>JGI24768J34885_10000671_pt1 | contig 10277 bp, 9 predicted proteins | sample LakOntMetagenome_FD_34885 | JGI IMG/M metagenome (IMG submission 34885) | reverse complement strand
ATTTAGGGGAAGGGGGGAAGGGGGTAGGGGGTTGGCGGATGGCGGGAAGCGGATGGCGGTTGGGGGCGATCTCAGAAGAGCTACTGGGTTTTTGCGTTCGATTCAGCAATCTCTTGGTCGCGACGTTTTCATTCCTCTGCCAACCGCTAACCGCCATCCCCTAACCGCTACTTCGTTGCCTCTTCCGACAATAAAAAGCCCCGGCGGGTACCGGGGCTTCGTTCGGGAGGTGGCGGACGCCTTAGGCGACCGTGACTTCCTTGTTGAGGTAGACGTCCTGAATGGTGTGCAGGAGCTTGGCGCCTTCTTCGATCGGACGCTGGAAAGCCTTGCGGCCCGAGATGAGGCCCTGACCACCGGCGCGCTTATTGATGACGGCCGTCTTGACGGCTTCGGCGAAATCGTTGCTGCCAGAAGGGCCACCAGAGTTGATGAGACCGATGCGGCCCATGTAGCAGTTGGCGACTTGGTAGCGGGTGAGGTCGATCGGGTGATCGGTCGAGAGGTCGGTGTACATGCGCTTGTCGATCTTGCCGTACGAGGACTCGGTCGCCTGGATCGCGAGGTAGCCGCCGTTATTCTCCGGCAGCTTCTGCTTGATGATGTCCGCGCAGATGGTGACGCCGAGGTGGTTGGCCTGGCCGGTGAGGTCAGCGGACACGTGGTAATCCTTGTCCTTCGTCTTGAAGGCGTTGTTGCGGGTGTAGCACCAGAGGACGGTGGCCATGCCGAGTTCGTGGGCCTGCTGGAANGCGTGGGAGACTTCGATGATCTGGCGGTTGGTCTCGGCNGAGCCGAAGTANATNGTNGCACCGACAGCGGCGCAGCCCATATCGGCGGCCTGCTTCAGGGTGCCGTACATCACTTGGTCACCGACGTTGGGGTAGGTGAGCAACTGGTTGTGGTTGATCTTCACCATGAACGGAATCTTGTGCGCGTAGCGGCGGGAGACGCTGCTGAGGACGCCGAAGGTCGAGCAGACGGCGTTGCAACCGCCTTCGATGGCGAGCTTCACGATGTTTTCACCGTCGAAGTAGATGGGGTTCTTGGCGAACGAAGCGCCGGCAGAGTGCTCGATACCTTGGTCAACCGGAAGGATGGAGACGTAGCCGGTGTTAGCGAGGCGGCCGGAGCCGTAGAGGCGCTGCAGGTTGGCGAGCACGCGGTTATTGCGGTCAGACGCCGTGAAGGCGTGTTCGACCCAATCGGCGCGGGGCAGGTGGATCTGCTCCTTCTTGATCTTCGGGTTGCTGAATCCGAGGAGGGATTCGGCATCGTTACCGAGGAGTTTCTGGATTTCGCTGTAGTTGCTCATGGTGCTAGGAAGTGGGAGGGTTCGTTTATACGAACGAACCTCCTCAAAAGGGCGAGTCCGAGGGCGGGCATCAAGCCAGAATTCATAATCCGCCATAAAAGCCAGCGGGAAGGCTCAGCCGTGGCCGAAAAAGGGCGGTCCGTGACTAAATTTGCCAGTCGTTGCCGGAGGCCGAGGCTGGCAGTGGTAGGCCCGGATGCGGGGCGGTCACGATGCGCAAGACGGCCTCACCGCCACCGGCGAGTTCGCGGGCCCGGCGGACCGCCTGGGCGAGCGCTGCCGTGGGGTTAGTGTCGTCCCAGGGGATGACGTTCTCGGTGCCGACTGCGTCGACGAGGCCAGCGTTTACGAAGATCCGCATCGTGTCGGGCTTGGCCTCGCAGAGGATCAAGTGACGACCATCGGACTTCAGGGCCTCGGCGAGGTCGCGCAGCAGCAGCACGCCATTGGCGTCCAAGTGATGCGCTTCGCGGAACTTCAGCACCAGCACCTTCAGGTTCGGGTCAGCTGAGGCTCGGCGGAGGTGTTCGTGGAAAGCTTGGGTCGCGCCGAAGTGGAGGCTGCCTTCCACGTGGAGGATGGAGATTCCCGTCGATGCCTGACCCTTGGGACGTTCGCGCAGCTCGCCTGTTTCGGAGAAATCGTATTCCACGACTTCCGGCTCCGAGGTCTTGCGTAAGTAGAACGCGATGGCCACCGCGGTACCGAAGAAGATGGCGATATCGAGCGGGGCTAAGAGCGCCGTAATGAACGTCGCCAAGAAAACCGTGCGGTCTTGAGCGCTCGACTTGAGGATCAATTTAATCGCTGAAAGATTGGCCAGTTCGATTTCGGCGAGGATGACCAAGATGCCGAGCGTCGCGAGCGGGACGAGCGCGACCCAATGGCTCACGAGGAAAGCGGCGGCGAGGATGAAAAGCCCCGCGAAGAGAGACGCAAACGCTGTTCGGGCGCCACTGGCGACGTTGAGGGCGGAGCGACTGATGGAGCCGGAAGCCGCCATGCCGCCTGTAAAGGCGCACGCCAAGTTAGCCATGCCCAGGCCGAAGACCTCTTGGTGAAGGTCCGAGGGTCGGCCCGTCTTGAGCGCGGAGGCGCGCGCGTTGGCTGTGCCTTCGATGATGATCAGCACTGCGAGAGCCAAGGCCGGTGAGAACAGCGTCGCCAACATGCGGGCCGAGAAATCGGGCAGGTGTAGGCTGGTGGCGGCGCGGGCGGCATCGCCGACAGATTTCACCACTTGGCCCTGCGAGCCTTGGTTCATTGCCACTGACTGGGCGAGAGCCGCCCCGAGTGTTGCCACGGTGATGGCGGCGAGGATGGCCTTACCGACGCCATAGGGCTTACGCATGAGCCCGTAGGTGATGCCCGTGATGATGGCCAACCCCATGTCCGGGTTGATCAGGCCTTTGCCGAGCTTGATGGCTGCCCAGAGGACTTCGGGCAGACTTTCAGCACCATGTTCGCCCGGCATGCCGATGGTGAATGGCAGCTGTAGCGCGATGACGCGGAGGGCGGCGGCCGCGATGTAGGCGGAGATCACCGTGCGCGGGACGAAGTCGGCGAAGCTGCTGAGGCGGAGCCACGAGGCCAGTAGCAGGAAGACTCCGGCCATCAGCACTAAAGTCGGTAATGCCACGGCGCGTTGGTCGGGCGAGAGGACGCCGAGCGTGGCGAAGGCACCGAGCAGTAAGGCCGCCGAGGCGTTGGTCGGTCCGGCGGAGAGGTTGGCGGAGCCCGTGAAGATAGGCGCGATCAAGGCGGCGACTCCACAGCCGATGAGGCCGCACCAGACGGGCAGGCCGGCCTTCATCGCGAATGCCATGGACATCGGGAAGGCCAGCAGCGCGACGTTCAGTCCCGCGATGAGGTCGGCCTTGAAGGTCGGGCCACCCATCTGCTGCACCGCGGAGCGGATTGGCAGTAAGCGGGGGCGGGGTAGGGCAGCGAGCGTTCGCCAGCCTTGGACAAACAGGGAAAGGAAGTTTTGGAGGCCCCGAAGCACGGCCCTGTTGTTGCCATCCTAGCCTCGGCTTCAACCGATTTCGTTGACCTTCAGTCGAACGCTTCGGGGTCGAGCTGTTGTATTAGCGACTGTTGCAGAAGCCCAAAGCAGGAGTAGCAGGCCAAGGCATGGCGCTTCTCGGTCGGCAGTGACTCGTCGTCCAGCAACTCGGAGCTTTCGAGCGCCGCGTCGGGGACGTCGGCGAAGACCAGCTCACGCAAGGCGATGCGGACGGCGGACAAGGCGCGGAGGAAGGCGAACGCTTGGCCATCGTTCTTNAGTAGGATGACCGCCGGTTCCCCTTTGGCGTTAGCGAAGGCNGTGGCGAGGAGGCGGGCCTCTTCGGCTGCCTGGGCACTCAGCGTTTCTGTCCAGAAGGAGGCGATCTCGGCGTCGTTGCCAGGAATCTTCGCNCGGTTCACCGAAACGCGGGCGGCTGCCGGCGCGATCAGGCGGAGTAGGTCGGTCAGCACATTACGTGCTTCCGCTGTCATCGTGAGGCGGAGCTCAGCCATCTTTTTCGAGTAAGGCGTTGAGGTGCCACTGCTGGAGCTCGAGGGCGAGCATCTCGGCCCGTTCACGTTCACCCGTCCAGACGGTGGCGCGGCCCTCTTCGTGCACCTGCAGCATGTATTTACGGGCAAGGGCTCGCTGGATGCGGAGCACATTCATGAAGACCATGACTACGTAGCCCGTGAGGTTGATGGGGTCGTTGAGCACGACCACGTTCCACTTGGACGCTAGGGTGGGGACCGTCTCAGTTTTGATCTCCGGCTTGATCTTGGGTTTGCCCATGGGGAGTCAGCTTCACGTCAGAACTAAGCGACAGAAGCAGACTTCGCAAGCCACCGATGAGTCTTTGGCAAGTTTCTGCGGCGGGGGGTAAGCCCGGCGTACGCTCAAGTTGAGCGGCGACCCGGGAGAGCTCGATACATCCCATGAGGGCCAGCATGCCTTTGACCCCGTGGGCTTGGCGCATGACCGTTTCGGGGTCTCCCTGATTGAGGGCAGCCTCAAGGTCAGCGACCATTTGGGGGCCATGGCGGAGGAAGGAGCGAGCGGCGCAGCGAAGGTCTTCAGCCTCTTCTTCGTCGAGTTCGCCCAAGGCCGCTTGGAATTCGTTGGTGTTCGTGGGGTCCGCGGATTCACCGACCAGTTGATCGATTTTAGTAATTAAGTCGGCGCCGCGCATCGGCTTAGACAGGTAGCCATCGAACCCGGCTTGTTCACAGCGGACGCGGTCGCTCTCTTGGGTCATGGCGGTGAGCGCGAGGATGATCGTGCGGCGGCGTCCCGTTTGGAACTCGGCGGAACGGATACCCTCCGCGACCCCGATGCCGTCGACCAGGGGCATTTGAATATCGAGCACGGCCACATCAAATTCCTTGATACCCCAGAGCTCTAGAGCCGCGGCACCATCGACGGTCGCGCTCACCTCATGACCGGCCCGCTTGAGGCGGGAGACCGTCACCTCGCGATTCACTTCATTATCCTCGGCGACGAGAATTCGCAGGTGGCGGCGGGGCGTCGCTGCTTGCGGTGTCGCCGGTTGGTCTTCCGGGCCGGGTTGGTGGTGCCCGAGTTCGGACCAGAGGGAAGTGAGCGTCAGTGGTTTATGTAGCTGCTTAAAGCCACGGAGCTCGAGGTCAGGGGAGGTCAGGAGGATTACCAATTCCCGCGGGATGGCCGGCAGCTTCGGGTTGATATCATCGGGGAGGTCCAGCAGGGCCCGGGTAAAAGGTTCGCCGCTGGCGGCGGCGGCCTGCCAGGCGTTTTCAGCCTCTTCATTGGTCGCCACGCTGAGGCCATGGCCTTCCCGATGGCGGATGCATTGTAAGAGCCATTGGCGCATCGCCGGGCTCCCTCCGGCGATGAGCACGCGCTCTTCGCGCAGGGAGGGTAAGGTTCGGGCTCTTTCTGTCGGGTCGGTGGCGAACATGAGAGCGGCCGTGAAGCGGCTACCCTTGCTTGGTTCGCTCTGCACCTTGACATAACCATCCATCGCTTGGGCGAGGTTTCGGACAATCGTCAGGCCCAAGCCCGTGCCACCGAAGCGCCGTGTGGTCGAGGCGTCGGCTTGGGTGAACGGGTCGAAGATGCTTTCGAGGCGGTTAATCGGAATGCCAATCCCGGTGTCATCGACGATGATGCGGGTGCGGAGACCCTCGCTCCGCGGCTCGAATTCAAGGTGGCAGTGGACGTGGCCGTTTTCAGTGAACTTGACCGCGTTGCCGATGAGATTGGACAGGATACGGCGAAATTTCACTGGGTCGCCCAGCACGCTGTGGGGCGCATCGGGCGCAGTCAGGGCGGCGAACTCAATCCCCTTACGGCGGGCCAGCTGATGGAACTGGGCCATCGTTTCTTCGAGCGCCCGGATGGGGTTGAAGGGAATCTGCTCGATGGTGATGTGTCCGCGATCGAGGCGGGCGAAGTCGAGGACGTCCTTGATCATCTCTTCGAGGTCTACGGCGCACCGCTGGATTTTTTGGAACGTTTCTTCGGTGGCGTGGGCCGGCGATTCTAGGGCCGTTTCACAAAGCCCTTGGATNGCGTTGATAGGATTACGAATCTCGTGGGTGATGTTCGCGACGAACTGCGATTTAGCGGCACCGAGTTCCTCGGCTCTCTCGAGCGCGATGCGGAGACGGTTCTGTTCCTTGGTCGAGTCCGTGATATTACTGGCGAAGGTCAGGAGACCGGCGGGCAAGCCGTTACCACCCTTGATGCGTTCGTGGACCACGCTGATGTGGCGCGTCGTGCCTTGGAGGTTGGTAAAGTCCATGCCTTGATGGCGGACGCTTTGGCCGTGCTGGATAACTTCGGCGTCGAGGGCCTTGAAGCGGGCAGCCGTTTCGGGAGCGAGGATGTCTTCGAGGGTGAGGTCCACGGCGGCGCCGCGGTGTGGCAGGGCAATGAATTCGTCGAGGTTTCGGCTCGTGTGGAGGATGCGGCCGCTGAGGTCGCGCAGGATGATGAAGTCTGGCGAGTTATCGATGAGCGTCCGCGCGAGGCTCATTTCGGAACGCGGGGTCAGTAAGGCGGAACCGTTGACTTGGGCGTCGTCGGAGAAGATCAACCAGACTTGGTCCGCGTGCTTGGGGTCGGGCTGGAGGATGACGCGGACCGATTTAATTTCCCGGATTCGTTGCGGGTCACGGGTCTCGAGGATACCGCTCCAAGCGGACCAGCGGGCGGCGGAGAAGAGCAGGGTGGAGGCGGCCCGCCCGTCGTCGAGTTCGAGGAAGAGGTGGTCGACGTGCGTACCCGCTTTGACGCGGCGGCCCAGTGCCCGTGTCACCAGTTCATTGGCGTACAGCACCAAGCCTTGGCGGTTACAGACCAAGAAGGGCCAAGGAAGAAGGTCCGGCAGCGTCGAGAGATCCGCCATACGTGTTTAACTAAGATGCCCTGAGGATTATTGGATACAACAATCGTTATGAGGAAGAATACCTAGTGTCAGGGCTTAGGCCGAGTTTTTGGGCGGCCTTGGACGGGGTGGATTCCTTGTTGAACGCCAGCATGATTCTCACGGGCATGGGGCCCGTTTCGCCGATGCCGAGCGATGCGGCAAAGCTCTTTGCTTCGGCCTATGCGCTCTTCAGCGGCGTGGCTTTCCTGACGACCTTTTCGCTCCTCATCGCGCCGATCCTGCATCGTATCCTGCACCGCTTGCATCTAAACGAGCGGGGCGGGTAGGCCCTCTCGCACCCGCCTCGGGAGGAGGACGGGTGGAGAAAAGGGTGCTCAGGAAGGGACTTGAACCCTTACGCTTTATGGGCACTAGAACCTGAATCTAGCGTGTCTGCCATTCCACCACCTGAGCGACTAACAAGAGGTCGAGCAAAGGGCTTGCTCTGCGGGTGTCAAGGTTAGGGCTTCCGCAGCGATTTAAGCATGTAGGCGCAATCAAGGTCTTGGCCGAACTTGTGGCCGACGCCTTTAAGTAGGCCGGCATGCGTGAACCCGCAGGCTTCGTGTAGCTTTAAACTGGCCGCCTGTTCGCCGGAGATACGGGCGATGACGGATTTATGGCCTAGAGCCTCGGCTCGGGTGAGGAGTTCACGTAGGACGCGCTTCCCGAGGCCCTTGCCGTGGTATTCGTGGTGGATGAAGATCGAATCCTCGACCGTCGCAGACCAGCCTTGGCGGCTATTATAAGTCGAGAGGGAGCCCCAACCCACGACCTTGCCTTCGACCTCGACTACCAGCACGGGGTGGACCCTCGAGCGCCCTTTGAGCCAATGAATACGGCCCTCTACGGTCTCTTCGGTGAGGTGCCAAGTGCACGTACTGGTCCGGACATAGTGATTATAGACCGAATTAATGGCCTGGGCGTCGGCCTCTTCGGCCAAGCGGATGCGAGCTTCCATGGCCGCCAATCCTGTCGATTTTAAGCTAATGCGTCCAGCCAAGGAAATCCCGTTGACAGCCGTGTGCGGGAGGGCTTTGTTGGCCGACCTGCCGTATTCCTCGGCCCAAGACCATGAAAGTCTCCTCCTCCCTCAAGTCGCTCAAGAAGCGCCACCCAAATTGCCAGGTCGTCCGTCGCAAAGGTCGCATTTATGTGATCAACAAGACGCACCCTCGCTATAAAGCCCGCCAAGGTTAACCCCTAGCAAACCCCTGATTTATATGAAGAAGGAAGGTCATCCTGAATACAACCCTGTGGTCTTTGTGGACGTCTCCACGAACCGCGAGTTCACTACCCGTTCGACCCTCAAGTCGAAGGAAACCAAGGTCATTGATGGCGTGGAGCACTTTGTGATCCGCCGCGAAGTGACCATGGATTCCCACCCAGCCTACACCGGCGAGAAGCGCTTCGTCGACTCCGCTGGCCGCGTCGAGAAGTTCAACTCGAAGTTCCGCCGCAAGTAAGTCGCCCCACGGCGACCGTCTCAAAGCCCGCCTGGTTCGCCTGGCGGGTTTTTTGTTGGCCAGGTTTTGGGGATACCTCCTCCCTATAGAAGGAGGGAGCTAAGGGCAGGGCTAGGTTTCAAAAGGCGAGGCCCTCCGTGGCGCTTTTAGGCGCTATCATGGGGCGGGTGGCATGGGCTAGGCCCTCATTTTACGGCCTAAAATAGGTCGAAGCCGTCCCCGGCTGGCTGGAAGGCAGTTTCGTAAAGGCATCACCATCATGGCTCCCCAGCCTTATTCACAGNGGGTGTGAATGGACTGTGCATAATAAAGGTGTTTTTACCCCCTGATTGGAAATCAACAATTTGTGCTTGATTTTGTTTCGGGCCTGTAGCAATAGTGTCACCGCTATGAAGCATATCCTACCTATCATCACCATCACGACCCTCGCTGCTGCTGCCTCGGCTCAAACCGCTGCTGCCTCGTCAGGTCTTTCCTACAACCGCGTTGGCGTAAGCTATAACACGGACAGCAAGGGCTTCTCCCTCTCGGCTTCGGCCCTGATCGGTAGCTCGAACTTCCTCGTTGAAGCTGACACCACCATCGGTGGTTCCAGCTCCGGCAACGGCGTTGACTCGGTGTCCCTCGGCTACGTTTTCAAGAACGTTGCTCTCGGCGCTGACGCTACCGTCTCCGTCGGCTCCGACGAAGCCTACGGCCTGAACGTCCGTAAGGACCTCGGCAATAACATCGAACTCGCTGTCGCCTTCGAGCGCCAGTCTGGTGTCAATGTCTGGGGTGCTGAGTTGGCCTACAACGTGAGCAAGCAGATCCAGGTCGCCGTCGGTTACTCCGACGCCTCCGGTTCCGCTTCCACGACCGACATCTCGGTTCGCTACAACTTCTAATCTTAGGATTAGAGGTTAAACCTAAGGGCCCCGGAAACGGGGCCCTTTTTGTTTATTTTTGATCCCGGCTAGGCCCCTTATGGGACGCCTTTTGCATGCGGGAGCTAATGGCTCTTACTGAGGCTAGCTGCACCCGCCGCCTGTGCCGTCGCCCGAGGCGGAGGCCATCTTCGAGGGGATGTTGATCAGGTGTCAGCCAGGGCAGCCCAATCCTGCCCACGAGCCTTAAAGGCCTTCGCGGTCGGAGAGGCGGCGATCCGGTACTTTCGCGCCTTTGGAGCGGAAGAACTCCCGGAGGACCTCGGCGCGGGCATCCGCCATGCGGTTCTTACGGACGTCTTCCGGCGTCAGGAGCTTCTGCCGTTCAGTCATCATCCGGCGGAGCTGCATCAAGGCAGACTGCTGCAGTTGGCGGACCCGTTCGCGGGTGAGTTTAAACAGTTCACCGACTTCCTCGAGCGTCAGGGGGCTTTCGCCATTCAAGCCAAAGCGTAGCGTGATGACCTCGGCCTCGCGCGGCTCGAGGTGGGCGAGCATTTCGGCGATTTCCGTGAGGTCGGACTTCCCGCGAAGGTTTTCGAACGGCGAACGGGCCGTTTCATCCTTCACCAAGTCACCGAGGGTCGCATCGCCGTCTTCGCCGACCGGTTGATCGAGGGAGGCAGCCCGGTTGGCGACCGACTTCATATGCACGACCTTGGAGAGGGGGATGTCCATCGCCTGCGCGATTTCATCGTTAGTGGGTTCGCGTTCCAATTCCTTGGTGAGCAGGTTGGAAGTCCGACGCATCTGGGCGATGCGGTCGACCATGTGCACGGGGAGGCGGATGGTTTTCCCGTCCGAAGCTAGCGCCCGCTTGATGGCCTGCTTGATCCACCACGCCGCGTAGGTACTGAGTTTGCCGCCTTTGTCGGGGTCGAAGCGTTCCACTGCCTTGATAAGCCCGAAGTTACCTTCGCTGATCAGGTCCATCAGCGGTAGGCCGAAGTTATCGTAGTCCTTGGCGATGCGGACCACGAGGCGGAGGTTCGCCTGGATCATGTGCTGGCGAGCAGCTTCGTCGCCTTTGAGAACTCGGCGGGCGAGCGCGGTTTCTTGTTCTAGCGTGAGCAGGGGGGTCTTACCGATTTGGTCGAGATAGCTCCGAATCGGCGAGCGTTCATCCGGGGAGAGTTTTTCCCAGGCCTCGCCG
>JGI24768J34885_10000668_pt1 | contig 10303 bp, 9 predicted proteins | sample LakOntMetagenome_FD_34885 | JGI IMG/M metagenome (IMG submission 34885) | reverse complement strand
GCAGTTGCTGCAGCATGGGGCTGGGCGTTTGTGATCATGAAAGATGCGATCCAGCGTCAGAGTGTTAACAACTTTCTTTTCACAAGATTTCTTTTAGGCACATTTGTGATGGTGCTTATCCGCCCTCAGGTTTTAAAACTTCTCAATAAAGACATACTTCTACGTGCTGGAGCTGCCGGCTCTTTTCTGGGTCTTGGCTACATTTTCCAAACCCTTGGACTTGATCGCACGGGTGCTGCAATTACTGGTTTTGTTACCGGTCTATATGTTGTATTAACTCCACTGATTGCCTGGTTAGTTTTAAAGCAAAAGGTCAATAGATTCACTTGGACCTGTATTGCTATTGCAACTATAGGACTTGGCTTGCTCTCCATTCGTGGCTTTACCGTGGGAATCGGTGAACTTCTAGTATTCATAAGCGCAATTTGTTTTGCCGCCCACATCATTTCATTAAGTAAGTGGAGTTCTGGTCGTGATGTCTATGCCATGACAGTGGTGCAGTTGTTTATGTGCGCTCTGCTCGCAGGCATCGCATCTATTCCAGAAGGGTATTCACCACCACCTGATGCAGGCGTGTGGGGTGTCGTGATCTTCACGGCAGTCTTTGCAACTGTTATCGCTTTCATTATTCAGACCTGGGCGCAGGCCCATATGAGCCCAACCAAAGTAGCGGTCATTTTGACGATGGAAGTTGTCTTTGCCGCTTTCTTTGCAATCATCTTTGGTGGAGAGCGCTTAACTCTGCAGAGCGCACTCGGTGGAATCCTTGTTGTAACTGCGATGTATTTGATAGTTATCAAAGAATCAAAGTAGGCTCACAACCATGGCAATCGATCTTCGGTCAGACACAGTTACTCAACCATCTCAGGCTATGCGTGATGCAATTGCATCAGCACCTGTTGGCGATGATGTTTATAGTGATGATCCAACAGTTAACTCACTTGAAGAACGCGTTGCTGCACTCTTTGGCAAAGAAGCCGGTCTCTTCACACCAACCGGTTCTCTTGCCAATCAATTAGCTATTCGAATGCTGGTTAACCCTGGCGAAGAGATAATTGCTGAAACAAACTCACACATTGTCCGCGCAGAACTTGGCGCAGCGGCAGTATTTAGTGGAATTACGACCCGTACTTGGCCAGCAACTCACGGACTACTAAAGGCTGCCGATGCACTAGAGATTGCTCGGCCAGACTCTGGCCCATATCTAGTTTCAACCACAGCCATAGCTGTTGAAAACACACATAACTTTGGCGGCGGAACTGTGCAGCCACTTGATGAAATTAAGGCCCTTCGCAAAGGCGCAGATGCAATGGGATTGGCTCTTCACTTAGATGGTGCTCGTATCTGGAACGCACATGTTGCAAGTGGAGTTTCCTTTAATGAATATGGAAAATATTTCGACACCATCAGCGTCTGCCTATCTAAAGGTTTAGGTGCCCCAATTGGTTCAGTAATGCTTTCAACTAAGGAGCGCGTTGCAAAGGCACGTGTGTGGCGCAAGCGTTATGGCGCCGGTATGCGACAGGTTGGTCTGTTAGCTGCAGCTGGTCACTATGCACTAGATAACAACATTGATCGATTAGCAGAAGATCACCACCGCGCTAAAGAGATTGCAGTAGCAATTGCCGCAATTGATTCTTCACTCATTGACCCAGCAACAGTTCAAACAAATATTGTGGGATTAGATCTTGCCCATCTACCACTAACTGCTGCGGAGTTAGCAACACGCTGCCGTGAAAAGGGTTTATGGATTAGCGCTCTTGGTCCAAAGTATGCGCGCCTTGTGACTCATTTAGATTTTGATGATGCTCAATGTAAAGAAGCAATTGAGATTTTAAAGGTAGCCCTCGTGGCGTAGTAGCCACTCTTTCTTACTGACTCCGTACGCATAATTTCCAAGCGCTCCCCCAGTTTTAACAACTCGATGACATGGGACAACCAACATAATGGCATTATTTGCGCATGCACTTCCTGCTGCGCGCACTGCTGCAGCAGATCCAGCTCGTTCTGCAATATCTGAATATGACATTACCTTGCCGCCAGAAATCTTGCGCATGGCTTTCCAGGCAGCTTGTGAAAATGGAGCACCTGGCTGGCTGACTTTGATCCCATTAATTGCGTTGATATCACCATCAAAGTAGTCATTAATTAAATCACTAATGACGGGAATTGATTTAACAATCTTCACATCTTTACCAGCTTTGAAAGCGCTGATTGTTGAAAGATTTGCACCGATTAATATCTGATCATCAGCAATGAGATTGAGATTTCCCACAGGTGTCTTATGGGTAGTTATTAAAAACGTCACAAGGAGAAAATTAGCGGTCGCGCAACATCTCAGCAACTAGGAAGGCCAGCTCCAAGGACTGAGAATGGTTAAGGCGCGGATCACATGCAGTTTCATAGCGTGAAGAGAGATCCTCATGTGAAATCTGCTCACCACCACCAACGCACTCAGTGACATCATCACCAGTGAGTTCGATATGGATTCCACCTGGATGAGTTCCGAGTGCTTTGTGGACTTCAAAGAAGCCTTTAACTTCATCCATGACATCATCAAACTTACGTGTCTTATAGCCAGTAGGTGCTTCATAGGTATTGCCATGCATGGGATCGCAGACCCACAAAACCTTTGCACCAGACTTAGTAACACCATCAACTAGAGCAGGTAGTGCTTCGCGAATCTTGCCAGCGCCCATGCGCGTAATAAAAGTAATGCGTCCTGGTTCTCGGTTGGGGTCTAACTTGTCAATTAAAGCAATTGCGTCAGCGACTGTGGAGTTAGGTCCAAGCTTGATACCAATGGGATTTCGAACCTTAGAAGCAAAATCAACATGTGCACCATCTAGTTGACGTGTGCGCTCACCTATCCAGATAAAGTGACCTGACACATCGTATGGATTACCTGTGCGTGAATCGATACGTGTTAACGCTTTCTCGTATTCGAGAATGAGCGCTTCATGGCTTGAGAAGAAGTCAACAGATTTAAATGATTCAGGATCTACCCCTGCAGATTTCATAAATGAAAGTGCACGGCCAATTTCACTTGCCATCTTTTCATAGCGCTCACCCACAGATGAATCACGGATAAAGCCCTTGTTCCATTCATGCACCTGGCGTAGATCTGCAAAACCACCTTGTGTGAAAGCGCGAACTAAGTTCAGAGTTGAAGCTGATGTGTTGTAAACGCGCACTAAACGCTGTGGGTCTGGTGTTCTAGATTTCTCATCGAACTCAATAGCATTTACTGCATCTCCGCGGTATGCAGGAAGTGTCACATCCCCGCGGGTCTCCATGTCATTAGAGCGTGGCTTAGCAAATTGGCCAGCCATACGTCCGACCTTGACGACTGGCAATGATGAGTAGTACTGCAAAACTGCAGCCATCTGCAAAATAGTTTTAATGCGGTTTCTAATTGAATCAGCTGTAGCTGCGGCAAATGTCTCTGCGCAATCTCCACCTTGTAGCCAAAAAGCTTTTCCTTCTGCAGCAAGTGCAATACGTGCCTTTAAATCATCACATTCACCAGCAAAAACAAGTGGTGGAAATGATTTCAGTTCAGCAACTGCTGCCTTTATTGGGGCGCCCTCTGGACCACCAGGCCACTGTGGTTGCTGGGCAGCCACAAGACCAGGCGTGAAGAGATTATCTAGAGGAGAAGTCATGGGTTAAGGATAGAGAATCAATTGATAATCGCGTAGCGCAATTATCCGAAGAAGATCTCTGACTCCTTATAGCGCTCTAGGGGAACGAGTTTGAGCTGTTCTGTGGCAGATGCCAGCGGAACACGCACGATATCGGTGCCATGAAGTGCAACCATCTTGCCCCAGTCACCTTCATGAGCAGCAGTGATTGCGTGCAGACCAAAACGAGTAGCTAGAACACGGTCAAATGCGGTTGGAGATCCACCACGTTGGATGTGACCCAAAACAGATGTGCGTGCCTCTTTGCCTGTGCGAGTTTCAATCTCACTAGCAAGCCAATCGCCAATACCTGAAAGCTTCACGTGACCAAATGAATCAAGTGTCTGATCTTTCACACTCATGTCACCATCTTGAGGAATAGCACCTTCTGCAATAACGATGATGGGGGCGTAGTGAGATTTGAATCGAGATTCAACCCAATCACATACTTTCTCGATTGAAAACTTTTGCTCTGGGATCAAAATACACGCTGCTCCGCCTGCAAGACCTGAGTGAAGTGCAATCCAGCCGGCATGACGACCCATGACTTCAACAATCAAGGCACGGTGATGTGATTCAGCTGTTGTGTGTAGTCGATCGATTGCCTCAACTGCAATATTGACTGCTGTATCAAAACCAAATGTGTAGTCAGTGTTGTTTAAATCATTATCAATAGTCTTTGGAACACCAATGACTTTTACACCAAGTGAATCCAGCTTTGTTGCAACACCCAAAGTATCTTCGCCACCAATTGCAATCAGTGCATCGATTCCAGCTTTAGCAAGGTTGTCCTTAATCTTTTCTACGCCGTTCTCAATCTTGAATGGGTTCGTGCGAGAAGATCCCAAGATTGTTCCGCCACGAGGCAAGATGCCACGAGTTGTCTCAATATTGAGAGGCATTGTTAAGCCCTCTAGTGGACCCTTCCAACCATCGCGGAAACCAATAAATTCATGTCCGTACTCTTTTACGCCTTTACGAACTACGGCGCGAATCACAGCATTTAGACCTGGGCAATCTCCGCCACCAGTTAGGACACCAATACGCATTATTAACTCCATTAAAAAGAAAATGATGAAGGGCTCGAGCTAAGAAAAGCGCCCGGCCTGTGGTCAACGCTGACTGGAACAGTCTAGCCTTGCCACATGGGCAATCAACAAATTATCGCAGGCGTGGATTCATCTACTCAGTCGGTAAAAGTAGTCATGCGCGATGCCCACACGGGACAACTGCTGCGCCAAGGCCGAGCAGCACATCCTGATGGCACTGAAGTTGATCCCATCCATTGGAAAAACGCCCTTGATAGCGCAATAAAAGATGCTGGTGGACTAGATGATGTTGCAGCAATTTCTATCGCCGGACAACAACATGGAATGGTTGCACTTGATAGTGATGGTGAAGTGATTAGACCTGCACTGTTATGGAATGACACACGCTCTGCCAAAGCTGCAGAGGATTTAAACCGCGAAGAAGGTGGCAACGCTGAGATTGCTCGCAAAGTTGGCTCTGTATTAGTTGCATCTTTTACTGCATCAAAGCTCCGTTGGATGGCAGATAACGAACCAGAGAACGCGGCCCGTGTTGCATCCGTAGCTCTGCCACATGATTGGCTCTCTTGGCAACTACAAGGGGGCAAAGATTTCTCCACGCTCTTTACAGATCGCAGCGATGCATCTGGAACTGGATATTTTGATCCAACAACTTCTCACTACCGCGAAGATATTTTGCGTCTGGCTCTGCGCCATGATTTAGAACTTCATTTACCTAAAATTATTGCACCCAACGCTTTTGGCGGAACAACAACAACTGGAATACCAATTGCTGCAGGTGCTGGTGATAACGCTGGAGCAGCTCTCGGAGTACAAGCACAACCTGGGGATGTCATTGTCTCTCTTGGAACTTCTGGCACAGCATTCGCAGTTTCGCAAACTCCCACCCATGATGCCACTGGCGCAGTTGCTGGTTTTGCCGATGCAACCGGTGGCTTCTTGCCTCTTGTCTGCACCTTAAATGCTGCCCGCATCATGGATGCAGCAACAAAGATTCTTGGTAAAACTCATGATGAAGTTGGAGCACTTGCACTCTCTGCAACCCCAGGTGCTCATGGTTTAACTCTTCTGCCTTATTTTGAAGGTGAGCGGACCCCTAACCGCCCAGATGCAACTGGCGTTTTTGCAGGAATGAATTTAAACAACTCCAATCCGGCCGATATTGCGCGGGCCATGATCGAAGGAATGCTGGCCGGATTAGCCGATGCTGTTGATTCTTTGATTGCATTGGGCGTAAACGTCAATCGCATACTTCTTATTGGAGGAGCAGCAAAAAACCCTGCGATTCCAGCAATTGCTAGCGCACTCTTTGGCCGTGAAGTTTTGGTGCCGCCGGCAGGAGAATATGTTGCAGATGGCGCAGCTAAACAAGCTGCATGGGCGCTATTAGGTGAAATGCCAATATGGGATTTAGGAAAAGTTTCACATCATGATTCACAAGCAACACCACATGTAATGGATAAATATCGAACTTTGCGAGATAACACCGCAACTTGGTAGAGTAGGTCCATGAAGAGATTTGGTTGGGACGCTTTTGTCTGTGCAACCAATAATCTCAATCGCGCTGTGATTGCTTAAATGACTCGTAAATCCTGGATCNTATTTGGCATTGTNGGCTTCTTGTGGGGAATTCCTTATCTACTCATGAAGGTAGCTGTTGCTGATATCCCACCTCCGCTCATCGTTGCTGGTCGCACACTCATTGGTGCTGCAATTTTGATTCCCATTGCAATTAAGAAAAACACATTTAAAGATGCAATTAATGGTATTAAATATGTAATTCCATACGCTGTGCTTGAAATGGTTGGCCCTTGGATTCTCATAACAAGTGCTGAAAAAGAGATTTCATCCGGCTTNGCTGGACTATTAGTTGCAACAGTGCCTTTCTTTGCATCTATTTTCTCNTCCTTGCGAGGAGATCACAGTGTCTGGCAACCCAAGAGAATCTTTGGTCTAGTCGTTGGCTTCGTTGGAATCATTGCCTTNGTTGGAATTGAATCTATAACTGGAACCAGCAACCCNAAGGCGATTGCCATGGTGATTNTGGCTTCAATCATGTACGCATATGCAGTTCTTATGATTACAACCAACTTGCCAGGTGTTGATGGAATTGCCATTAATGGCGTGGCTATGGGGCTTACATGTCTTTTCTACACACCCATCGCCATTGCCACATGGCCAAGTAATCCAGTTTCAACAGAAGCAATCGCGGCCCTAGTAGCGCTAGGTGTATTCAGTACTGCAATCGCCTTCATGCTCTTCTTTATTGTCATTGTTGAAATTGGAGTAGCACGAGGTTCATTAACAACCTATGTCAACACGGCAGTCGCTGTGGTCCTTGGAATTCTTATTTTAGATGAGCCAATTACCTTAGGAATTATCGTGGGGCTACCAATGGTTTTACTGGGCTCATACTTAGCAAGTCGTAAAGAGAAAGTTTAACGACGCTCTTCAAAACCTAGCTTGTCTAGCATGCGTGCATCACGCTGCCACTCTTTTGAGACCTTAATATGCAGGCCAAGAAATATTTTGGCAACAAGTGCGCGCTCAATATCTGCGCGTGCTCTAATACCTATTTCCTTTAATCTTGTTCCTTGGTGACCGAGCAAAATTGCGCGCTGTGTGTCACGTTCGACGTGAATAGTTGCATGAACATCATAAAAGGGACGTGATCCCTTTTCTTCTCGCTCACCGAACTCATCAATTGTCACAACAATAGAGTGAGGAAGTTCTTCTCGAACATCTTGCAGCGCAGCTTCTCGAATGAACTCACAAATTAACTGCTCAATTGCTTGATCACTGGTTGTGCCTTCAGGGTAATAAGCAGGACCTACAGGAAGCGCCGCGCCAATGAGCGTATTGAGTAAATCAATTTGATCGTGAATTGCAGCAGAGACCGGAATGATTTCATCCCATGTAAAACCCTGGGCTAACTCCATGATCCCGGTTAAGCGAAGGGCCAGCTTTTCTTTAGAGAGTAAATCGGTTTTGGTAATAACTGCAAACTTCTTAGCTCGCGGGTGCTTGGCTATTTCTTGAGCGATATATATATCTCCAGCACCTGAAGTCTCATCGGCTGGGATACAGAGAATGACAACATCTACAGAGTCCATGGATTGATCAACAACAGCGTTGAGGCGATGGCCCAAAAGAGTTTTAGGTTTATGGACTCCAGGTGTATCAACTAGTACCGCTTGGAAGTTATCTCCGTGGACAATGCCGCGAATAGCACTTCGGGTGGTGTTGGGATGATGGGAAGTAATTGCAATCTTGCTGCCAACTAAAGCGTTAATGAGAGTTGATTTACCAACGTTAGGGCGGCCAACAATGGCAACGAAGCCCGAACGGAAATCACTCATAGGCTTATTCTCTCATTGTTTTACACCAATGAACTCCATTGCATCTGCAACTGATGTGATCAGCTCTGCGGCACGTTCACTAATTAAGCGATGACATCCCTGGCTCATTGCAGAGTTAATCGGACCTGGAATTGCCATAACGGGGCGAAGTAGTTCTGCAGCATCGCGTGCCGTGCGAAGAGATCCACTTTGAAATGCTGCTTCAACCACCAACGTTGCCTTGGCAATCGATGCAATTAATCGATTGCGCACCAGAAACCTAGAGGGCACTGCGTTCTCATGTGGCATGAGCTCACTTATCAAAGCACCATTGACCTTCATCTCATCAAAGAGTTTTTGGTTAGATTTTGGATAAGCAACTTCTATCCCTGTTGCTAATACTGCAATAGATCGCCCATTGGCTTGCAATGTTGCACGATGTGCAAAGGAATCAACTCCATATGCTCCCCCACTAATAATCGTCCACCCTAGATCTGAAAAAGCCCGGGCAAAATCACTTGCAACATGAGCGCCATATGTTGTGGGTTTGCGAGAACCAACAATGGCTAGTGCTGGAGTGATGAGTGAGCTTGATTCTCCTGCAACAATTAATCCAATAGGTGGATTAATAAGTTGGTTAACACCTTGTGGCCAATGCTCATGTTCAGGTGTCAGGAACTTGGCCCCAGCCTTTTCTATCTCAAAGAGAATCTGGCCAACTTCGGCTGCTCTAATGGAAGTGATAATCGCTTTAGTTTTTTCAACCGGATACTCACCCGAGAGAATAGATTCCAAAGTTTTAAGGGGGCCGAACTGTGAAATCTGGGCCGTCCAGAAGAAATGCCCAGGTTCAATGGCGGAGAAAAGAATGGCGCGAGCTTCAAAAGGAGTCAGAAAGGCAGGTGTTTGTATATACATAAGGCGCCACGATAAAACTGGCAGGTGATAAAAACCTTGGGAAAAACTACTGCTTGTGAATAAGTGCAGCTACATTTGAAAAAGATTGGCGGTGCTGTGCACAAGGCCCATGCTCATTCAGGGCCTGTGTATGAGCAGCGGTGATNTATCCCTTATGACCGGCAAAACCGTAGAGTGGAAACTCGGCATCCANCTGGCGCATAATGCGATCNCGTGTGACTTTTGCAACCACAGATGCAGCGCTAATGCTGACTACCACTTGATCACCTTTCCATACCGCTAAATTTGGAAAGCCTAAACCTTCAATTGCATAGCCATCAGTTAATACATAAGCAGGGGTTATATCTAGGCCATTAACCGCTCTGCGCATNCCATCAAGATTTGCTGCATGCACACCCCGTGCATCAACTTCTTNGGCCGGCACAATCACCACGCTAATACTGGCTGCAACTGATTGAATCAGTTCAAAAACTTCATCTCTTTTATTTTCGCTAATTTCTTTTGAATCTCGCACTGGCGCAAGCTCTGGCGCAAAAGGATCATTGAGAACAACAGCTGCAATTACCAACGGTCCAGCACATGCCCCGCGTCCAGCTTCATCAACGCCGGCAATAGGTGAGATTCCTGATTGAATGAGCAGCTGCTCAATAACCTTCATAAAGAACTACTTAAGAACGTTGATTGGTGGAACGTAAGTAATGTGTTTGAAAGGCCAGATAATTGCAACCACTCGGCCTGTTATACGAGAAAGGGGAATAAATCCCTTATTGATATCGTCTTGGTGATATCTGGAGTCCGCACTTGCTCCGCGGTGATCTCCCATGACCCAAAATTTTCCTTTAGGGACGGTGACATCAAACTCCATTTCGCTGGGCTTATTTCCAGCAAAGATATAAGGCTCAGTAATTGCTTTGCCATTAACAGTTAATAGCCCTGCCTTGTCACAGCAAACGATGCGATCTCCGCCAACGCCAATGACTCGCTTAACCAAGTACTGCTTAGCTGGGTTAGGCAATACACCGACTGCAACTAAACCTGTTTTTAACTTGGCAACATATTTATTTGTTGAATAATCAATCATCTCTGGTAACCAGCCAGCGGGATCGCGGAATACAACGACATCACCACGGGCGATATTGCGCGAAAGAAAAGGCACTTTGTTCACTGCAACGCGGTCTTTAATCTGAAGCGTATTTTCCATAGAGCCAGAGGGAATATAGAAAAACTGGACTAGAAAAGTCTTTATAAGAAGGGAGACAACGAGAGCAACTACAACAAGGATTGGGAGCTCCCGAAGGAGGGAACCCTTACGACG
>JGI24768J34885_10000665_pt1 | contig 10313 bp, 8 predicted proteins | sample LakOntMetagenome_FD_34885 | JGI IMG/M metagenome (IMG submission 34885) | reverse complement strand
GGGAGCCATATTCATACCGGCTGCAATCAACTCACGAACTTTTTCGGGTGATTCAACGGCTGGACCCATTGTGCAGACAATCTTCGCGCGACGCATGTGGCTACCTTATCTAATCGTTTAACTACTGGACAGTTTGGAGGAAGAGATTTAAGCCACCGCGGCTTTAGACCGCTGAGACTTTAAACCACCTCGCCTTAAACCATTAGGGAGCGATCAGTCGGTTCGATCGGTGAAGGCAGTTGGCTCTCGCCTTCTAAATAAGTATCGACTCCCGCTGCTGCGCTTCGCCCTTCAGCGATTGCCCAAACAATTAGAGATTGACCACGACCGGCATCTCCAGCAACGAAAATTCCTTCTTCGCTGGTCTGGAAGTTGGCATCGCGTTTAATGTTTCCGCGCTCATCTAATTCAACGTTGAGTTGAGTTAGTAGCGCTGACTTTTCTGGACCAGTAAAGCCCATTGCAAGAAATACAAAATCAGCAGGTATTTCTTTCTCTGTTCCTGGAACTGGCTCAAACTTTCCATTTTCAAACTTTGTCTCAACGAGTTTGATCGCCTTTACGNTGCCGTTTCCATCACCGATAAATTCTTCAGTNCTAACTGCAAAGAGTCGGTTATCCAACTCTTCATGAGCAGAAGAAACNCGGTAGATCATTGGGTAAGTTGGCCAAGGTTGTGATGATGGGCGTTCTTCAGTTGGGCGAGGCATGATCTCAAGTTGAGTAACGCTTGCTGCGCCTTGGCGGATTGAAGTNCCCAAGCAATCTGCGCCCGTATCTCCCCCACCAAGAATTACTACATGCTTACCTGCAACGTTGATATCAGGGTTTACAACTTCACCAAGTGCTTGCTTATTGCCCCAAGGCAAGAACTCCATCGCCTGATAGATGCCTTTATTTTCACGACCTTTAATCGGAAGATCGCGCCATTGGGTTGCACCAACGGCAAGAACTATTGCATCGTANTTCTTGCGCAGNTCACTTCCAGTTAGCTCAACTCCCACGTTTACTCCAGGACGGAAGCGAGTTCCTTCCTTCTCCATCTGAGTTAAACGGCGATCCAGAATGTTCTTCTCCATCTTAAATTCAGGAATTCCGTAGCGAAGAAGTCCACCAATTTTATCAGCGCGCTCGTACACAGCGACAGTATGTCCGGCACGAGTTAGCTGTTGTGCAGCAGCTAGTCCGGCAGGGCCGGAACCAATTACTGCAACAGTCTTTCCAGTCAATCTTTCTGGAGCGAGCGGCTTTACATTTCCGGCACCGAAGGCTTCTTCAATTGTGCGCAGTTCTACCTGCTTGATTGTTACTGCATCAGCGTTAATTCCAACGACGCACGCAGTCTCGCAAGGTGCTGGGCAGAGGCGACCTGTGAATTCTGGGAAGTTATTTGTTGCGTGAAGGCGATCGATAGCTTCTTCTTTATCGCCGCGCCAGATCAAGTCATTCCACTCGGGAATCAAATTTCCCAGTGGGCAACCTTGATGACAGAAAGGAATGCCGCAATCCATGCAACGACCTGCCTGCTTCTGCAAGTGCTCCATGCTCTGTGGTTCGTAAACCTCATGCCAATCTTTGATACGTACATCAACTGGACGGCGCTTTGGAGTCTCGCGCGGCGTAGTTAGAAATCCCTTTGGATCAGCCATTTGCTGCAACCTCCATTACATATTGATCAACCGGTAAGCCATCTTTTGTAGCGCGTTCAATGGCCGCTAAGACGCGCGCGTAGTCGCGTGGCATTACCAACGAGATGCGATTTAGCGCAGCGTTCCAATCTGCAAGAAGCGCGGAAGCAACTTCTGATCCAGTCTCGGTAAAGAAGTCAGAGACCAGAGCCTTTAGCGACTCCTTCTGATCTTCTGGAACCGCCAAGATGTCGACGAGTTCGCCGTTAACTTGTGCAGGATTTAGATCCAAAACAAATGCGCGGCCGCCAGACATACCTGCTGCAAAATTACGNCCGGTGCGACCCAGTACAACAACGGTGCCACCAGTCATNTATTCGCAACCGTGATCNCCGATTCCTTCGACGACTGCAGTTGCGCCNGAGTTACGAACACAGAATCTTTCACCGACCAANCCACGAATATAGATCTGGCCTGATGTNGATCCATAACCGATTACGTTTCCGGCGATTACNTTTTCATGAGANGCAAAGGTCGCTCTTTCATCTGGACGAACNATTACGCGACCGCCAGAAATACCTTTACCTACGTAGTCATTGCTATCGCCATACATACGAATAACAACTCCTCGAGGCAAGAACGCTCCAAGTGACTGTCCAGCAGAGCCATGCAGAGTTACATCGATCGTGCCAATTGGTAATCCGTCAGCGCCGTAACGTCTTGTGACTTCTGCACCCAACATCGTGCCAACTGTTCGGTTCACATTTCGAACTGGCAGGTCGATACGAACGCTTTCACCCTTATCGAGTGCCGGGGCGGAGAGTTCAATCAACTTATTGTCGAGCGCTGCAGCTAATCCATGATCTTGCACTGTTGTGCGGTGCAGAGGTGAATCCACATCTGGGCGTACTAGTAGTGGTGCTAGATCCAGGCCGCTGGCTTTCCAGTGATTTACCGCATCGCGAGTGTCGAGATATTCAACGTGACCGATCGCCTCTTGCATTGTGCGGAAACCAAGGCTGGCCAAAATTTCACGTACTTCTTCCGCGATGTACTCGAAGAAAGTTTCGACAAACTCTGGCTTGCCGGTAAATTTCTTACGTAGCTCTGGATTTTGTGTTGCCACACCAACTGGACAGGTATCCAAGTGACAGACGCGCATCATTACGCAACCAGAAACGACTAGCGGCGCGGTAGCAAAACCGTATTCTTCGGCGCCCAGTAACGCTGCGATAACAACATCGCGACCCGTCTTTAGCTGACCATCTGCTTGTACAACGATGCGATCGCGCAGACCATTTAACAGAAGCGTCTGCTGCGTTTCGGCAAGACCTAACTCCCAAGGAGCACCAGCATGTTTAAGTGAAGTAAGTGGTGATGCACCAGTTCCGCCATCATGACCGGAGATCAGAACAACATCAGCATGCGCCTTGCTAACTCCTGCAGCAACGGTGCCGACACCGACTTCAGCAACCAGTTTGACGTGAATACGTGCATTCTTATTGGCATTCTTCAAATCGTGGATCAGTTGTGCCAGATCTTCGATTGAGTAAATATCGTGATGTGGTGGTGGTGAAATCAAGCCAACACCTGGAGTTGAGTAACGCACCTTTGCAATCCATGGATAAACCTTGTTNCCNGGNANCTGTCCNCCTTCNCCNGGCTTTGCACCTTGNGCAATTTTGATTTGAATATCATCGGCGTTAACAAGGTAGTTNCTTGTTACTCCNAAACGNCCGCTNGCAACCTGCTTAATCGCNCTGCGCTTGGAATCGCCATTNTCCATNGGGGTAAAGCGCGATGGATCTTCTCCGCCTTCGCCAGTATTTGATTTGGCGCCGAGTCGGTTCATGGCAATTGCTAAAGTTTCATGAACTTCTTGTGAGACCGAGCCCCATGACATCGCACCTGTTGAGAAGCGCTTGACGATCTCAGAAATTGGTTCAACTTCATCGATAGAAATTGCCGGACGAACACCCTCATTAAATGCAAAGAGTCCGCGTAGAGTCATTAGCTCTTTACTCTGGCCATCGACCTTGCTGGTGTAACGCTTGAAGATGTCGTAGCGCTTTGAACGAGTTGAGTGCTGCAACGCAAAGACTGTCTCTGGATTAAATAGATGTGGTTCGCCATCGCGACGCCATTGGTACTCGCCACCAATTGGTAGACGCTTAGAACCAGGTATCGCTCCCCCAGGTGGATATGCGATGTGGTGGCGCGCCAAAGTTTCTTCAGCGATTGTGTCGAGGCTGATTCCACCAAGACGTGAAGTGGTACCAACAAAGTATTCGTCGACAACTTCTTGAGAAAGTCCGATCGCTTCGAATACCTGTGCTCCGGTGTAAGAGGCGATCGTCGAAATACCCATCTTCGACATAACCTTGAGTACGCCTTTTCCTAAACTCTTAATAATGTTGCGAACAGCCTTTTCAGGAGTAATGCCACATGATGAACTTCGCGAACATCGCCTGCTTCAACAACTAAACCAACCTTGGTGCGAGTCTTTTCGCGAATTAAATGGTGGTGAACTGCCGCAGTTAAGAGAAGTGAAGGAATCGGCGCATCTTCAGCATCGCCATCGCGGTCGGATAGAACAATGATGCGCGCACCTGCAGAAATTGCATCAGCTACTTCGCGCTTAATCTCTTCTAGACGAGTGTGCAAAGTATTTCCATCGCCAGATACTGGGAAGAGTCCGCGAACAACGTATGCAGATAAACCTGGATGGTCGCCGTCTGCATTTACGTGAATGATCTTTGCAAGTTCATCGTTATCTATAACTGGGAAGGCGAGCGAGATCTGACGGCAAGAAGAAGGGCCTGGATCAAGCAAGTTATGTTCTGGACCAATTGATCCGCCCAGACTTGTGACAAGTTCTTCACGGATTGCATCAAGTGGTGGATTTGTAACTTGTGCAAAGAGCTGTGAGAAGTAATCAAAGAGCAGACGTGGTTTTTCAGAGAGCGCTGCGATTGGAGTATCGGTTCCCATTGAGCCGAGCGCTTCCATGCCGTTCTTAGCCATTGGAGTAACCAAGATGCGCAATTCTTCTTCGGTATAACCGAAGGCGCGTTGGCGACGGACAACAGATGAATGCGGATAAATAATGTGTTCGCGAGAAGGAAGATCAGATAGCTTCATCATTCCGGCGTGTAACCATTCACCATATGGCGCAGCATCAGCCAACGAATCTTTTATCTCATCATCTTCAATAATTCGCCCGGCTTCAATATCAACTAGGAACATCTTGCCTGGCTGCAAGCGACCCTTACGAACAATCTTTTCAGCAGGGAAATCGAGAACACCGACTTCAGATGCAAGAACAACTAGCCCATCATCGGTAACCCAGAAACGTGATGGACGTAGCCCGTTACGATCTAGAACTGCACCAACTTGATGACCATCTGTGAAAGTTACACATGCTGGACCATCCCATGGCTCCATAAGAGATGCATGGAAGGCGTAAAAGTCGCGACGTTTCTGCGACATCGTTGTGTGATTTTCCCACGCTTCCGGAATCATCATCAAAACTGAATGTGGCAAAGATCGTCCACCTAGGTAGAGAAGTTCTAGAACTTCATCAAAGGAAGCAGAGTCACTGCCAGACATTTCCACGATAGGAAAGAGGCGGCTGAGGTCTCCAGGAATTAACTCGCTAGCAAGAAGTGACTCGCGGGCGCGCATCCAGTTGCGATTTCCCTTAACGGTATTGATCTCACCGTTGTGAGCAATAAATCGGTATGGATGGGCAAGTGGCCACGAAGGAAATGTATTTGTAGAAAAGCGTGAGTGAACAAGTGCAAGCGGAGATACCACGCGCACATCGCTTAGATCCGGGAAGAACTCTTCGAGCTGTCCTGTTGTAAGCATTCCTTTGTAAACAATTGTCTGTGAAGAAAGTGATGGGAAGTAAAGATCGAGTGAATGTTCAGCGCGTTTTCTAAGGCAGAAGGCGAGACGATCTAACGCAATTCCTGATTCGTCTTTATTGCCGGCAAGAAAGACTTGTTCAAACTTTGGCATAACTGAAACTGCAGTCTTGCCAAGTGATTTCGCATTGATTGGAAGATCGCGCCAACCGAGAACAGTTAGGCCTTCCTCCGCTGCGATCTTCGCAATTTCTGATCGAACTTCGGCACCTTGTGCAACAAATGCAATACCTGTTGCGTAGTGGCCTTCAGCGGGAAGTTTAAAGTCGGTAACTGCGCGATAGAAAGCATCTGGAACGCGAATCAAAATTCCTGCGCCATCACCGCTATCTGGTTCAGCACCTGATGCGCCGCGGTGTTCTAAATTACGTAGAGCGGTAAGCGCCTTTTCAACAATCTCATGTGTAGCAACTTTATTTAGAGTAGCAACCATTGCAACGCCGCATGCATCATGCTCGTTTGCGGGATCGTAGAGACCCTGTTGTGTTGGGTAATTAGATGGAAGAGCCATCAGTTACACGCTCCTGTTGCTCACACTTAATTGTTGAAAGAGTGGGACAACTTTGGCCCGAAAGAGCCACCGCGAGCGGTGGTAGATGCAAAAGGGTAGCAACTGTTGGCGGTATTCGGCACTCCCGAATTAGCCTGCGCGAGAGTGAGTTTAGATACCGCTCAAATGGAGCGCCTGGCCGATTCCAGCGGTAATTGCCATGCCGATACACCCGCCCACGATCACGCGAAGAGTCGGAGCGAGGATCTTTGAGCCTGCCGTCTTTGCGCTCAGGATTCCGGTCAGAGTTAAACCAATAATGGTGAAAGCGACAATTGTNGCTGCCGCTTTTCCTGGAGTTGGAGCAAAGGCGCCAACGAATGGGATTAATCCTCCAGCGGTGAATGCTGCAGCAGATGCCATCGCTGCTTGGACAGGTCGGGCTTTAGTGTGAGGAAACTGTCCGAGCTCATCGCGCAGATGTGCTTCTAAAGGATCGCGATCGTGCATCGCCTTTGCAACTTGCATTGCGAGTTCTGGCGTTAGCCCACGTTCGATATAGATATGTTGCAGTTCGATAAGTTCTGACTCAGGATCAATNGCTAGATGTTGCATCTCCAAGACACGATCAGATTCTTCAACATCATTTTGTGAACGAACTGAAACGTATTCACCAACAGCCATCGACATCGCTCCCGCAGCAATTCCTGCGGCGCCTGCAGTAATCAAGAACGCTTGTGCGTCTACTCCGCCAGCTTTCGCTGCGGATACACCAATCATTAGCGATGCGGTAGAAACTAAACCATCATTTGCACCAAGAACTGCAGCGCGTAACCAACCTGCGCGATGAGTGCGGTGATGTAGATTTCTACGGTAAACATCTTCAAGTGCCATATTTACAGCCTATCGGATCAATGCGGAAAAACTGCGAAGGTTTAGGCCTTATCGCGGGCGCGTAGTCGGAGGAAAACTAGCGCAGAAACCATCACTAGCCCCATGCTCACCCATTGATTTATCCGAAGCCCGGCAAAGTTATGTGCTGGATCAATACGGATAGATTCGATAAAGAAGCGGCCCAGCGAATAGCTAAATACATATGCCGCGAAGGTGCAACCAGCAGACCAGTGTTTCGATGCGCCCATCAATATGAAGGCGATCAAAGTGCACCAGATCGCTTCGTAGAGAAATGTTGGGTGAAATGTTTCAACGAGGCCATATCCACTTGGTCGATATTTATATGGAATTGATAATCCCCACCAAGTATCTAGCGGGCGACCAAAGAGTTCGGCGTTAAACCAATTTCCAAATCGACCAATCGCTTGAGCAAGGAGAATTCCTGGAGCAATTGCATCAAGAAAGACTCCAAAACTCGGCAAACTCATTGTGCGCGCTAGTCTTCTATAAGAGTAGAACGCTCCCAGCGCACCGAGTGATATCGCGCCCCAAATTCCAAGCCCACCCTGCCAAATCTTTAATATCGCAAGGAGTTCGCCATCTGCACCGAAGAAATCTTCTGGTGTTGTTATTACGTGATAGAGCCTTCCACCAATAATTCCGGANGGCACTGCGATCACTGCGACTTCAGAGACAACGCCTCTTAACGATTCATCACGAGNAGCAAGGCGCTTATTGCCTAGCCAAATTGCAATAGCAATTCCAGCAATTATGCAGAGCGCATAGAAATGAACGGTGAAAGGCCCGATTGATACTTCCGAAATAGAGGGAGTAGGTATCGAGCGATTCATGCGGAATCTAGTTAGGCTTTTTCAACCGCAAGCATAAAGTCAGCAAGGCTTCCATATGCAGTGTTGCGATCTATTTCCTTACCGTTGATCAAAACCGTTGGAGTTGAGTTGATATTTCGCTTCGATCCTTCTTCCGCAACGTTCTTAACCCAACCCATGTAATCCTGGCCTGTTACGCACTTGTCGTAATCGCTGCTAGAAATTCCTAGACCGATTCCAAGAGTTGCAAAATACTGAGATGTCCAAGCACCTGTATTTTCGGCAGGCTGGTTAGCGTAGAGAGTTTTATGGAATTCTAGGAATTTTCCTTGATCTGCAGAACATGCTGCTGCATTTGCTGCAATCTGTGATTCACCGCCTAGGAAGGAGAGCATGTGGAATGCCACCTTGGCCTTCTTTGTAGCAATTAACTCTTCGATGTAAGGACCGCTAATCGCTTCAAAGCGTGCGCAAGCCGGACACTGGAAGTCTTCGTAAATTTCGATAAATGGAACATCTGTTAATTCGCTGTTAAAGACCAACCCATAACCATCATTTACTGAGGCGGTAGCAGGAATTGCAGCAGTGGAATCGCCTTGCTTAGAGAGAACTGTTGGCACCAGCATGATTAAAGCTACTCCAACCACAACTGCAACTACGAGGTTACGTGTGAAGTTATCTTTTCCGCCGTTTGATTTTTTCGCTTGTGCCATCTTTATTCCGTATCTCCTGCGTTAGATTGTTTAGGTGTTTTATCAATAGAAAACTTGGTTATCGGATATCGCACTAAGAATAGGGCAAGGGCTACTAGCCCAGCATCTCTGAGAATCTCCTGAAGGTAGCGTGTCTGACCAGGATCTACTGTGCCTCCGCCACCGAAGCAGCCGCAATCAATGTTTAAGCCGCGTGCCCACGCTTGAGCAATAGCGATGATAAAAATAAACATTGTAAAGCCACCGAGCGCTGCGACCGCTCTAGTTGCTGCTCCAAGAATAAGTAGTAGGCCAACGACAACTTCAAAGAAAGGCAGGGTCTGGCCAAGAAAATTAGCNATNGGAATNGGAAGTAATTCATATGACCGAACTGCCATTTGAGATACCTCTAGTTTGTCGACCTTAAGATAACCGGCAACAAAAAGAACGCCACCAAGGGTCAGACGCGAAAGAAGTCCTATCCAGGGCTGTAGCTTTTCGAATTTACTCATCGTCCCTCACGTACGCCTTTCGCTAACTCTGTTGCTAACTCTTTAACTGCAGCCAATCCGGCTTCCTCATTTGGAGCATCTTGCAAAGCCTTAATAAAGGCGGAACCGACGATAACTCCATCCGCGTAAGCAGCAACGCCTTTAGCTTGCTCGCGAGTAGATACACCCAAGCCAACGGCGACTGGTAGTCCAGTTGTTGTGCGAATGCGCGCGACTAAATCTGCAGCACCTGATGAAACTGAATTACGTGCTCCAGTTACACCCATCAAACTTGCAGCATAAACAAATCCACCACAAGCTGCAGTTACCTTAGGCATTCGAGCATCTGATGTGCTTGGCGCAATTACATAGATCGGATTAATCGAATTTTGCTTAGTAGCGCCTAACCAGGCGACGGACTCTTCAATTGTTAAATCTGGAGTAACTACGCCAGATCCACCATTTGCTGCAATCGCTTCGGCAAATTCTTCAACGCCATAGCGCTCAATCGGGTTCCAGTAAGTCATAACTACTGCTGCTACTCCACCATCGGTTGCAACCTTGAGAGCAGACATAACTTCAGCAGCACCTGTTCCATTTTCTAAAGAGGTAACTGCCGCCGCCTGAATAGTTGGACCATCCATTACCGGATCGCTATATGGAAAACCAATCTCGATCGCGTCAACTCCGGCATCGATAAAGGTTTGAATAACTTTTGCACAACCAGCTTGAGAAGGAAAACCTGCAGGGATATAGGCAATTAGCGCAGCGCGATTTTCAGCGCGAACCTTTACAAATAGTTGATCGAGTGCAGTCATTAATCCAGTGGAATTCCAAAATATTGCGCTGCAGTCTGCACATCTTTATCGCCGCGACCAGAAAGGTTGATAACGATAATCGCATCTTTACCTAGTTCATTTCCAACCTGGAGNGCACCTGCTANAGCATGTGCNGTTTCGATCGCNGGAATNATTCCTTCTGTCTTCGAAAGAAGNGCNAAGGCATGCATCGCTTGTTCATCTGTNATGGCGCGATACTCAGTGCGCCCAATGTCATGCAAGTACGCATGCTCAGGACCNACACCAGGATAATCAAGACCAGCAGAAATNGAATGTGACTCAACAGTTTGACCATTAGCATCTTGCAAAACATAAGATCGAGTTCCGTGCAGAACTCCTGGAGTTCCNCCAGTAATTGTTGCTGCATGNCGTCCGGTNTCCACNCCNTCTCCACCTGCTTCTAGCCCAATCAAACGTACTGATGGATCGGAGATAAAGCGGTGGAAAATTCCNATGGCATTNGANCCNCCNCCNACGCAGGCAAGTACCGCATCAGGTAGACGACCGGTGAGCGCTAAAA
>JGI24768J34885_10000661_pt1 | contig 10317 bp, 11 predicted proteins | sample LakOntMetagenome_FD_34885 | JGI IMG/M metagenome (IMG submission 34885) | reverse complement strand
ATTCTCTGCGCAGTTGTGGCCCGTGCATTGCATCTTGGCGAAGTTGCATCGGTCAACGTTCCCGTTACAGCCTTGATTGTTATTGGTCCAGGTATCTCACAAACTACTGCTGCACATCGTCTTGGTTCCACATTAATCGGCGCCGCTGTCGCAATCGTCTTCTCATATTTTTCTCATCCAAAGACTCCAGCTGATCGTGCGCGTGAGCAGATTGCNCGGGTGAGCAAGAAGGCCGCAGAATTACTTGCAGAAATGTCCGAGGGCGTAGCTGCTGGCTATACGCAGAAAGACGCTGGTCAATGGTTAGCTTCAGCTCGACTTCTTGTTGAAGAAGTTCCAGCAATTAGATCTCAATCTGTTGAAGCTCGAAGTCATGCACGTTGGTTTCCCACTGCGGAAAAAGATGTTGCCGAAGAGCTCTACATTGAAGGCATAGCTGCCGAGCACACACTCGTACAGGTTCGAACCATTGCAAGAACTCTCTTTGATTCAGCAGTAGAAGGTGGAATTGCTGATTCAACAAAGAAGCAGATTGCTGTCGCACTTTCCGCCGCAAGTTATGCAATCTCTGCTCATGTTGAGTTACCTGATGACATTAATGATTTCTCTTCTTCTCCAACCGATGATGCTCGCGAGGCGGGATCTGCCTTAGCCGAGACCCTGATTGAAGATGGAAAAGATGTAGATCAAGAGCAGATCGTCCGAGGGCTTTCAATTGTTGCAAATATTGGAATCATCGCCGACTCCTTAGATCAGAACTCGCCTGCTCTTAAGGATGTGATCACGCCTGATGAACCAGCGAAAGATAAAGTCATNAAGGTCGCCCCTTCCAAGCAGGTTGCTGGCCTCTGGGGCAGGCTCCGAAAGGCGCTCAGAAAGTACTTCTAGCCTCCTTGACGTATACCCTAGGGGGTATGCTAGATTCTGCCCATCGGCACGAATTTAANGGAGAAAAGAATGTGCTCACGCGTAATCTGTAATACCTGCAAGAAATACACATGGTCAGGCTGCGGCCAGCATGTAGATGAGGCGCTTGCTGGCGTCCCACAAGATCAAATCTGTAAGTGTGGCTAATCGTGGCCGAAAAGAAGGTTTCACACGTTCTCTCTGACGAAGAACAACTCGTTGCAATTGCAAAGCGAGTTAAGCGCGCACAGGGACAACTCGGGGCAGTTGTACGAATGCTCGAAGAAGGTCGCAATTGTGACGAGATTGTCATTCAGATGTCGGCTGTATCGAAGGCTGTTAATACAGCCGCCTTTACCCTCATTTCAGCAAGCCTCAAAGAATGTCTCGTTGAAGGCAAAAACAACCAAGAGCAAGTTACTGCTCAGCTACAAAAACTATTTTTAAGTCTCGCATAGGAGCATCATGAAAAAACTTATTTCGGCTGTTGCCGTTTCAATCATCTTCCTTACTGGCTGCGGAACTTCTGAGTCAGCAAATCTTGGGGCAGAAGACTTTCAGGCCAAGGTGAAAGAAGCAGGAGTTATCACATTAGATGTTCGTACTTCTGGTGAATTCATGAGCGGGCATTTAGAAAATGCCATCAATGTCGATGTCGAAGCCATGAACTTTGATTCCGAAATTGCAAAGCTGGATAAGAGCGCTACGTATGCCGTTTATTGCCGCAGTGGACGTCGATCTCAGGTCGCAGTGGATCGTATGAAAGATGCCGGCTTCACAAATCTGTTCAATCTCAATGCAGGGGTTGAAGACTGGGTTTCAGCTGGATTGCCTTTGGTTACCAACTAATGAGAATTGTAATTATTGGTGGAGTTGCTGGCGGCATGTCCGCAGCAACACGTATGCGCAGGCTCGATGCTGATGCAGAAATCATTGTCCTCGAGAAGAGCGGCCATGTTTCATATGCGAACTGCGGTTTGCCATATTACGTCGGCGGCGTGATTGAAGAAGAAGATGCACTTTTACTTCAGACACCTGCGAGCCTGCATGCACGCTTCAGACTCGATGTACGTATTGCATCTGAAGTTGAGTCCATCAACCCATCTGCAAAAACCATCAAGGTAAAGAATGAACTCAGTGGCGAGAGCTACGAACTTAGCTATGACAAGTTAGTTATGAGCCCCGGGGCTTCTCCAATTGTTCCCCCTATTCCAGGCATCGAACGTGCCATGACGCTTCGAACTGTTGAAGATGTGGAAAAGATTTTTAACCGCGTCTCCCAGAAGCCAGCTAACGCTGTTGTAATCGGTGGTGGCTTTATCGGAGTGGAGATTGCTGAAAACCTCATTCATAAGGGAATCAAAACAACGGTAGTTGAGGCTTCTCCTCAGCTTCTTGCCCCACTTGATCCTGAAATGGCAACGTTGGTTGCAAAGGAAATGATCAAGAACAAAGTCGAACTTCATCTTGGAGCATCTGCGCAAGAGATTACGGAATCAAATGTGGTTCTATCTAACGGAGTTGTCCTTCCTGCAGAGATGATCATTTTGGCAATTGGCGTACGTCCTGACATCAAACTTGCGAAAGAAGCTGGCCTAACAATCGGAACTCGCGGTGGAATTGATGTTGATGATTTCAATCGCACCAGTAACCCGGATATCTACGCTGTTGGCGATGTCGCTGAAAAGACAGATGCGATAGATGGAAGTTCTACCCTTGTTCCACTTGCAAACCTGGCAAATCGGCATGGTCGAGTAGTGGCCGATCACATCGCTGGTCGTACAACGAGACCTGTGAAGACAATTGGAACTGCAATCGTAAAAGTCTTTGACCTCATGATTGCTGCAACTGGTTGGAATGAAAAGCGACTTTCAGCATCTGGCCGCGCCTTCAAGGTTATTCACACCCACCCAAATTCACACGCTGGCTATTACCCAGGTGCAAAGCAGATGGCGTTAAAGATGATCTTTGATGCGAAGACTGGTGAAATCCTTGGAGCACAAGGGGTCGGTCTTGATGGCGTTGATAAGCGCATCGATGTAATCGCTACAGCGATCCGCGGCGGCATTACAGCGCCTGAGCTTGCAGATCTTGAGCTTGCTTATGCGCCGCCATTTGGCTCAGCAAAAGATCCAATCAACATGCTCGGCTACGTCGCCGAAAATATGATGAGCGGTCTTCTTGAAACCGCGCAATGGAGCCAGATTGATGAATTTGAGGATCGCGGATTCCAGCTTGTAGATGTTCGTACATCTTCTGAGTACGCAGCAGGTTCTATTCCAGGTGCCATGTCGATGCCGGTAGATGAAATTCGTAATCGCGTTGCAGAACTGACAAACAAGGATGTCCTCGTTAATTGCCAAGTTGGCCAACGCGGACACACAGCAACCATGTTGCTCAAAGAACTCGGATTCAACGCAGTAAATCTAGATGGCGGCTATCTCACTTGGAGTAACTCGCCTGCAGCAACCACAAATAAGGAGAAAGAATATGTGTCATAAGACAACTTGCCGCAAGTGCGGAAAGCCAACATGGGCAGGATGTGGCAATCACATCGAGATTGCTCTCAAGGGCGTAAAGAAAGCAGATCGTTGCCAGGGTCACCAGAATGATCCAAAAGAACCTGGTCTCTTTTCAAGAATCTTTGGAAAGAAGTAGCCACGACCTATAAGGTCTAGCAATGAAAGCTATTCAGATAACAGCATTTGGCGGCCCTGATGTCATGAAGTACGTGGATCTTGCCGATCCCGTCGCTGGCACGGATGAAGTAGTTCTCGATGTGACTGCAGTTGGTATCAACTATGCAGATACACACCAGACAGAGAACTCTTATCTATCGCCTCAAACTCTTCCAATGATTCCAGGTATCGAAGTTGTTGGAACCCATGACGGAAAGCGTTATCTAGCGAGTGTTTCATCTGGGGGATATGCGCAGAAAGCTATCGCACATAAGTCTGTACTTTTCCCAATCCCGGATGCAGTTACTGACCAGCAGGCTCTCTGCATGTTGGTGCAGGGCGCAACTGCATGGCACTTACTTAAGACAATGGGCAAACTGCAGAAAGGTCAATCAGTTGTTGTGCATGCAGCAGCAGGTGGCGTTGGCACAATTGCAATTCAGCTAGCAAAGTTGTGGGGCGGCAAAGTAATTGCCGTTACTTCTTCAGATTCTAAATCTGCACTCGCTACTTCACTCGGCGCCGATGTTGTTGTCGATGCGAAATCAAACGATCTTGAAGCAGATCTTCGCAAGGCAAACGGTGGTCACGGAGTTGATCTCGTCCTCGAAATGGTTGGCGGAACAACATTCGATCACAGCCTTGCAGCGCTTGGTGCGTTCGGAAAGATCATCACATTCGGAATGGCATCACGCACTGCGCCAACACCAATTCATCCAGGATCTCTAATGCACGGTTCAAAGACTGTTTCAGGTTTCTGGCTCGCAAACTGTTTTGGTAGCAAAGAGATGCTTAACGATGTAGTTGCCGAACTCTTTGCACTTGTCGCCGATGGAAAGCTCAAGCCAGTTATTGGTGCGACCTATCCACTCAGCGAGGCAGCCGATGCGCACCGATCAATGCTTGCCCGTGAATCAACGGGCAAGATTGCCCTCGATCCTGCGCGGTAATTTGGGCGAATTTTCTACTTTTCCCCTAAAGCCCTAGACTCCTCTCTCTACCATTGCCCCCCTAGCTCAGTCGGTAGAGTGTTTCCATGGTAAGGAAAAGGTCACCGGTTCGATTCCGGTGGGGGGCTCGCAGTAAAGAAGTAAAAATTTAATAAGTACTACATATGTCTGTTCCAACCCTTGGCGGGGTAGCTCAGCTTGGTAGAGCAAGCGGCTCATAATCGCTGTGTCGTGGGTTCAAATCCCGCCTCCGCTACTAGTTCGACCGTGTGAAATACGCACGGATTTCACCAATACACGGTGCTCGGGTAATCTGAGCGCCTGTTACAGCAGCATCTACGAAGGAGTTAAGACCATGGCAAGTAAGAGCGCGGACGTTCGTCCAAAAATCACCATGGCATGCGTGGATTGCAAGGAGCGTAACTACATCACTAAGAAGAACCGCCGCAACGATCCAGACCGCATGGAACTCAAGAAGTTCTGTCCACGTTGCAAGTCTTCAACACTTCACCGCGAAACCCGCTAATGCTGAACCCCGATTCGGTCGGGAGTACCTTCGCTGGTACAGATTCAATTACCGTTTCACAATCTGAAATCGATGCCTTCTGCGCCGTTGTCGGCGAAACCGATACAACAATCGCGCCACCAACTTTCACCATCCGCATCACGCTGACCCAATTTGAAGAAATTCTCACACGTCCAGAAATTGGACTCGATTGGTCGCGCTTGGTTCATGGCGATCAGAAATTCGAAATCTTTTCTGCCGTTAAAGCAGGAGATGCGCTTACATGCGCTGCAACCATTGAAAGCTATCGCGTAGCTGCTGGCAACGAAATTGTCTCTGTGCGCTCTGATCTCCATCGCGATGGACAACTAGTTGTTTCAGCGTGGTCCACATTGGTGGTGCGCGCATGATTGAAGTGGGAACAGTTTTGGAAGAGAAGGTCTTCTATCTCGATCGCGCATTGCTTAAGCAGTATGCCGATGCATCAGGAGACCAGAACCCAATTCACCAGAATGAAGAGTTTGCTCTCTCTGTAGGCCTTCCCAATGTCATTGCCCACGGCATGCTCACCATGGCCCTTGTTGGTAAGTACGTCTCTGACTTTGCAGGTGGCTCATCAAATGTTCTTGAATACAGCGCGCGATTTACCAAGCCAGTCATTGTTCCTAACGGCGAAAAAGTTGATCTCACCGTTTCGGCAACAGTAGCTGAGGTAGCAGATGGCAAAATCTCACTGACCTTGAGCGCAACTTCTGCAGGAGTTAAAGTCCTAGGAATGGCTAAAGCGGTAGTAAAAAAGTGAGCGCACCAGATTCAGTTCACGAATTAGCTAAGGCACGTCTTGCAGCGCGCGCTGAACGAAACTTCGCGCTCTCAGATCAATTACGCGATGAAATTGCTGCCCAAGGTTTTGAAGTTGTNGATGTTGCTGGGGGATACGAACTTCGCCCAAAGAAGCGNTTTCCAACCTATGAATCCACGCGCGATATTCNNCCTATCAATTCGGGTAAATTTGAAATAACCGTTGCCATGATTATCGATGGCTTCCATGAAGATGCTGTCGCAACAATCAAAACGATTAAAGAACATAGTCAGTGCGCCATTGCCATCTTGGTAGTGGGTGAACCTGGCGTATTGGTCGATGAACTCGATTCACGCACTTCACTCGTTCAACTCACTGAAGATTTCGGATGGGGCGAGAGCGCAAATGCTCTGCTCCGTAACGTCACTAGCGAATTCATCGTCATCATGGATCCATCCACTCGCTTCACGGGTGATGCCATTGCTCCGGTTCTTGCCGAACTTCAGAAGCGCGAATTCGTTGCTGTGGGTTGGCGCGGAGGACTGATGAACCTTGAAGATGATTGGCGTAGCGTCGACGATAAAGGCGCTGGCGAAGTCGATGTCCTCTTTAGCTACTTCATCGCCATGCACCGCGAAGACGCACTAGCCGTACGCGGCTTTAGCAATCGCGCACTGTATTACCGCAACGCTGATATTGAATTTTCACTCAACCTTCGCCAATCAAATGGCCGCCTGCTTCAAATTGATTTACCTCTTGAGCAAGATCGCCATCACGGTTATCACGATACCGACCCTGAATATCGCGATGCTCAATCGAAGAAGAATTACGACCGCATTCTCGAACGCTTCAGAGGTAAGACTGCAATATTGAGCCCACGCAGGTAGCCTTAGAACATGGCAGATCTCCGCGATTACACATCACTACGTGTAGGTGGCCCTGCAAAGAAGTTTGTTGAAGTCGGCACTGAATCCGAAATCATTGCAGCAATCGAAGCAGCGGGCGATACCCCAATTCTCATCATCGGTGGCGGTACGAATATTCTCGTTGCAGATAAAGGCTTCGAAGGCACAGTAATTCGAATTACAAGCCACTCGATGCAAGCAGAAATTGATGCATGCAGCGGAGCAACGCTCACAATTGGCGCTGGCGAAAACTGGGATGAATTCGTTGCCACCACTTTGGAACGTGGCTTTGCTGGCCTTGAAACCTTAAGTGGAATCCCGGGCACTGTTGGCGCAGCGCCTATCCAAAATATTGGTGCCTACGGCCATGAAGTTTCAGAGTTCATTACTCGTGTGCGCACATACGACCGCCAAGCAAAGGGTCTTAAGACATTTACCAACGCTGAATGCGACTTCTCGTATCGCAATTCGCACTTCAAGGCGCACCCTGGTCGCTATGTTGTTCTTGATGTGCAGTTCAACCTTCGCCAAGGCGAAATGACTACTGCAATTACCTATGCAGAGCTTGCAAAGAAGCTAGGTATCGAAGTCGGCGAGAAGGCACCCATTGGTGCAACCCGCGCAGCAGTTCTGGAACTTCGTGGCGCAAAGGGAATGCTTCTTAATCCAAGCGACCGCGATTCTTGGTCTGCTGGATCATTCTTTACCAATCCGATTGTTTCGAAAGAGATTGCCGCAAAACTTCCTGAAGGCGCACCACAGTGGCCGACATCAGATGGCATGGTGAAGACAAGCGCTGCATGGCTCATTGAAAATTCTGGTGTGCATAAGGGCGATAGCCATGGTGGCGCACGCGTTTCAACAAAGCATGTTCTTGCTCTGACAAATGCAGGGAATGCGACGGCTACAGATATTGCAGAGTTGGCAAAGAGTGCTCAGCAGAGCGTCTTCGAGAAATTTGGAATCACCCTCGAAGCCGAAGTAAACCTTGTGGGAATTACTCTGTAAGTAATTTCTTAATACGGCCGATACCTTCGACGATATCTTCATCGCTGGTTGCGTATGAGAAACGTAGGTATCCCGAAGGTCCGAACGCTTCGCCAGGAACTGCGGCTACTTCAACTTCATCCAAGATGATTGTTGCAAGCTCGGCAGATGTATTAGCTACCTTGCCGCGAATAGTCTTTCCAAGCACACCCTTTACTGATGGATATACATAGAAAGCACCCTGTGGTGTTGGGCATTCAAAACCAGGGATCTCATTGAGAAGATCAACAATCAACTTACGGCGACGGTTAAATGCTTCGCCCATCTTGTGAACAGCGTCTAGGTTGCCGGTAAGTGCTGCAATTGCTGCGCGCTGTGAAACGTTAGAAACGTTTGATGTCAGGTGTGACTGCAAGTTTGTTGCAGCCTTGATGACATCCTTCGGACCGACCATCCAGCCCACACGCCAACCCGTCATTGCATATGTCTTTGCAACGCCGTTCAGGATGATGCATGTATCAGCAAGCCCAGGAACTAGTACTGGAAGTGAAGGCGCTGCTGCACCGTCGTAGAGCAAGTGCTCGTAAATTTCATCGCAGATAACCCAGATGTTGTTCTTGAGCGCCCACTCACCAATTGCCTTGGATTGTTCTGGTGTGTAAACAGAACCTGTTGGGTTTGATGGAGAACAGAAAAGCAGAACCTTTGTCTTTGGGGTGCGAGCAGCTTCAAGCTGTTCGACAGTCACAAGGTAGTTCTGAGTTTCATCTGCGAAAACTTCTACGCTCTTTCCGCCAGCAAGTTTGATTGCTTCAGGATAGGTAGTCCAGAAAGGTGATGGAAGAAGTACTTCATCGCCTGGATCTACGATTGTTGCAAATGCTTGATAGACAGCTTGCTTTCCACCATTAGTGACAAGTACTTGATCAACAGTGATGTCGTAATTTGAATCGCGCTTTGTCTTATCGACGATAGCTTGACGAAGTTCTGGCAGACCTGGTGTTGGTGTGTAGCGATGATTCGCTACAACCTTTGTTGCAGCAGCAGCTGCTTCAACGATGTAATCAGGCGTTGGGAAGTCAGGTTCGCCAGCGCCGAAGCCGATAACTGGTCGACCAGCTGCCTTAAGCGCCTTTGCCTTTCCATCTACTGCCAAAGTGGCTGATTCTGCGATTGCTGCGATTCGTGCGGAGATTCTGCTCATGGGGGAAGTCTGCACCATGTCAGCGCCCCCTTGCGCGCTCAGATCTAGTGGCCCCGAGCACCCAGTTTTACTCTGCAAGGCACCTGCCTCTACACTTCGACGCTCACGATGAATTTCTTCCTCGCCTTGGCGCGCCTGAAAATTCGTCGCGAAGGGCAATAGCTCAATTGGCTAGAGTTGCCGTCTCCAAAGCGGCCGGTTGGGGGTTCGAGTCCCTCTTGCCCTGCAAGCCGCAGTACCGAACGTGCNCNACTAACGAAGATAGAAAAGGAAGTCACAATGACTGATGCAGTTGAAGTTACCGAGGAGAAGCTCGGAATTTTTGCGCGCGTTGGACTTTTCTATCGCCAGGTAGTCAGCGAACTCAAGAAGGTTGTTTGGCCAACACGAAATATGTTGACCACATATACAGCTGTCGTTCTCGTATTCGTTTCATTCATCATCGCTGTCGTATCCGTTATCGACTTTGTACTTACCAAAGTCGTCTTCTGGGTATTCGGATAAGGACCAGAGACCATGACTGACGAACTCAAGCCAGACGCATTCGAAGCAGCTCTTGCTGCCAGCGCTGAAGAAATCGCAACACCTGCAGAAGCGGTTATCGAAACTCCTGTTGCAGATGTAATTGTCGAAGATCTCGCGCTCGCAAGCGATGAAGATGGCGATATCGAATCTGATGAAAACGATCCAAATGCAGAATTCCGCCGCACACTTCGTGCAGCTATCGGTGATTGGTATGTAATCCACTCATACGCAGGCTACGAGAAGAAGGTGAAGGGCAACCTTGCTAACCGTATTCACACTCTCAACATGGAGGAATACATCTTCCAGGTAGAAGTTCCTGAAGAAGAGGTTATGGAAGTTAAGAACGGCGCTCGCAAGATGGTTAAGCGCAATATCTACCCAGGTTACGTTCTTGTCCGCATGGATCTCACCGATGAATCTTGGTCAGTTGTTCGTAATACACCTGGCGTAACTGGTTTCGTCGGTAACGCACATAACCCAAGCCCACTCAGCATGGATGAAGTCGAGAAGATTCTTGCTCCACGTCCACAGAAGAAGGCTGACAAAGCGGATATCAAGTTTGTTGATTTCGAAGTTGGCGAATCAGTCACCGTTATGGATGGCCCATTTGCAACGCTTCCTGCATCAATCTCCGAGATCATGCCAGAGCAGGCAAAGCTCAAGGTATTGGTATCGATCTTCGGTCGCGAAACACCAGTAGAACTTTCATTTAACCAAGTACAGAAGCTTTAAGAGAAACTAAGGAAAAGAGAAAAGAAATGGCACCAAAGAAGAAGGTCACCGGATTCATCAAGTTGCAGATCCAGGCTGGCGCAGCAACACCTGCACCACCAGTAGGTCCTGCGCTCGGTCAGC
>JGI24768J34885_10000655_pt1 | contig 10339 bp, 9 predicted proteins | sample LakOntMetagenome_FD_34885 | JGI IMG/M metagenome (IMG submission 34885) | reverse complement strand
CCCGCGATCTTTACGCTGCCTACAATGTGACGGTTTTGCCGGGGAGTTATCTGGCGCGAGAAGCGCGAGGACACAACCCTGGCGCTCATCGGATTCGGATGGCGCTTGTTGCGCACACCGATGAATGTATTGAAGCTGCTACGCGCATCGTGCAGTTTGTGCAGTCCCGGCACTGATTTTTGTATCTTAGTTAAACCCCTCCTTTGAAAGAGCAGCGCATGAGCCAACAATTGCAAACGATCCTTGATGCCGCGTGGGAAGACCGCGCCAATATTTCTATCCAATCCGCACCCAAAGAAGTTGTAGACGCGGTCGAGCACGTGATCGCCCAGTTGAACAACGGCACCTTGCGCGTTGCTACCCGCGACGGCGTGGGCCAATGGACAACCCACCAGTGGATTAAGAAAGCCGTGTTGCTGTCGTTTCGTTTGAAAGACAACCGCGTCATGAAATCGGGCGACTTGGCTTTCTACGACAAAGTGGACACCAAATTTGGCCACATGACGGAAGCAGAACTCAAGGCCTCAGGCGTTCGCGTAGTGCCTCCGGCCGTAGCGCGGCGCGGAAGCTTCGTAGCCGCTGGCGCAATTTTGATGCCTTCGTACGTCAACATCGGCGCGTATGTCGATTCCGGCACGATGGTGGACACCTGGGCTACCGTAGGTTCATGCGCACAAATTGGTAAGAACGTTCACTTATCAGGCGGCGTTGGCATTGGCGGCGTGTTGGAGCCGATGCAAGCCGGCCCGACCATTATTGAAGACAACTGCTTTATTGGCGCTCGCTCAGAAGTAGTTGAAGGCGTGATCATCGAAGAAAACTCGGTGCTCGGCATGGGTGTTTTTATCGGTCAAAGCACGCCCATTTTTGACCGCGCTACAGGTGAAATTTCCTACGGGCGCGTTACCAGCGGCTCCGTGGTTGTCAGCGGCAACATTCCTAAAGTAGCGGCCAACGGCGCTCCTTTTAGCATGTACGCCGCCATCGTGGTCAAACGCGTGGACGCACAGACCCGCTCCAAGACCAGCATCAACGACTTGTTGCGCGACTGATCTTGATGTCTCGCACCCTCCAGCTCACCGAGCAACTCCTCTCGCGCCCTTCGGTGACTCCCGATGACGCGGGCTGCTTGGACATCATCACTGCGCGGCTTACGCCGCTGGGTTTTGAATGTGAGCGGATCGACAGCGGGCCCGATACGTTTCGGGTGAGTAACCTGTGGGCGATTAAACGCAGCCCACACGCAGGAGCAAAAACACTGGTATTCGCAGGCCACACCGATGTGGTGCCTACCGGCCCCGTAACTCAGTGGACCAGCGACCCTTTTATCCCCACCCACCGCGACGGTAAGTTGTTTGGTCGGGGTGCCAGCGATATGAAAACGTCACTGGCCGCGATGGTGGTGGCGTGTGAAGAGTTTGCTGCCGCTCAGCCTTCTGCGTCTATCAACATTGCCTTCTTACTCACCAGTGACGAAGAAGGCCCTGCGTTAGACGGAACAGTCAAGGTATGCGAAGCCCTCACCGCCCGCGGCGAAACGCTGGACTGGTGTATTGTGGGCGAGCCCACTTCGGTCGAAAAAACCGGCGACATGATCAAAAACGGCAGGCGTGGAACCATGAGCGGCAAGCTCACGGTGAAAGGCATCCAAGGCCATATCGCCTACCCGCATTTAGCAAAAAATCCGATTCATTTGTTAGCCCCGGCCTTGGCGGATTTAGTAACGATTGAGTGGGACAAAGGCAACGAATTCTTTCCGCCCACGAGCTGGCAAGTCAGCAATGTGCATGGCGGAACGGGCGCGAGCAATGTAATTCCGGGGCATTTGGTTCTGGACTTTAACTTTCGGTTTTCTACCGAATCAACGCCTGCGTCTTTGCAAGAGCGCCTGATTGCCGTTCTCAAAAAACACGCTTTGGAATACGAGTTGGTGTGGACGATTGGCGGCCTGCCCTTTCTGACCACGCCGGGCGTTTTGGTCGAGGCGGTTCGCGGCGCTATTTTGGAAGAGACTGGGCTGCAAACGCAGCTGTCAACCACAGGAGGAACCAGCGACGGCCGCTTTATTGCGCAGATTTGCACTCAAGTCGTTGAAGTCGGCCCGCCCAACGCGACCATTCACAAACTCAATGAACATGTCAGCGTCGCTGATATCGAACCGCTTAAAAATATTTACCGCCGTGTGCTGGAAAATTTAAATCGCACTTTGGTATAAAACCATGCAAAACACGGAATTAAATCCGTAAAATACATGGATGTTCAGTCGCCACCTGTCCCCGCACCTTGAAGCCGCATTAGCTGACTATCCAGCTGTGGTGCTCTTGGGTGCGCGTCAAGTAGGCAAGACAACGCTGGCTCGCAAAATTGGGGATGGCAAAGAGCCCCATTGCATCTATCTTGACCTTGAGCGCCCCAGCGATCTACACTCACCGATCCCGAAGCCTATTTGTCTCTCCACCCAGACAAACTCGTCATCTTGGACGAAGTGCAGCACATGCCCGAGTTGTTTCCCGTATTGCGCAGCTTGATCGATGAAGGCCGCCGTGCNGGNATAGANACGGGCCGTTTTTTGCTTTTGGGTTCAGCCAGTGGCGAGCTGTTGCGCCAATCAGGCGAAAGCCTCGCTGGCCGTGTGGCATATCTAGAGCTGAGTCCCTTGCATTGGCTTGAAGTTGACGCCGAACACCAAGGCGCGCTGTGGTTGCGGGGTGGTTTTCCGGCTAGCCTGTTGGCCACGAGTACGGCCAAGAGTTTGGCGTGGCGACAAAACCTCATTACCACCTATTTAGAGCGCGATTTGCCAAGCTATGGCGCTCGCCTGCCTGCGCAAACCTTGCGGCGTTTGTGGACCATGCTGGCACACAAACAAGGGGGTTTGCTAGACGTTTCGCAACTCGCCAAAGGCTTGGTGATTGATGCCAAAACTGTGCATAGGTATTTAGACATGCTGTGCGACTTAATGTTGCTGCGTCAGCTCATGCCCTGGCACAGCAATGTGGGTAAACGGTTGGTCAAGTCTCCCAAGGTGTATGTACGCGACAGCGGCTTGCTGCACGCCTTACTAGGCTTAACCACGCTTGACGATGTACTTGCCCACCCCGTCATGGGCAACAGCTGGGAGGGCTTTGCTATCGAAACATTGCTCACAGCCTGCTCAAAAGTTACCCAGCACGGTTATTACCGCACCAGCAATGGCGCAGAGATTGACTTGGTCATTGACATTCCAGGTGATGGGCTGTGGGCCATCGAAATCAAAAAAAGCCCTCACGCTAAACCGCGAAAAGGCTTTTACACCGCATGCCAAGACTTGCAGCCTACGCAGCGATTTTTGGTACACAACGGCCCCGATGGCGAGCCCTACCCCGTGGGTGACGGTGTCCAAGCCATTGGGCTCGGTGCATTGGCAACATTGCTACAACAAAAACAATGAAACTCTCCTCCCTCATTCAGCAAAGCGCTGAACAACTCACCCAAGCCCAAGTCGCNTTCGGCCACGGCACCACCAACGCTGCCGACGAAGCCGCCTGGTTAGTGCTTTGGGCACTGGGTTTGCCACTTGACACCGATGTGTCAGATGACGCGTTCAATGCCGAACTCACATCAGTTCAAGTAGCCACAGCGCAATCGCTTATTGCCCAGCGCATCAGCAGCCGCAAACCTGCGGCCTACCTCACCCAAGAGGCGTGGTTGCAAGGCGTGTCGTTCTATATCGACGAGCGCGCCATCGTGCCGCGCTCGCTCATTGCCGAGGTGTTGGCCGAGGGTAGCATCGACCCATGGCTTGACCCCAGCGCTACGCGCGTGCTCGACCTTTGCACGGGCAACGGTAGCTTAGGGATCTTGGCGGCGCTGGCCTATCCAAATATCACCGTGCTTGGGCTTGACTTGTCCAAAGACGCTTTGGCTGTGGCCCAGATCAACATCGAACGCCACGGCTTGGCAGGCCGCATGACGCTGGCCGAATCGGATGGCTTGGCCAAGGCCGATGGCGTGTTTGACCTCATCTTATGCAACCCACCTTATGTGAACGCAAAAAGTATGTCCGAACTTCCCACCGAGTTCAAGTGCGAGCCTGCGCTCGCTTTGGCCGGAGGCAGTGACGGCATGGACTTTGTCCGCAGTTTGCTGCGCGACGTAGCAGCCCAACTCAGCCCACAAGGCGTGTTGGTATTAGAAATTGGCAATGAACGCCCTTATTTTGAAGCCGCATTTCCTTTACTGGAAGTGGTTTGGCTGGAAACCAGTGCAGGTGAAGACCAGGTTTGTCTCATCACGCACGCATCACTGACCCCATGATTACTCTGAAAAATGTCACCTTGCGCCGCAGCGCCAAGGTTTTGCTCGATAGCACCTCTGTCACACTCAACCCTGGAGAAAAAGTCGGTTTGGTCGGACGCAATGGCGCTGGAAAATCGTCCATGTTCGCCTTGCTCAACGGCACTTTGCATGAAGATGCGGGCGAGTACTACATTCCAACCCAATGGCGCATGGGGCAAGTGTCTCAGGACATGCCAGAGACCGACCAAAGTGCTACCGAGTTTGTGATTGAAGGCGACACCGTTTTAAATACCGCCCGCGCAGAAGTGAAAGCGTCGGAGGCGACCGACGACGGCGACCGGATGGCCAACGCCTACATGGCGCTGTATGACGCGGGTGAGCACGACGCACCTTCGCGAGCCCAGGCGCTGATTTTGGGTTTGGGGTTTAAAACCACCGAACTCGAAAACCCGGTCAACAGCTTCTCTGGCGGCTGGCGCATGCGTTTGCAATTGGCTCGCGCTTTGATGTGCCCTTCCGACTTGCTCTTGTTAGACGAGCCCACCAACCACTTGGACTTAGATGCCTTGGTGTGGTTGGAGGCTTGGCTTAAAAAATACGAAGGCACCATGGTGGTGATTAGCCATGACCGTGAATTTTTAGATGCGGTAACGAACGTCACTTTGCACATTGACGCAGGCAAGTTGGTCCGTTACGGCGGCAATTACACCAAGTTTGAAGACATGCGGGCAGAGCAAATGACTTTGCAGCAAAACGCTTTCTCCAAGCAACAAGACAAAATTGCCCACTTGCAAAAATTCATTGCGCGCTTTAAGGCCAAGGCCAGCAAAGCCAAGCAGGCGCAAAGCCGGGTTAAAGCGTTGGACCGCATGGAAAAAATTGCGCCTTTGATGGCCGATGCGGATTTCACTTTTGAATTCAAAGAGCCCGCCAACCTGCCCAACCCTATGTTGTCGATGTCAGGTGTGAGCTTTGGTTATCCGCCGCCCGAAGGCTCGCCTGAAGGAACGCCTCCCACCGTCATTGTCAATAACGTCAGCCGCTCGGTTCTCGCTGGCCAACGCATCGGAATTTTGGGCGCCAACGGTCAGGGTAAATCGACCTTGGTTAAAACCGTGGCCCGCGACTTAGCGGCGATTGGCGGCGAAGTCACCGAAGGCAAGGGCCTCAATATTGGGTACTTCGCCCAACAAGAACTCGACGTTTTACGCCCCGCCGACAACCCGCTAGAGCACATGATCCGTTTAGTCAAAGAGCTCACCGCACAGGGGAAAATTGCCGGCCAAGCCACCCGCGAACAAGACTTGCGCAGCTTTCTTGGCACCTTCAATTTTGGCGGCGACATGGTCAAGCAAGCCGTGGGCAGTATGAGCGGTGGTGAAAAAGCGCGTCTGGTGCTGTGCATGATTGTTTGGCAGCGCCCTAACCTTTTGCTGCTGGATGAGCCTACCAACCATTTGGACTTAGCCACCCGCGAGGCGCTGGCGATGGCGCTCAATGAGTTTGAAGGGACTGTGATGCTGGTCAGCCATGACCGGGCTTTGCTACGCGCTGTCTGCGATGAGTTTTGGATGGTGTCGCATGGTGGTGTTGCGCCTTTTGATGGCGACTTGGATGACTACCAGCGTTATTTATTAGACGAGGCCAAACGCCAACGCGAGGCGATTAAAGAGGCTCAAAACCAAGCCAATAAACAATTGGCCAAAGCCGCCTCTGAAAAATTAGCCGCCAGCGTTCCCGCAAAAACACCAGCGACCGAACAGGTTCGCAAATGGAAAAAAGAGATTGAGGGCTTGGAGCTTCGCATCAGCACCCTAAACGCTGAAGGCGCTGACTTAGAAGGAAAGTTAGGGACCAACACCCACCCGACGGAAATAGCAGAGATCGGGAAAAGCTTGAAGAAGGTCAACGACGAACTCAAAAGCCTAGAAGACCAGTGGCTCAAAGTGAGCGCATTGCTGGAGGGCTAAGGCTTTAGTGGCCTCCGGCTTTTTTCTCTTCTTTCTTTTCTTCTTTCTTCTCTTCTTTTCCGTCCGCAGGCTTGGGGCGCACTAGCAAGGTTTTACACACCTTATGCGCCGGTTTTTTAGACGTCTCTGCGATTTCTTCACACACCCGTTCTACCTTGTAAGCCCAAGCGCTGGGGCTTAGTAACGCGAAAAGGAGAAAACATAGCAAAGCAGCGCTTGGAATCACTCTCTTGTTTGTAAGCTTGTTCATAAATTAATCTGTTTCACGCGAAGTTAAAGTGGCAAAGCTTACTTTACGCCATTGAATCTTGCTTGTTATGCAATTTTTTTCAATCTTCACAAAGCAGTATTCACAATCCGAGCACCCCAACTGCGGCTAGGATGTTGTCCAAACAAGGAGACTCTCATGCCTGTGATCACCACCATTGAAGACCTGCGCATCTTGGCGCAAAAGCGGGTTCCCCGCATGTTTTACGATTACGCCGACTCTGGGAGCTGGACCGAGAGCACCTACCGCGCCAACGAATCGGATTTCCAAGCCATCAAACTGCGCCAGCGCGTTGCCGTCAACATGGAAAACCGAAGCACGGCCAGTACCATGGTCGGCCAAAAAGTGGCGATGCCCGTGGCGATTGCGCCCACTGGCTTGACGGGAATGCAGCACGCCGACGGAGAAATTCTTGCAGCCCGAGCCGCTAAGGCCTTCGGGATTCCCTTTACTTTATCCACCATGAGCATTTGCTCCATTGAAGAGGTTGCCAAACATACTGATAACCATCCCTTTTGGTTTCAGCTGTATGTGATGAAAGACCGCGCGTTTATTGAAGCGCTGATTGACCGAACCAAGGCAGCCAAGTGTTCCGCCTTGGTGTTAACGCTGGACTTGCAAATTTTGGGGCAGCGCCATAAAGACTTGAAAAACGGCTTGTCTGCGCCGCCCAAATTAACCCTCGCCAACATGATTAACATCGCGTCTAAGCCGCGCTGGGCTTTGGGGATGCTGGGGACGCCTCGCCGACAATTTGGCAACATCGTGGGCCACGTCAAAGGGGTTGCCAATATGGGATCTCTCAGCGAATGGACCGCCAAACAGTTTGATCCGGGGCTGAATTGGGCCGATGTCGAATGGATTAAAAAACGTTGGGGCGGCAAGCTGATTCTGAAAGGCATTCAAGATGTGGAAGACGCCCGTTTGGCGGTCAATAGCGGTGCCGATGCGCTGATTGTCAGCAACCACGGCGGACGCCAGCTTGACGGCGCGCAAAGCAGTATTTGCGCCCTGCCCGCTATCGTCGACGCCGTTGGAAAACAAATTGAGGTGCATATGGACGGCGGCATCCGAAGTGGCCAAGACGTTTTAAAAGCCCGCGCATTGGGCGCCCAAGGTACTTACATCGGTCGGGCTATGTTGTACGGCTTAGGCGCTATGGGTGAAGCTGGGGTCACCAAGGCNTTGCAGCTGATTCACAACGAGTTGGACCTGACGATGGCCTTTTGCGGGCGCACCCAAATGGACACNGTNGACAAAAGCATTTTGTTGCCGGGCACGTTTCCGGTTTAAGCCCCGCTAGACTTGGCGGGTGACTTCTCAGAGTTCCCCTCAAACGCCGATTCGTCGGATTGCCCACCTCGATATGGATGCGTTTTACGCATCCGTCGAGTTGCTGCGTTACCCACAACTCAAAGGGCTTCCTGTGGTCATTGGCGGGGGACGCAGGCGCGAAGATGACTTGCTCGGGCGCTTACGCCAGGCCTACCCCGAGGGAGATTGGTCGGCGGATCGTTTGAATGAAATTCCGATTGATTTTTTTCCGCGCATCAAGGGCTACGAAGGCCGTGGCGTCATCACCACAGCCACCTACGCCGCTCGGCAATTCGGAGTGGGCTCGGCCATGGGCTTAATGAAAGCGGCCAAGCTCTGCCCCCAAGCGATTTTGTTGCCTGTGGATTTTGAGCAATACCGCCATTACTCACACCGGTTTAAAAGCATCATTACCGACATCGCTCCAGTGATGGAAAACCGGGGGGTCGATGAAGTGTTTATTGACTTTACCGAAGTTCCTGGCGGACAGCGCGAAGGCGGTCGGGTCTTGGCGCGGCTAATCCAAAAAGCTATTTTTGAAGACACCGGACTTACCTGCTCGGTTGGTGTGGCACCCAACAAATTGTTGGCAAAAATGGCCAGTGAATTCAACAAACCCAATGGGATTTCAGTGGTCAGTGAAGCAGACTTAGAAACCAAAATTTGGCCTTTGGCCTGCCGCAAAGTCAACGGCATCGGGCCCAAAGCCGATGAAAAACTCAAAAGCCATGGCATTGAAACCATCGGTCAATTGGCCCAGCGCGAACTCGGCTGGTTGATTGAAACCTTTGGCCAAAAATCGGGGGCCTGGCTACACGATGCGTCTTGGGGGCGGGACTCTCGGCCCTTAGAAACTGCAAGTGAGCCCGTGAGCATGAGCCGGGAAACCACCTTCGAGCGGGATTTACATGCGGTACGCGATCGCGCTGAGCTTGGCGACGTGTTTACCCGTTTGTGTGCGCAAGTCGCAGCCGATTTACAGCGCAAGGGCTATGTAGGAAAAACCATTGGCGTCAAGTTACGCTTTGATGATTTTCAGATTGTGACCCGCGACCACACTCTTGCCAACTACACCGCTGACGCGACAGCGATTCGCCAGGCCGCAGGCTTATGCCTTAAACGCGCACCGCTACAAAAACGCCTGCGTCTCTTGGGCGTCAGGGTCGGCGCACTGCTCAGCGAAGATGCGGCTAAGCTACTCACCACTCAACCGGAGAACCCCTATGACAGCACTGCACAGCTTTTCCCTGACGATTGAAAACCACGTCGCCCATCTGGTGCTTAACCAGCCCAAGGCGATGAACACCATGCACCCGCAGTTTTGGCGCGAACTCGATGGGGTGTTAACTGATTTACACCGAAGCGGCGAGGCCCGCGCCTTGGTGATCAGCAGCACGGGCAAACACTTCAGTGCGGGAATGGCCTTGGAGACCTTTGGCGGTGCGATTCAAATGAACGACAAAACCCCTGAAGGTCGCGCTGCGGTGTTTGACACCCTCAGTGATATGCAAGCCACATTCACAAAACTCGAAACTTTGCGTATCCCCGTGATTGTTGCAATTCAAGGCGGATGTATTGGTGGCGCGGTGGACATGGTGACGGCCTGCTGCATTCGCTACGCCTCAGCCGAGGCTTTCTTTTGTATTCAAGAAATCAATATCGGCATGGTCGCAGACGTGGGCACTTTGCAGCGCCTACCCAAACTCATTCCATTGGCGGTTGTTAAAGAACTGGCCTACACCGGGCGGCGTTTAACAGCGGACAAAGCCATGCAGTACGGCTTGGTCAACGCTGTGTTCGATTCGCCAGAGGCCACGCTTCAAGCCGCGATGGAGTGCGCCAAAGAGATTGCCAGCAAACCCCCGGTTGCGATGTGGGGCACCAAGCAAGCCATTCACTTTGCGCGAGACCACACGGTCGATGAGTCCTTAAAGCAAATGGGCTGGCTCCAAGCTGCGATTTGGAGTAACCGCCATGTGGGCGAAGCNGTAACGGCCATGAAAGAAAAACGCGCTGGGAATTTCCCAGCGCTCAGCGATCTTTCNTCGTTCAGAGACCTGGCCTAAGCTCCCGAATTACTGCCTTGCCATCCGGGTATTGCCGGGCAAAGCCTGCGGATGGCTGGTACGAAACGGGTTGATATCCAAACCGCCACGGCGGGTGTAACGGGCATAAACCGTGAGTTTGAGCGGTTTGCAGCGCGTCCAGATGTCCATAAAAATACGCTCTACGCATTGTTCATGGAACTCGTTGTGGTTGCGAAAACTCACCAAATACTGGAGCAAGCCTTCTTGTTCAATAGCCGCGCCGGTGTAGCTGATTTGAACGCTGCCCCAATCGGGTTGACCCGTTACCAAGCAATTGCTTTTTAAGAGGTTGCTCACCAGCACCTCGCTGACCGGGCCTTGGGCGCTGCCTTGGTTGTCCACGGTTTGAAGTAAATCGGGCGCGGGGGTATAGCGGTTGCATTCAATATCAAGGCGGTCTAGGTTGAGGCCGTCAAGCTCAT
>JGI24768J34885_10000653_pt1 | contig 10347 bp, 12 predicted proteins | sample LakOntMetagenome_FD_34885 | JGI IMG/M metagenome (IMG submission 34885) | reverse complement strand
GCTAATAAAAAGAGTAAGTAAGTGAGCGCCGTATTAGTTGAAGATGGCCCAGATAAGGGTGCTATCTGGCACTTTGGTGAGCCAAATCAAGAGCAAAAAGCTTTAGTAAAAGGAGATGGCTGGGCAGATCTATCCCATCGTGGTGTTATCTCAATTAGCGGCAAAGATCGTCTTACCTGGTTACATGCCTTAACTACTCAACACTTAGAGCAACTACCTGTTGCAACCTGGATTGATGCCTTAATTCTTGATCCTCAAGGACATCTTCAAGATCAATTATTTTTAGTAGATGATGGAAATACCACCTGGATACATTTAGAAAATGAGCGCACCAATCCTGTTATTGATTATCTAAATAAGATGAAATTTATGCTAGATGTTGATGTTAAGGATGAGAGCAATAATTACGCTGTCCTTCGCGCGCCAGGAGTTGCAGATAAGTTTGGTGGACCATACGCCCTTGTTCCAAGAGCAGAGTTAAAAGAGACAACCGATGCCTTTAATAAATCCCATACTCAGGTTGGTATTTGGGCACTTGAAGCAGAAAGAGTTGCTGCAGGTAGAGCAAGATTATTATTTGAAACCGATCATAAATCTATTCCAAATGAGTTGGGCTTTTTAAATAACGCAGTACATATGAATAAGGGTTGCTACCGAGGGCAGGAGACAGTGGCTAAGGTTTTTAANTTAGGACANCCNCCTAGAAGATTAGTTTTATTACACCTAGATGGCTCAATGGTTGCAATGCCAGAGCATGGCAGCAAGGTATTTTTGGAGGATAAAGAGGTTGGTTATATCGGCACTATGGCCCGTCATTATGAGTTGGGGCCAATTGCACTTGCGGTAGTTAAGCGCAATACACCACTTGATGCGGTATTAATTTCAGAGGGTGTTACAGCCACCCAAGAGGAGCTAGCACTTCGGTAGAGGAGTTAGGCTTATCTGATGGAGATGCTAACTACTATTTTGTTAATTACCGCCTCCTTCACCTTCTCAATTATTTTGATCTATAAGGGCGCAACTGGCGCCTTAAAAATTTGGCGGGAGAGTAATAAGTAATGGTATTTACAATCCCTGAAAATCTACATCCTGATCTAATGCCACTTGCTTGGTTAGTAGGCACTTGGCGTGGTAAGGGGCGCGGTGATTATCCAACTATTAAGCCATTTCAATATGCACAAGAGGTTTCCTTTAATCATGATGGCCGCCCCTTTCTAAATTACTTCTCCCGCTCTTGGATCATCGATGAGAATGATGAAATCATTCGCCCAGCTGGCTCTGAGGTTGGCTTCTGGCGAATTAAAGAAAAAAATGTATTAGAGGTATTACTTGCTCACAACACTGGAATCGCTGAAGGTTGGGTGGGAGTTGTTGAGGGTGCAAAGATTCAACTTGTCATGGATCAAGGGTATTCATCTCCTAGTGCAAAGATTGTTACCGCCGGTGCTCGTCTTTATGGCTTAGTTGAGGGTGAGTTATTTACCTCATATGACATGGCAGCACAAGGTCAAACATTGCAAGCACATCTTTGGTCATCACTAGAGAGACAAACCGAAAATTAATAACAAGTTTGCAGGTGAGGTATTAGCTGAGGTTACAAGAGGTGGGGTTGTTGAATCATTACACCTAGGTCATCTAATTGTTTTAAATACAGATGGCTCAACCTATCTATCTAAAGGATCACCGGAGTTAGCGATCTTTCCAAGATCTGCGGTTAAATCACTGCAAGCATCTGCAATGCTTAAGGCCGGGCTAGTGGTTGATGATCAAGAGCTAGCGATGATTTGTGCTTCACACTCAGGTAATCAAATCCATATTGATTTGGTAACAAAAATGCTTGAAAAAAGAGATATTCCATTGACCGCTTTAAAAAATGCCATAGATAAGCCACTTGGTGAAAAAGAAAAGATTAATTGGGGTGATAAGCCAGGTACACAATTTACTCAAAACTGCAGTGGCAAACATGCTGGGATGCTTTTAACCTGCAAGATAAATGGCTGGGATATGGACTCCTATTTAGAGATGAACCACCCATTGCAGATTGCGATAAAGAGTGAGATTGAATTACTAGCTGGTGAGAAGGTGAGTACATCAACCTTTGATGGCTGCGGTGCTCCCTTATTTGCAATCTCATTAACTGGTTTAGCAAGGGCGATACAAGCTCTAGTTAAATCAGATCAACCAATTTATAAGCAAATAGTTAAGGCCGCCACAACATATCCAGAGTTAGTAGCAGGTGAGGGGCGATTAACAACTCGAATGATGAAGGGCGTTCCTGGATTATTTATGAAGGAGGGAGCAGAAGGAGTTGAGGTTTGCGCATTAGCTGATGGCAGAGTGATTGCGATAAAGATTATTGATGGCTCATGGCGACCAGTTGCACCAATTATTATGGAGGTTTTTAAACGNTGGNGTGTTGCGATGCCGGATGAGAGCGTGAAGATATATGGGGCAGGAAGCGTAATTGGTGAGGTAATTGCCAAGATTTAATATCTAAAAGTTAAGTTAGAATTACCCTATGCCAGCAAATAAGAAATCAAAGATCGCAACCTTGATGGTGCACAGCTCACCCCTTGATCAAGCAGGTATTGGCGACGCCGGTGGCATGAATGTTTATGTGGTTGAGAGTGCAAAGAAGATGGCCCAAGCAGGTGTTAATGTTGATATTTTTACTAGAGCAAACCATCCAAATCTGCCAGAGACGGTTGAGATTGCAGATGGAGTTAATGTTAAGCATTTAGTTGCCGGCCCCTTTGAAGGATTATCCAAAGAGGAGCTACCTAGCCAACTAGGCGCCCTAACTAGCTCATTTATGAATTACCAAAAACAATTACCAAATGATTACTACTCACTGCTGCACTCTCACTACTGGATCTCAGGTCAATTAGGGTGGATGGTTTCAGAGCGCACCGGTACTCCTTTAATTCACACGATGCACACCACTGCAAAGGTTAAGAATTTAAATTTAGCCGATAGTGAAAAACCTGAGCCACAAACTAGAGCAATTGGTGAGGAGCAGGTGGTTAAAGCCTCAACTGGATTAATTGCCAATACAGATGCTGAGGCTGCCTCTTTAGTATCACTTTATGACGCCTGCCCAGATAATGTTTTTGTTGTTGCTCCTGGAGTTGACCTACAAACCTTCTCACCAGGTAGTGGCAAAAGCGCGGCAAGGGTTAAATTAAATATTGCACCGGATGCGATCATGTTGACATTTGTTGGCAGAATTCAACCCCATAAGGGCCCTGATGTTTTGTTGCGCGCTGTATCTGAGATGGTTACCCACTCACCACATCTAAAGGCAAAGCTTGCAGTAGTAATTATGGGTGGGGCCTCAGGCAGTGGGGTTAATGAGTTAGAAAGTTTAAAGGTGTTAGCTAAGTTTTTAAAGATTGATGATGTAACCCACTTTATTGAACCAGTATCAAGAGAGTTATTACCTGATTGGTATCGCGCAAGTGATTTAGTATGCGTGCCAAGTTATAGCGAATCATTTGGCTTAGTAGCACTTGAAGCCCAAGCTTGTGGCACACCAGTTGTTGCAACTGCAATTGGTGGGCTNAGAACCGCTGTCTCAGATGGTATCTCTGGCTCATTAGTAGATGGCCATGATCCAAAGGCATGGTCTGCGGTTATCTCAAGATTAATTGCAGAGCCGCAACGCAGATTACTTTTATCTATGGGGGCGGTAGTACATGCAAGCCACTTTGGTTGGGAAAATACCGCCCATAAAACATTAGAGGTTTATGACTGGGCGCTCTCACAACCGGCTGGTGTGAAACTACGTTTGGCAGAGGATGCTTGAGCCAGCTGCAGTAATTGATGATTTTTTGCAATCACATGATTTAGATTATGATCAAAATGATGAAAATACTTATTTAATTACCCTGCCAGGTGAGGCAAAGCAACAAACCCACTGCGCATTGATAATTGGTGATCACTCTTTGAGTATTAACGCCTTTGTAATTAGAAAACCTGATGAGAATAAAGAGAAGGTATATGAGTACCTACTTAAGAAAAATGCTGCGATGTACTCAGTCGCCTTTGCAGTTAATGAGTTAGGTGATATTTATTTAGTTGGCAGGCTGCCACTTAATGCAGTCAGTGAGCGAGAAATTGATCGCATCTTAGGCGCAGTGNTGCAGTATGCCGANTCATCCTTTAATCCATTACTTGAGTTGGGCTTTTCATCNGCAATTAGGCGTGANTGGGCTTGGCGAGTATCTCGGGGTGAGTCTTTATCAAATCTAAAAGCCTTTGAGCATCTAATTTAATTTTATGAAAGAATTAACTAATGAGTTATAAATTAATCTTACTTCGTCATGGCGAGAGTATTTGGAATGCAAAAAATCTCTTTACCGGCTGGGTAGATGTTGAGTTATCTGAAAAAGGATTATTAGAAGCTGCTCGGGGTGGTCAATTATTAAAAGAAGCAAACTTATTGCCCGATGTTCTTCACACCTCCCTACTAAAGCGAGCAATTGATACAGCAGATATTGCGCTTAGCAACTGCGGCCGAACTGGCATACCAACTAAAAGATCTTGGCGATTAAATGAGCGCCACTATGGAGCGCTACAAGGAAAAGATAAAGCTGCCACCTTAAAAGAGTATGGCGAGCAACAGTTTCAATTATGGCGCAGATCATTTGATGCACCGCCGCCTGCTATTGCCGATGATGATCAGTACTCACAAAAAAATGAGCCAAAGTACGCCGATCTTGGTGACCTGCTACCAAAGACAGAGTGCCTAAAGGATGTGGTGGCACGGGTTGTGCCATATCTAATGGGTGAGGTTGCAGAGGATTTAAAGAGTGGTAAAACAGTTTTAATCACCGCCCATGGAAACTCAATTAGAGCAATTGTTAAACATATTGATTGTATTTCTGATGCTGATATAGCAGGGGTTAATATCCCAACAGGTATTCCACTTTATTATGAGTTTNATGAAGATTTTGAACCGATTACAAAAGGCGGCAGATATTTAGATCCAGNTGCGGCGCAGGCTGCGATTGCAGCGGTTGCTAACCAAGGGCGCTAGATACCGGTTTAAGAAAGTTAACTCTTCCCCGCCATTGGCCAAGTGAAGTTTCAACTGGTGATTTCAAAATTCCCTCAACAACAGTGGCGTAGATATCTCGAAAATCTGTTGTGATCGCTAAGTCACCTTTAATTAAATTTTTAAGTGATGGCTGATCACCGTAATAGCCACCCTTAACTGCATTACCAACAATAAATACTGGCCCAGAGGTGCCATGATCAGTTCCTTGTGAACCATTAGCAGCCACTCTTCTGCCAAACTCACTATAAATCATAATTGTNACATCCTCTGCTCTGGTTGTGGTTTTTAATTGCGACATAAATCGGGTAACAGAGTCAGAGACAACACCTAGTAAAGAGGCTTGAGCATTCGCCTCATCGGCGTGAGTATCAAAACCGCCAAGGGAAACCGACCAAACCTTTGTTGGGGAATTTGCAGCAATCAACTTTCCTACAACATCTAGCTGTTGTGCCAGGTTGTTATCACCACCAGCATTTCCACCATTTATGGTTGGTAAATCAGGGGCGTTTAGTACTGGCGTCTTTAAAATAGGTTGAACAGTTTCGGAAAGATTAAATAGATTACGCATTGATGTTGCAGCTGCTGCCATCAACTTTGATTCCCCTGTACGTGGCTGTGAAAGTTGGGCACACTTATAAGCCAAGCTACCGGTTGGCACAACTAATCCACCAAGGGGTAGAGCTGAGCCTGATCGTTTAGCACCAGCAAGTAATGGTGGTAATACTGAACCAAGTGAAATCGCAAGAAGTGGATCCTCCGGTTGGGAATCTATCCAACGACCTAACCAACCAGTATTTATATTTCGATCAGGTGAGCCGGTTTGCCATTTTGCCATTGAGGAAAAGTGTGAGTAATCAGGGTTTGGATATCCAACTCCGCGGATAATTGCTACTTTGTTTTGGTCCCATAACCCTTTTAATCCCTTCATTGCAGGATTTAATGCTAACTCTGAGTCAAGTGGCAGCATGCTCTCTGGTTTATAAGAAACCTCAGGTCGTGATGAGTAGTAAGTTGATCTGTATAAGGAATTACAGTGTTAATCCCATCATTTCCGCCATATAAAGTAATAAGCACAAGAATCGGAGTGTTTGGTGGAAGCGGACGATTTATAGCGGCGGCGGAAATATCTTCCATGCTTAGTAATGGCGCAAATAATCCGGTTGCGACTGATCCCCCGGTGTATTGCAAAAACTTACGACGCGTAACTTTATGCATAGCAACTCCTATTCTTTAGATTAAGCATTGACAACATATTCCGGGCTACATAATGCTAAAAGTGCAAATTCCTCAGGATCAGATGAGGCTGAGTTTAAAGTTGATTTAGTTCGTGCACTCCATTGATAAACACCTAGCCAGTTTTGACTCTCAATAACTCTATTGCTNACGGGGATTTCNTTTAGTGATTGNAATTGGCTTCTTTTAATTAGCCATTTTGCAAAATCAATTCGATAGAGNGAGCTAGCTGAACTAAGCCANGCTGCTTCNGCTGGCCANCCNCCTACATTTGGTGGTGCGAATGGAACTTGTCCTAATTTATCTAANTAATTNAANAATCTNTCACTAGTTTCAAGTTTTGANGGAACTAGCTCAAGTGCACGGCAGGCAGATACAAACCATTCAACTGGGGATTTTACTAGTTCATACTTTGAGTTTGATAGTAAATTTGATTTAGCTGCAGCAGTAATTGCCGGATAAATTTCACGGTTTGAAAATGCTTTCTTACTAACAAAATTAGCAGGCATTGGCTCAGTACTTGAGATAAATCGATACCAAATTCGTTCTGCAATAAATTTTTCACAATCTGGTCGATTGACTAAAAAGTCAGATAATGACTCACCTGTGAAGTAATTAGTTGAATCTAAGATGGTGATTGGGCTTGTATCCCGCCGTCTCTGATTTAGCGTTACCTCACCATTACTTCTGACAACGTGATAGCCAGTTAGTGCCCTAGCCGCTGCTTTTACATCATCCTCATTATAACGATTAACACCTATTGTAAAAAGCTCCATTAATTCACGGCCTAAATTTTCATTAGGTGAGTTAACACTGTTAGTTTGTCCATCTAGCCAGATTTGTAGTGCACCATCATTGATCATCGCCCGTGACATTGTCTTAAAATTTCCAAGTGAATTAGCACGCAGAGTTTGGTTTTGTTTATACATTACTAGTGGATAATCAACTTTATTTATTGAGGTAGCCCAATGCCCATGCCAAAACCAAGTCATTTTTTCTTTTAAGCCATAATTTCCTAAAACCATACGATCTAGCCACCAAAGAGTTAATTCAGCCTTTTGATTTCTTAGTGCTGTAGCAAATTCAATAACACCAGCAGAGTTTGGTTTTGGTCGCGATCCAAGATCAGTAAGAGTGGGATCTTTAGTATCTTCAAGTCCGATATCATTTTCAGAGATTGTAAGAATTTTATTTTGTGTTTTCTTCAACCCTGCTTTTAGATTTGCAGAGAATTCACCAGGCTTTGGGCCAAATCCAAAACGGTTAAAGAGTCGACTAATTTCAAGTCGGTTTTTTTCCATGCCAAATTTTACTTCGGTGTTGGATTTAAATGGATAAAATTAGGTGAACTTTAGTTGTATTTATGCTTTGAATTTGAAACTACTATTAATTTTTTGTATAACTTCCAGTGACTAGGAAGTAAACTCGGCGAGCAATAGAAACCGCATGGTCTGCGCACCGCTCGTAGTAGCGACCAAGTAAGGTCATATCAATTGCAGTCTCTATTCCATGTTTCCATGTTGGATCTAATAAGGTTTGAATAATTTTTCGGTGCAGCGCATCAATCTCATCATCATCTTTTTCAACCTCAAGTGCGCGATCAGCATCTCTTTTTTCGATAATAGTAGATACTTTCTCAATAATTTTGGAACAAACCCGGCCCATCTCTTCAATAGTTAATGAAAGTTCAGGTGGCACTGCAGTTGCTGGATAGCGCATCCGGGCAGATTTTGCGATGTGATGAGCAAGATCTCCCATTCGCTCAAGATCGGCGCTCATTCGAAGTGAGGTAATTAGAGTTCGCAAATCACTTGCTACTGGGCTTTGGCGAGCAATTAAGTTAATGGTGCGAGCATCTAACTCATGTTGAATTTCATCAATGATTGTGTCATCGGCAATAACTTTTTCAGCCAAGGTTAAATCAGCTGTTAATAAGGCGGTGGTGGCGTTATCCATTGCAACCCGAACCAGCCCAGCCATCTGCACCAGGGTGGTGCTAACCTCATCTAACTCTTTTTGAAATTGCTCACGCATTGGCTAACGGTAATGGAAAAAGGGTATTTGTGCGGGGAGGTGTGTGAACAGGTCTTTAATAAATGGTTAAAACTAAGGTTATCTATCAATATACCCAACTTATGGTTAACAGAAAGTGCTGCCTACTCATACGATTAGGGGGTGATGTGGCGATTTAATCAAAAGCAGGAAACCTCTACCGCCAACAGCAAAATCGAATCTGATCTTTCAACTCAAAGCTTTGACCTACTTCATGCAATCGATGCTGAATCGGTAGTAATAACATCTACTGATCGAGTTATTTATTATTCAGATGGTATTGCCATATTTAATTTAATTAAAGATGAACGGATTCAAAATAAGGAGTTAAGCAATCTAGTTAGAGCTGTTAGGCGATCTGGTATTCAACAAGATGCCACCATTGAATTACCAAGAGGCCCAATTGGTGCTGGCACCCATGATCTTCTAGTGCGGGTAATCTCAATCGGTGATGCTGGACTGATTGCTATCTTAATTTTTGATGACAGTGAGATGCGCAGGCTAGATTCAATTCGCCGGGATTTTGTGGCAAATATTTCACATGAACTAAAGACTCCGATTGGGGCGCTTTCAATTCTTAGTGAAGCAGTATTAGATGCAAGTAATGATCCAGAGGCGATTGTAAAATTTGCATCCCGGATGCAATCTGAGGCAAAGCGGTTATCGAATTTAGTACAGGAGATTATTAATCTATCAAGATTGCAAGATGATGATCCACTTAAAAATGGTAAAGCGGTAGATATTAATGAGGTGATAAGTGAGGCGGTTGATCAATCAAGATTAAATGCCGAAAAGCGCAAAATTACTTTAGTTCATGAAGAAGTTGATAATATAGTTATAAATGGTGATCGCAACCAAGTAACGATGGCAATTAATAACTTAATTGAGAATGCAATTAATTACAGTCCAGATGCAACTAGAGTGGCAATTACTTCTAAGGTGGTAGATGGTATTGTCGAAATTGCAGTTTCTGATCAAGGTATTGGTATTCCAGAAAAAGATCTAGAGCGAATCTTTGAACGTTTCTATCGGGTTGATCCAGCAAGGTCTAGGTTAACTGGTGGTACTGGACTTGGCTTATCAATTGTTAAACATATTGCCACAAATCATGGTGGCGATGTTTCACTTTGGTCGGTAGAGGGTGCTGGAAGCACCTTCACAATTAGATTCCCGCTGAGTTCAAATGCATTAGCTGCTGAAAGACCAAATATGGAAGGTAATAAATGACCAAGATTTTAGTTGTTGAGGATGAAGCCTCATTCTCAGATGCCCTTTCATATGTGCTAAGTAAGGAGGGCTTTGAGGTAACACTTGCCGATACTGGCGATGGTGCTATTGCTGCTTTTGATAAAGGCGGGGCTGATCTGGTTTTACTTGATCTTATGTTGCCTGGATTATCCGGTACTGAAGTGTGTAAACAACTACGTTCCCGCTCTGATGTGCCAATTATTATGTTAACTGCAAAAGATACTGAGGTAGATAAGGTGGTTGGCCTTGAACTTGGCGCTGATGATTATGTAACAAAGCCTTACTCAAAAGCTGAGTTAATTGCCCGTATTCGCGCAGTATTAAGACGGCAGGGTGATGTTTCAAATGCTCCCGATGGCGTAATAACAGCAGGGCCTGTGAGAATTGATACTGAGCGCCATCAGGTAAATATAAATAATGAGTTAATCTCACTGCCACTTAAAGAGTTTGAGTTATTAGAGTTTTTAGTTCGAAACAGTGGGCGGGTACTAACCCGTTCGCAATTAATTGATCGAGTCTGGGGATCTGATTACTTTGGCGATACTAAAACCCTTGATGTGCATGTAAAGCGGCTGCGTGCAAAGGTGGAAAAGGATCCAGCGAATCCAGTCTTTATTCAGACTATTCGTGGGTTAGGTTATAAGTTTGAAGATTAAGGTGTTGGGCTAGGTAATACAACAACAACTGGCATACTGCGTTTTAGCTCCTTATAAATACCTTCACCATTAACAATTAAGGCACTAACTGTTACTGGA
>JGI24768J34885_10000652_pt1 | contig 10352 bp, 13 predicted proteins | sample LakOntMetagenome_FD_34885 | JGI IMG/M metagenome (IMG submission 34885) | reverse complement strand
ATTATCGATTTAATCTCACCAATTGGTAAGGGGCAACGTGGTTTGATTGTTTCTCCACCAAAAGCTGGTAAGACAATGGTGTTGCAAGCAATTGCTAATGCAATCACAACTAATAATCCAGAGTGTCATTTAATGGTGGTCTTAGTTGATGAACGCCCCGAAGAGGTAACTGATATGCAGCGCTCAGTAAAGGGTGAGGTAATTGCCTCTACCTTTGATCGCCCAGCAGATGATCACACTACAGTTGCCGAGCTTGCAATTGAGCGAGCAAAAAGATTAGTAGAGCTAGGTCATGATGTAGTTGTATTACTTGATTCAATTACTCGACTAGGACGTGCTTACAACATTGCAGCCCCTGCCTCAGGAAGAATTCTCTCCGGTGGTGTGGACTCTGCTGCGCTTTATCCACCAAAGAAGTTTTTTGGTGCAGCGCGTAATATTGAAAATGGTGGCTCACTAACTATTTTAGCAACCGCTCTAATTGATACCGGATCAAAAATGGATGAGGTTATCTTTGANGAGTTTAAAGGCACTGGAAATATGGAGCTTATTCTCAATCGTAAATTTGCTGACAAGCGCATCTTCCCAGCNGTTGATGTAGTTGCATCCGGTACTCGTAAGGAAGAGATCTTGATGGGAACTGAGGAGTTAAGCATTGTTTGGCGCTTGCGCCGAGTACTGCACGCACTTGAACCACAGCAAGCACTTGAGTTACTACTTGAGAAGATGAAGGGAACTAAATCAAATGTTGAGTTCCTTCTTCAAATTCAAAAGACCACAGCAGGAGGAGAAAGCCCATCCGGTAATGGATCAAGTAATCGAGAGAGTGCTGAGGCTTAAAAAGAGCGTAAATTTTGCTCGCTTAAGATTTAGCGGTTATTCTTTACACCCTCTAGTACTTCACTAGTCCTACTGGTTCACAAAGTTTTATAATATGAAACTTTGATCCAGTAAAAATCAAGGAGAAATATGAAGAACGAGATCCACCCACAGTATGGCGAGACCAAAGTAACCTGTGGTTGCGGTGAAGTTTTCACTACCCGCAGCACTAAGGAGAATGGTTCTATCTACGTTGAAGTTTGTTCTATGTGTCACCCCTTTTATACCGGTAAGCAGAGAATTCTTGATACCGGTGGCCGAGTAGCTAAGTTCCAAGAGCGATTTGGAAAGGCTGACAAAACCGGCACCAAGTAGTTTTCCCAAAGAGAGCACACCAAACATCGAAAAGATGTGGTGTGCTCTCTTTTTTAATTTACATTAATTATTATTTAAGTAGTAAGAAAAGGAGGATCAGATGGAGCGATTTGCTAAGGTCAATGAGTTATTGGCCGAGTATGAATCACTAGAGGCGCAGATGGCCGATCCCTCTATTCACTCTGATCAAAATAAAGCTAGATCACTTGGTAAAAGATATGCCCACCTTGGTCCAGTAATTGCCGGATATCGTGCTTACAAATTGGCTGAGGATGATTTTAATGCTGGCAAAGAGTTAGCAGCTGCTGATCCAGAGTTTGCATCAGAGTTAGCATCTCTTGAAAGTAGTAAGGATGCTGCCGCTGCCACACTTGAAGAGTTGTTACTGCCAAGAGATGCCAATGATGATCGTGATGTAATTATGGAGATTAAGGCTGGAGCAGGAGGGGATGAGTCGGCAATCTTTGCTGGTGATCTTTTTCGAATGTACTCCCGTTATGCTGAAAANCAGGGTTGGAAGATTGAGGTTATTGATACCACNCCNAGTGATATGGGTGGTTATAAAGATATGTCAATTGGTATTAAATCTAAGGGAGCACCAAAACCTGGCCAAACGCCTTATGCAAAATTAAAGTTTGAAGGTGGTGTGCACCGAGTGCAACGAGTNCCTGAGACTGAGTCGCAGGGAAGAATTCACACCTCAGCAGCTGGTGTTTTAATTTTGCCTGAGGCGGAGGAGATTGATGTTGAGGTAAATGCTAATGATTTACGGATTGATGTTTACCGCTCCTCAGGACCTGGTGGGCAAAGTGTTAACACCACCGATTCAGCGGTTCGTATAACCCACATTCCAACCGGCATTGTGGTCTCCTGCCAAAATGAGAAGAGCCAATTACAAAATAAGGAGTCTGCTCTTCGGATTTTGCGCGCTCGTATGTTGGCTGCTGCGCAGGAGGAGGCGGAGCGAATTGCCTCAATTGAGCGAAAGAGTCAGGTTAGAACTGTGGATAGAAGTGAGCGAATTAGAACCTATAACTTTCCAGAAAATCGCCTAAGTGATCACCGAGTTAATTACAAAGCAAATAATTTAGATTCGGTAATGGATGGTGATTTAGATGCGGTAATTCAATCTTTACTTGATGCCGATCGCACCGCAAAATTAGCGGCAGGTAACTCTTGAAGGAGCTGCTACGAGCAGCCTTTGTGCAATTTGAAAAGAATCAGATTGCCACAGTTGATGCTGAGATCCTACTTGCTCACTTACTTGGGGTATCACGTAAGCAGATTCATAGCCAAGGAATTGAGTTGGCAGAAGATGGAAGAGAGAAAATATCTGCTGAGTTTGCAGATTTAATTAACCAAAGATTAATGGGCCGGCCAGTGCAATATATAACTGGTAGCGCCGCCTTTAGATATTTAGATTTAGAGGTTGGTGANGGTGTTTTAATTCCNAGGCCAGAGAGTGAGTTAATTGTTGATCGAGTAATTGGCGTATTAAATAATGCAAGTGATAAAGATTTAGCAAAGGCTGTAATTGATTTAGGAGCAGGAAGTGGCGCACTTTGTATTGCAATTGCCTCTGAGGCTAGCCTTAAAGGATTAAAGGTAAGTGTGGTGGCGGTTGAAAAATCAGCGCAGGCTGCGCTTTGGCTAAATAAAAATATTGCTAAGTATGACCTACCAATTAGAGTTGTAGTAGAAGATGTAGAGAGTGCGCTAATAGATGTTAAAGCTGATCTGGTAGTAGCTAATCCACCATATATTCCAGATGATGAGAGATTGCCAGCAGAGGTAGCAAACTTTGAACCAGAGATAGCGCTACGCGGTGGCGCAGTAGATGGTATGGCAGTCCCAACACAATTTATTAAAGCTGCTGCAAGGTTATTAAAACCAGGCGGATTTTTCATAATGGAGCACCATGAAAAACAGGGTGAGTTGGTAAGACAGGGGATGGCGGTAGAGTTTTCATCTGTGCAAACTCATGCAGATTTAACTGGGCGAGATAGATTTACTAGCGCAACAAAGAGATAGGCAGATAATGGCTGAGCGAGTTTTATTAACAGATGCCTCAGATGCTGTATTTAATGAGGCTGTTGATACTGCAGTTAGATACTTAAACGCTGGTGAGGTAATTATCACCGCCGCTGAGTTTGGTTACATCTATCTTGCTAATGCATTTGATAAGGATGCGGTTAAAGCAATACATATATTACGTGGTAATCAAAGTGGGATCGCTACTCAAGTTTTTATTAGTGGCCACAAAGTTTTATCTGGAATTTGCGCACCACTAACACCAGAGCAGGATGGCTTGTTAAGTAAGTTTTGGCCAGGTTTATTATCAGTAACCATTAAATCCCAACCAACATTAAGCTGGGATCTAGGAGATGAGCGCAGATTAGGAAAGGTAAATATTAGAGTTCCAGATCGCAAATTTTTAAACGCACTTCTTGCAAAAACNGGGCCATTAGCTGCTGCCTCAGTTGCNCTAAGTGGNAAAGAGGTAATTTTAGATTTAACAAAGCTNCCAATTTATGAAAGTGATGTTGGGGCAATCTTTGATGAGGCAGTTTTGCGCAGCGGCCCAGTATCTACCTGGCTTGAGATAGATGAGAATGAGATCACAGTTAAACGAGTAGGTGCGATCACAGTTGCTCAATTGCAGGGGGTAATTCCTACTATTTCCGCCCCCAACCTTTAGGCTTACCGTATGTCCAGATTTGAAAAGTATTACGGCCCAGATTTTAATGCGCTAGAAAAACAAGATCCAGAGATAGCCTCCGTTGTCATCTCTGAGATGCAGCGCCAGCGCCAAGATTTACAGTTAATTGCAAGTGAGAATTTTACCTCCGCTGCAATTCTTGCCACATTAGGTTCTACTCTTTCAAATAAATATGCTGAGGGTTATCCAGGTAAGCGTTACTACGGTGGATGTGAAGAGGTAGATAAGGTTGAAGTAATTGGAATTGAGCGGGCAAAAAAATTATTTAACGCCGAGCATGCAAATCTACAGCCACACTCAGGTGCCAGTGCAAATATTGCGGTCTATCAAGCATTTACTAAACCAGGAGATACCGTGCTTGCAATGTCACTTCCTCACGGCGGACATTTAACCCATGGTTCTAAGGTTAATTTTTCTGGTAAATGGTTTAATGTAGTTTCATATGGGGTCAGGCAAGATAATGAGTTAATTGATTACGATCAANTAAGAGATCTTGCAATNGAGCACAAGCCAAANATGATTTGTTCAGGTGCTACCGCTTATCCAAGTTTGGTTGATTTTGAAAAGGTAAGGCAAATCTGTGATGAGGTTGGCGCAATTATGTGGGTTGATGCCGCTCACTTCATTGGTTTAGTTGCCGGTAAGGCAATTCCTTCACCTGTGCCATATGCAGATGTTGTCTCATTTACTACCCATAAAGTATTGCGTGGCCCAAGAGGTGGAATGATTTTATCTAAAGAAAAACATGCTGCCGCTATTGATAAAGCAGTATTTCCAGGTATGCAAGGTGGACCAATCATGAGCGCCGTAGCTGGCAAAGCTGTTATTTTAAAAGAGTGCGCAACTGCTGAGTATCAAAGTTATGCAAAGCAGGTAATTGAAAATTGCCAAGCATTAGCAAAGGATTTAGAGAGTGAAGGTATGCGCGCAGTATCTGGCGGCACTCAAACCCATCTAGCTTTAATTGATATTAGATCTACCGGTGTTAATGGCAAAGTTGCTGATGAGAGATGCGGTCTATCTGGTCTTTCACTAAATAAGAACTCAATTCCATATGATCCAGAGTCACCAGCAGTAACTAGTGGAATTAGAGTTGGAACTGCAGCAACTACTACCCAGGGAATGGGAAAGAAAGAGATGAAACAGATTGCAAGTTTTATTGCCCGTGCTATTAAAGATGGCGCAGATGAAGGTAAGGCAAAAGCTATTAGAGCTGAGGTTCATCAACTAACTAAAGATTTTCCAGTTTACCTAGAACCTAAAAACTAAAGATAAAGTGCAATGCGCGAGTACTTAGTAACTGTTCTACTCGCCGCAATAATTACATACCTAATTACCCCTTTAGTTAGAGATCTAGCAATTAAATCAGGGGCACTCACTCAAATTCGTACCCGAGATATACATAGTGAGTTAACCCCAAGGTGGGGTGGGCTAGCGATGTGGCTGGCAATGGCAATTACATTAGTAATAGTTAATTATCTGCCTCTAGTTCATAAATCATTTGGCCCAGATGCTACCGGCATCTTTTTAAGCGGGACCTTTATTTTACTTTTAGGACTTTTAGATGACCGCTTTGATTTAGATCCAATAGCTAAGTTTGCCGGCCAGGCATTTGCTGCCGGCATATTGCTAATTTATGGCGTGCAAATACTTTGGCTACCAATTAATGGAATTACTACTCTGCCAACAAATATCGGTCAGATAATTACTGTTTTATTTGTAATGGTGGTAATTAATGCAATTAACTTTGTGGATGGCTTAGATGGCCTGGCAACTGGAATAGTAATGATCTGCGCAGCATCTTTTTTTGCCTTCTCATATTTACTAGCGGTAATAAATGGTTTAAACCGAGCAGGAGCGCCATCACTTATCACTGCGGTAGTAATTGGTTTATGTCTTGGTTTTCTGCCCCATAACTTCTATCCAGCCCAAATATTTATGGGTGACTCTGGCGCTATGTTTTTAGGTTTATTAATAAGTGCATCTGCTATTACCTTAACGGGGCAGGTAGATGCCTCCGCTATTACTGAAGAAAATGGAGGCTCTGCGCTGCTGCCACTTCTTCTGCCATTTACCATACTTGCAATTCCACTACTTGATTTTGTAATGGCTATCTTAAGAAGAGTTAAAGCAGGGCGATCACCCTTTACGGCAGACCGTGAACATATACACCATCGAATTATGCGGATGGGTTTAAGTCAGCAGCGAACTACCGTGGTTTTATATCTATGGACTGCAATGTTTGCTCTTCCCACTGTGATCGCAGCTTTTGCACAACTTTGGATCGCACTCACCTCTGGTGTGGTTATATTTTTATTTTCAATTTTTGTTATTAAAAGTAATAAAAAGTTGATAATAAGTGTCTGATCAACAAAATAGCGACACCCAACTTTGGAAAGGTGCAATTTTACCAGCGGTAATAGTTGCAGCTATTTCCTTAATCTTTGTAACTATTGCAAACCATAGGCCCGGCTTATTCGCCGGTCTATTAGCTTCATTTACCGTGATAATTTTCTTTAGCATCCACCTATTAATTGCCAGAATTTCACGTAATTTAGATCCAATGACAACTATGGCTCTTGCGATGTTCTCCTACTTTGCCAAGGTAGTTTTGATGGGAGTATTTTTACTTTTAGTTACGAAATTTACCGATCGAAGTACCATTGATCGGGCAAGTTTTGCTATCTGCGCAATATTGATTACCATGGCATGGTTATTTGGTGAGATTCGTAGCTTTCTTAAGTTGCGAATTCAACTGCCGCTACCAAAAGGAGAGGGTGATAATTAGTGAGTCCTAATTCAAATAATGAAGACTTAAGTAACTCCCAAAATGAAGAGAATGCACTTTGGTCAATTGTTGGCTACCTACTATCTGGGTTATTAATCTGGGGTGGTATTGGCTGGGGGCTAGACCGTTGGCTGGGAACTACCTACTGCGTACTCATTGGGATGCTGCTAGGGGCTAGCTCCTCTGTATATCTAGTATGGCTTCGCTTCGGGCGCGATTAAAATCACCAAAATCCTCATCGTTAGATCCTTATCTATCTTTAAAGCCGGGGCAGATTTCACTCTATTCGACATTACCTAATAGGGTTTCGCCCGTAGCCGCACTTTCCCGCAGGCTCACAGATTTAGGCAATCTAACATTTGGAGATTTAAGTGGGTGTGCTACTAGCTGGTGAGGGTGGTTTTAAACCACCAAGCACAGCCGACTTTGAATTACCACCAGTCTTTGGCGAAAACCCCTACACAACCAAACCAGTATTTTTAGTTTTCTTTTCAGTAATTTTAATCTCAGTATTTTTTATCTTAGCTTCTCGTAAAGCAGCGGTAGTACCAAGCAAGCTGCAATTTGCTGGTGAATCAATTTACGGCTTCGTAAGAAATGATCTAGCTAGAGATGTAATAGGTCATGAATTTATGCGCTTTGTGCCGTACTGTTCACACTCTTTACCTTTATTTTAACTAATAATCTTTTTGGAATTATTCCGTTTCTGCAATTTCCAACCATGTCTAGAGTTTCTTTCCCATATGTTTTAGCAATCTTTACATTTGTTATTTTTCACTATGTTGCTATTAAACATAAGGGTTTAATTGCATACCTTAAGGAGATCATGTTTATGCCAGGTGTTCCTAAACCGGTATATATCCTGCTCACTCCAATTGAGGTTGCTACCTACTTTTTAGTTCGCCCATTAACCCTCTCACTGCGATTATTTGCAAATATGTTTGCTGGCCACCTACTCCTACTAGTTTTTATCCTCGGAGGTGAACACCTTTTGCAAGGAGTAATTGGGCTTAAATTGGTCTCACCATTTGCCTTTGCCTTTGGAATTGGACTTACTTTTTTTGAGTTTATGGTCCAATGCCTTCAGGCGTATATCTTTACCCTGTTGACCGCCCTCTATATAGCGGGTGCGTTAGCGGATGAGCACTAAAAGAAAAACAACAACCCAATAAAAAGAAAGAAGGAAAAGAAATGACAGGCACACTCAACCTGGTCGGTTATGGCCTATCTGCAATCGGACCTGCAATCGCAACTGGCATGATCTTCGCTGCTTACATCAGCGGTGTCGCACGCCAACCTGAGGCACGTTCTGTACTGCAGCCGATCGCATTCCTAGGCTTCGCACTTGCAGAAGCTCTAGCACTATTCGGTCTCGTACTAGCTTTCGTTCTCTAATTAAAGCAAGTAATAGATATGTCTANCGCTAATTTAATTAATTGGGCNGCCGNNGAAGGTGCTAACCCATTAATTCCGCACACTGCGGAGTTNATAGTTGGCTTTATCGCATTTTCACTGCTCTTNTTAGTACTACGTTCTAAAGTTGTGCCGCTATTTGAAAAAGCATTTGCTGAACGCACTGAAGCAATTCAAGGCGGTATGGAAAAAGCAGAGCGTGCACAAGTAGAAGCAGAGCGTGCACTTGCGCAGTACACAGCTCAATTAAATGAAGCACGTGGTGAAGCGCAAAAGATTCGCGAAGATGCCAGAGTGCAAGGGGCTGCAATCATTGAAGATTTGCGAAGTAAAGCAGCAGAGGAAGCAGCTCGAATTACTGCCGCAGCTACCGCAGCAATTCAATCAGAGCGTCAGCAAGCAATGACCGCACTTCGTAATGAAGTTGGCGCACTCGCTACTGAGTTAGCCGGAAAGATTGTCGGAGAAGCATTAGATGACCAGGTTCGTCAATCTCGAATTGTTGACCGCTTTATTACAGATCTGGAGAAGAGTAAGTAATCATGAAAATATTAGGGGGCGCAAGCAGAACAGCTGTTATAGCGCTGCGCAAATCATTAGCTGATACTTTAAACAAACAATCAGCTGCTGAGAGTGCAACCCTTGCTTCAGATTTATTTACAATTTTAACAGTTCTAAGTTCATCAATTGGAATGCGTAGAGCACTCACAGATAATGCAAGAGATGCGGGAGCTAAAGCTGAGTTAATTTCTAATCTATTTGGTAAAAATATTTCATCCCCAGCCCAAGTATTACTTGCAACAGCTTCAGGGCTACGTTTTTCAAGTCCTGGTGAGTTAGCTGATGCTATTGAGCACTTAGCAGTTGAGGCAGAGAGCGCAGCTGCTGAAAAGAATAATGAATTAGAAAAACTTGAGAAGGAATTATTTGATTTTGCCAGGGTTCTAGTGGCAAATCCTGATTTCAGGCAAGCCCTTAATACCTCTGCAGATACTGATGCTAACAAGGTTGCACTACTTGAGTCAGTTGTTAAAGGTAAGTATGTGAGCTCAACTGTTAACTTACTTCGTAGAGTTATAACTTTGCGTCGTGGCCGCAGTATCGATGCCACGCTAGCGGCTTATTCACATTATGTTTCAATTCGTAAAGACCGTTTAGTAGCTCATGTTAAAAGCGCAGTTAAATTAACTGATACGCAACAGAGCAAATTAGTTTCCGCGCTATCAAAGCAAATGGGCAAAGATGTGCATGTAAATATTGAGATCGATCCAAAGATTTTAGGTGGTATCTCTATCCGATACGCCGATGAAGTTATTGATGCCAGCATAGTTAATCGTTTAGCAGAAGCGGGCAGAGCGCTCGTAAGTTAGCTTTAACAGGTACGAAAGTATCTGTTATTTAAAGAGAGAAGAGAGAAAAGATGGCCGAAGTTAGTATCCGCCCCGAAGATATTCGGGATGCACTGGCAAAACATGTCGCTGCATATAAACCAGGCGCTGCAGTTAAAGATGAAATCGGTAGCGTAACTGAGGCAGGTGATGGCATCGCTCGTGTTGAAGGTCTGCCATCGACAATGACCAATGAGTTATTAAAGTTTGAAAATGGCACACTAGGACTAGCGCTGAACTTAGATGTTCGCGAAATCGGTGTGGTTATTTTAGGTGAGTTCACCGGAATTGAAGAAGGAACAACTGTTCGCCGGACTGGAGAAATTCTCTCTGTTCCAGTTGGTGATGGTTTCCTTGGACGTGTAGTTGACGCACTTGGGCGGCCAATTGATGGCAAAGGCGAGATTAAAGCTGAAACAACTCGCGCACTTGAAATTCAAGCACCATCTGTAGTGCAAAGGCAACCAGTAAAAGAGCCAATGCAAACTGGTATTAAAGCGATTGACTCGATGACTGCAATCGGCCGCGGTCAGCGTCAGTTAATTATTGGTGATCGCCAAACTGGTAAGACTGCAATTGCAGTTGACACAATCATTAACCAATTGGAGAACTGGAAGAGTGGGGATCCAAAGAAGCAGGTTAAATGTATTTATGTTGCAATTGGGCAAAAAGGTTCAACTATTGCATCCGTTAAGGGCGCTTTAGAAGAAGCTGGCGCAATGGCTTACACAACTATTGTGGCAGCACCTGCATCTGATCCTGCCGGATTTAAATACTTAGCTCCATACACCGGCTCATCAATTGGTCAGCACTGGATGTATAAGGGACAACATGTATTAATTGTTTTTGA
>JGI24768J34885_10000651_pt1 | contig 10369 bp, 10 predicted proteins | sample LakOntMetagenome_FD_34885 | JGI IMG/M metagenome (IMG submission 34885) | reverse complement strand
CTAATTTTAGTGAACATACTATTGGGATATATTACTTGAATACGTGTGATGGATATACTTTTTTAAAAGATGGCACAAAAATAGATACCATTGAAAATAGGCTGGTTCTTTTAAGTGGTGATACTATGCATACAGGTTGTGCACCAACAACTGGTAGAAGAGTTGTAATCAATATTGATTTTATAAATGATTATACTTCTGATTTATATAAAAAATAAATTGTTAATAACTACTAAAAACTATTTTTAAATCTTGTATATAAATTCTACAATTTAAAAATTAAAATCGTTCTTTAAAATATTGTTCTGAAGCGGTCATAAGGGTTACTTCTACGATAAGAAAGGTTAGGAATAGTATTCCGTAACCATCCAAAGACCTTACTACGTGATAGAAAAAGGAGCCCGTAAAAAGGATAAACAGTCACTAAACTTTTTCAGTTAAATAGAAACGGTTCGTTCCGATAGAGACAACCACTCTTTTGAGTATTCTCAGAACAAAATCATTATTCGATGCGGATAAAAGTGTTACTTCATACATATACTTACAGAAAACAACACACTTTTATAATATTCTCGGATTTTTTCATTTCATAGTCTAACTATGCACTAAAGGATCTGGTCATTGACTAGGTCCTTTTTTTGTTAATAACTTTTAGTAAATAAATTTGCATAACCAATAAAATTGTATTAAATTTAACTATAATTAAAAAACAACAAATTATGGAACTTACAAACATTAACAGCAAATCTGGAATCGTTTATGAAATTACTGATTCTTTTGTAGATTACGCAGTTGACGGAAATCCGGAGAATGTTAAACTAAACATTGAGTATTCTGGTACGGAAGATGGAAACGGAAATCAAGTATTGGAATTTGAGTGGGTAACTATTTCCGCTGAAGCAAATCCTCACTTGAGTATTGACCAACTTGGCCAAATTGAAAAGGTTCTTGAAAATGGAAAAGAATTAGATTATGTAAAATCTTTAAAAGCATTTTACGAAATCACAGGCATCAATTTTGACGCAAACGAATATAATTACGCTTTAAATAATAACTTTTAAAAATAAAATATATGTCTAAATTATCAAAATTCTCAGCAAAAACATCCAACGCAGTATTGGATTCAGCTGACGCGGTTGTGAAAAACTTTATGGGTGGAAACTCATACACAATTAACCCAATTGATACATTACGTATCGTTGCGGCATCTTCAATCTTTGGTGAACCACAGTATTATAGAGCTGGTGGTGTTGGTGACTCAAAACCAGGGATTGTATCGAACATATCTACTTTAAGAGAGTATGATATCTTTGAAAAATTATACACTGGCGGTGAAACAGCTTCTGATATATTCACAAAATCAATTGATGCTGCTTTAACGTTTGACTTTGGCAAGACATTAGCACTTGCAGTTGAATTGCGTAAAGAATACAACATGCGTTTAAACCCAGCTGTTATATTTGTTCGTGCTTCATTACACCCAAACAGATCTGCTTTTAACGAAGCTAACCCAGGTTTAATGAAAGCAATCGGAAAAGAAATTGCTGGAAGACCAGATGACTTAACTAACCAATTTGATTACTACATGTATGTTAATGGTTCAAAAAGAGGATTGTCTTCAATCATTAAAAGAACATGGGCTGAAAGATTATCTGAATACTCACGTTACCAATTAAACAAATATAAAGGTAAATCATTAATTGACTTGGTGAGAATCTCTCACGCGTCTTCTAAAGACATCGATGAATTAATGACAACAGGTGCTTTAACTATGCCTGCTGAAGACTCTACTTGGGAATCTTTAAAATCAGCAGGTAAAACATGGGCTGAGATTTTAAACACAATTAAAATCCCACATATGGCATTGTTAAGAAACTTACGTGGTATCTTTACAGAAATCAATGATAAAGAAATAGCAAAAACTGTTTTAACGCAATTGAAAGGTGGTGTTATTAATGGAAAGCAATTCCCATTTAGATATTACTCTGCATACCGCGCAATACAAAGTGCTACTGTTAATCATGCTGCATTAATCTTGGACGCATTGGAGGAATGCTTAGACACATCTGTTGCTAACATGCCAAAATTGGAAGGAACTGTTGCTTGTTTGTCTGATAACTCAGGTTCTGCTTGGGGATCATTCAACTCAGAATACGGTACTGTAACTGTTGCTGAAATTGCTAACTTGTCTTCATTAATCACTGCGCAAACAGCTGATGAAGGATTCGTGGGAGTATTTGGTGATCGTTTATCTTTACAAGGAGTTTCTAAACGTAACGGTTTATTAACACAATTGAACGAAACATCAAAAAGAGGTCAACATCAAGGTAGTGGGACTGAAAATGGAATCTGGTTATTCTGGGATGATGCTATCAATAACAAAAAACACTATGACACTGTTTTTATCTACTCAGATATGCAAGCAGGACACGGGCAACTGTATGGTGAGGATAAGAATGAATACCGTGACTTTGTCCACGGAAAAGGTGGATCATATATTGATGTTCTTGCACTTGTAGACAAATACCGTAGAACTGTTAACCCAAAAGTTAACGTATTCTCGGTTCAAGTAGGAGGGTACAACAATTCTGTCTTACCAGAAAACTTATACCGTGGAGCAATCTTAGCGGGATGGACTGGAAAGGAATCAATTTATGCAAAAGCTATAATTGATACTTGGAATTCAATTGAGTCTCGTCAATAAATTATTTTTACATTCTTATATAATGGAGGGACTTAAAGTCCCTCCATTATTGTTTTTATGATGATATATAAAAAAAAACAATAAAAATAAGAATATGCGAAAAGACCAATTTTTTAATAAGCACCAACATTTACAAATTGCTAAAGCTGAACTTGAACGTAAATGGCGTGTCATGCAAGAACAAGAAGAGGTNCAAAAAATGTGGGAGGCTGCTCAACAAGCAATTGCTACAACTGCACCACCAGCAACAGTTGGGGGCGGCGGCGGTTCTGCACCATCAATAACAGAAGCAACAACAATTCTAGAGTATAATACATCTCAAGGAGCTAGTTTAGTATGGAATGGAGTTACTTTTACGTTAGATACTTCTTTGCTAAATTATTCATATACAGCTATTATAACTACTATACCAGCAAGTACAGTCCCTTCTGCAGGTAGTTTAATCGAAGTTACAGTTGGAAATTCAGTTACAAGTATTGGTACTGATGCTTTCTTACAGTGTAGCGGGTTGACATCTGTAACATTTTCACCTAATTCAACACTTACAAGTATTGGTCTCAGATCGTTCGACAGTTGTTCATCATTGACAACTATAACAATTCCAAATTCAGTTACAAGCATTGGTGCTTATGCGTTCTGGGCTTGTGCTGCATTGGCAACTATAACAATTCCAAATTCGGTTACAAGTATTGGTAATTTTGCATTCAGAAGTTGTATTGCATTGTTAAATGTAGTAATTCCAAATTCAGTTACAAGTATTGGTGCAGATTCATTCTTGCTTTCCGGGTTGACAACTGTTACTATAGCAAATGGTCAATTAGGAATACTATCACCTAGCGCAAGTCAAGCCTTTTTTGGTGTAATAACTGTTCAAACTATTCAACCTTAATCGAGATAACTAATTTAGGTTCTCTGTTTATCAGTGTACCAGAGTCATTAGATGAATCCGCTGTAAAGGAACATGTAATTTCTGCAATAATCAATAACGCAACCGCTTAGCCGTTGTGCTAGGTGTCAAGAGGGACTACGGTCCCTCTTTTTTATGTTAAAAACTATCCTTAAATTTGTGAATATAAATACAATAAATTTAAAATGAGTTTTAACAAAAAACGAGTTCCTCCTTTAAACGAATTAATTGAAGAGCTTGAAAAATATCCTGAGCATTTAAAGTTTTATCAAAAAGCTGATGCTCTTATAGGTCCACCTGACGCGGTTAACTACCTTATGTCATTAAATGAAGCTGATAATAATGACATCTAAAGGACCTTTATCTTTTACACAATAGATAACTAATTAAACTATTATTAATACATGAGAAGACTATATCTGATCTTCTTTACTAATTTTACAATCAATGTTTGAAAAAATTGGCTTTATAGAAAATGATCCGAACAAGAAGAATATCTTGATTACGGTAAGTCAAATGAAAACCCGCGAATATACATACGGATATGTTTACCCGCTTGTTGAAGTACTAAAAGAAAAATTCAATGTTTATTACTTTTACGAAGGTGGCCTTAAACACATTGAAGAATGTGGCTTTAAAAACGTTTACCGATTAAACAAAGGTAAGTACAATGATTTTAAGTCAGCAAATCTAAAAAGAAAAAAAGAACTTGAAACTTCTGACATATATAATCAAAACTTGATTGACTTGGAAATTGAAAAGTTCTTTAAAGATGAATACCAATTTTCGGATATCTTAATCGTTGATAATCACAACTTGATGTTACCGTTCAACCCACAAACATCACACCCAAAATTAAAGGAATTGTTTAATGATTACTTTGATAGCTTTGATGATGAAGATCCTAGAGTTCTTGAAGAAATTGAAAGAGTTAACAATAAGTTGTTTAACCCAACTGCAAAAGGACTATCTCCACTTGCATTCCGTTATATGTATAAGAACATTATGTTATCCGTAATTGAATACATTAGTAAAAGTAACGATGCAATAATTCACCCACTTATCATGGACCCATCTGCTGCAATTCCTTTCTTTAAGTTTAAAGGATTGAAACATCGCTTTTGGTATTTCACTGATGACCACCGTCATTTACGAGAACTGTATGGATTCCCAATTGCCGAATTACAGCATCTTGTGTTTGAACCTCATTGGCAAAACATTACGCCAACGAAAAAGAATCTTCTTGAAGAATTTGAAGTTAAAGAAGAAAAGATTCCTTTCTTTTTTGCGGGATCCTTGCTTAACGATAAAGGTAAACGAAAATATATCTGGAGAGATTTCTTTAAAGACTTTTCATATCCTGGTGCTAAACTCTATTTTAAAGTAAGTTTGATTTTAGGAATGGATAAAGAATCTTTTGAGAATCTTAAATCTGATGTAATGAAACATCCAAACTTCTGTGGTGATTTTATGCCGAACGAAGAATATATGAGAGTTCTTAAAAGATGCAAGACTGCGTTCATTGCTCGTAATGTATCAGCAAATGGTGGATTCACATATCGTCATATGCAATATTTGTACTTTGGTGTTCTTCCTCTTTTTGATGACTTATATGACCCAGCCTATTTGTGGATACCAAAAGAATTTCAAGATAAGCTAACTGCAAAAAATCCTGAAGAATTACAAAAGCTAATTGAGTTTTACGATAACAATGAATCTGAAAGATTAAAAGTTTTAAAAGATCTAAAGAAACATTTCCAAGTTGATGATTGGGTTGACAACTGGAAAGAGAAACTTGTTAACACTGAGCTATTCAAAGATTATCTTTGGAAGTAGGNANAACTATTTAAGAAAAATGTATATAATATAAAATTCAAAATTTATAAGTATGANAGTAAAAATCTTCGCAGANGGCGCAAACGAACAAAGTATGATTGACCGTAACAATTCAGAAATGATTTCTGGTTTAACGACAAATCCTACATTAATTCAAAAATCAGGTGTTACTGATTATTCTTCATTCATTAAAAGAATGTTACAGACAGTCAATGAAAAATCGTTTTCAGTTGAAGTTGTATCTGATGATCTTGAAGAAATGTACACACAAGCAAAAACTATTGCTTCTTGGGGCGAAAACGTTTATGTTAAAATTCCAATCACAAACACAAAAGGTGAAACAGTTTACGATATCGTAAAAAGATTATCTGATGAAGGAGTTAAAATAAACGTAACTGCTATGATGACAACTGAACAAGTTAATCATATCTTGCCTGCATTAGCAAATTCCCCAGCCGCATATATATCTATATTTGCTGGCCGTATTGCTGACACTGGAATTGACCCAATGGATATTATGACAGAAACAATGACTACGTTAGGTGCTTACCCACAAGTTGAATTAATTTGGGCATCTCCTCGTGAATTGTTAAACATTTTCCAGGCTGACTCTATCGGTTGTCATATTATTACTTGTACTGATGATATCATTAAAAAATTATCATTACACGGTAAAGATTTAAGTGAGTATTCATTAGATACAGTTCAAATGTTTTATGATGATGCTCAAAAATTAAACTACACAATTGAATAAATTATGACTGACAATTTCAATAATCCTAAAAGACTACATAACCTTTTTACTCTAAAGAAAGGCTGCAGCATCTTATGTGATATTGACGGAACTATTATCCAACATGAGAACATTCCTGATTACTCAAAAGATATTGTTTTACTTGACGGTGCATTAGAGAAACTAGATGAATGGTATGCTGATAATGCTTATGTTGTATTAACGACAAGTAGAAATCCTGTGGATAAGGATCTGTTAGTTAAAGCTCTAGCAAAACAAAACATAAAATATGATTCATTGGTTATGGGTTTACCACCAGGACCAAGATATTTAGTAAACGATAAAAAACCTTATTCAGAAATAACTATGGCACAATCTTTTGAAGTTAAACGCGATGAAGGAATCAAAACAATTGGTCACTCATTTGCTGCAGTTAGTATTAAAGAAAATACTATCGAAAAAACATTACCTGCTGACGCAAACCAAACTCAATTAAACAAGTTTGCTTGGCAATATCAAACATTATCCGATTTGGGTAATATTGAAAACGTTAAACCTGCTATCCCACAGGTATACGAATTCTCTTCTCATAAATTCAGTATTGAGTATTTAGAAAAACATAAAGGAATCAACCAATTTGATACTTACCAAAGAAGTGTGGTATTACCTTACGTTTTTGAATANGTAAACAATATGTACAGNATTGAAAATGAAACAATAGATTCAGAAAATCCATCTAGAGATTGGGACGAATGGTTTAAGTCTTTCATTGATGCAAAAATNTACGCAAAGAAATCTGATTTAGAAAAGTACGNTTTAGATACTTCAGTTTTTGAAGATATGAAAAACTACTTANAAACAAATTANGAAACAATCAGACCATNTTTCTTTGCAAGATATTTCCACGGAGATCTTACNTACGAAAACATTTTGTTTTATAACTTTGATGTTAAGTTTATTGATTTTGATAATGATTATGTTTGGGGTCCTGTTGAACTTGACTTAGGAAAACTTACACAATCAATCATTACAAAATATGAAAGTTGGGATAACCCAGAAGAAGCAATCCAAAATGTTGAAGAAGAATTTGAAAGAGTACTTTACTTTTACACAGGGTTCGTTGGAGAACAAGCAAGGTCTAAAGCATACTTCTATTGTATCATTCACTTAATCAGAATGATCCCGTATCAAGCTCAACGTGATGTTAATCGTTGTCACATTGCTTTAGGTTGGGTTAAAGAATTATTTAACAGATTAAACAACAAATAACATGGATGCAATAATACTAGCTGCAGGTAGGTCACAAAGATTTGGAGAAAACAAATTACTTATCCCTTTTGATTCTTTAACATTAACTGAACATTCCTTAAAGTTCTTAGCTGAAAATGGAATTACTGGTAAGATCGTTATTGTGATTAATAAAAGTGATGTTTACATCAGCAATCGTGATAAGATCATTCAACCTGTAATGCATAGATTATTGGGTTCTCCTTATTATAGTGAAAACATTGAGTTCGTTTTCCAAAACCCTGATGAATATGGACCTGCAGCTGCTATAAGATCGGCTGCAGGTAAAATAAAAGATGATTTTATTATTCTTTCAGGTGATAACTATTACAGTGGAAAAATTGATACAACATTCCCAGACGGCGCAACTGCCAAAGCTACTTTTAAATACTATCCAGATTCAGAACTTAACTTACGCCTTGCTTATGTTAACCTTGATGAAAACAAAATAATTGAGAAACCTCATAATTTTTCTAGTGGTGAATATTACTGTGGTTACATGATGTTGAAATATGAAGAATTAGAAAAAGTTAACACAATGGAAATTTCGCCTCGTGGTGAATATGAAATAACTGACTTCTTTAATTCATCAAAAAAGAAAGCATTTGAACCNTTAAGTATTAAATGGACTGATATTACTTTTTATGAAGATATNCCAACAGTTTTAAAGTATATTAAAGAAAACGCTAATAATTAACAATATGATACACAATTTTTACGATTGGGACGATACAATAGTTTTGACTCGTCCAGCAATTTATCTTTCTTATAGTTTTGCTTTAAAGAAAGTTGTTGACATTGATTTACCTCGTGGTGATTTTGATAAAAAACTTTACGCTAATGCTAATGCTTATATGGCTCAATTAGGATTTACTGAAAAGACAATGCGTGAGGTAAAACGAGTTAAGAACGAAGTCTATCTTGATACTTATTGGGAAGATGTTAAAGTTCTTAAAACAGATTTTGACCCATACGAAAAACATTACATTGTTTCAAACACAACAACTGACGTAATTGAAACTTTATTGGAAAAATTTGATTTACGTCATAACTTTGATACAGTCGTAGGATCTGACGTTTATCTTGGCGTAAACCGTAAACCTGCTCCAGATTTATACAACTATGCATTCTCAAGAATTGAGAAAAACTTTAATCCTGATAAAGATTGGGTTGTGATTCACGAGGATAGCATCTTTGGGTTAAACGCAGCACTAGCTTTTTTTGAAGATAATAAATACAAAATAAAAAACTTTAAAATTGTTTACTCTCCGCAAAATTTTTAATTAATGAAAACTACAGGCCTGCGAATTGCGATCTTTCCAATGGGATCCGCAATTAAATTAAAAAAAGATAACATAAAAAGAAACGACGGTTCAATTGAGTACTATAAATCTGTATGGGCTCTAACACATAATGAAAATGTTGACCAAGTTTTAATTGTTCAAAAATCCGATTGGGATAAATTAACCGATGAAGAAAAAGCTGATCTTGATCCTCGTGGAGTTATCTTTGATGTTTATTCAGAATTAGGATTAAGAACTCCTAATCTTTCAGGAGTTATTTCTGATGATGAATGGGAAAAGTACACTAATGTATATGAAGCATTAAAGGATTTACCTCAACCTGATTTTGGTATTGGGTTTCTTGCTCAAGGATACACTATTGTAAATATGCCAAATTTCTTATATAAGAAAACCGATCCAACAAAAAAGAATTCAGTATTAGCAATGACTGGACGCTACGCAGCTCCAATTGTGTATTACTTGAATATGTCAAAACTTCCTTACTTTGTAATTGCTACTGACCCTCGTTACTGTACTCGTAAATTGAAAAGACGTGATAGCGCAAACCGTCCGTTAGAATTTATTTCTCAGTACAATGATGTTTGTGAATTTACAGCAATCACAGAACACGATCCGTATTCACCAGAAGTTATGACACCAATTAAAATTACTTACTCAGGAATTGAGAGATTAGGATTAGTTGGTGAAAGAGCTGTTGCTCCAGATAATGAAAGAACAATTAAATTTGCGATATCTGCAATGCAATCTTCATACGGTGAAAACGCAACTAAAGATTTCCGTTTTGACGAATTAAAGAAATGGGTTCTTAACCAACCAGATTCTGAAGATTATCATATCTACGGAAGATGGACTGATTACTTTACAAAAGATCACCAACAATTTAAAGGTCTGATTCCTCACACGGAAATTGACGAAGCTTTTATCAACACAAGATATACATTAGTAATTCCTATTCGCCCAGATTGGGTTACTGGTAAATATGTTGAAATGATCCGAGTTGGATGTTTGCCATTCTTCCATCCAAAATACGATACTCAGTTTTCAACAATTCCTAAAGACCATTTCTTAAGGGTTAAAGATCCTGCTGATATGTATAAAAAAATAAAGTATCTTGATGAAAATCCTGAAGTAAGAATTAAACTTGTTAAAGAATTACAAGTTAAGTTTTTATTAGGCGTTCGTCAAGGAGATTTCTTTGCTAACATTCTTGATACTTTTTTAAAGAAACATGATTTGCCATTCAGTATCGCACCAGGCTATACTGAAGAATTAAAAAGAGTCGTTAAAAAAACAGTTAAACTATTTTAAATGAAAAAGAAAATTAAGTATGGCGTTGTTGTTCCACTTATCGGTGGTATGACAATCGCAAATGAAAACGCAACAGGAGAGAAACCTACATTTATTTTATCTTATGAAGCATTTGCTGCAAATGACAAACATTGTGTAAACCGTTACAATGAAACTCCTTATGTGCTTGCTGACGGTGATACAAATGAAATTATGCCAACTGTTGTTAATGAAGAAACTGGAGAAGTAGAATATGAATCTGCTTTTAGAGCAGATCTATTTGAAGAAGTTGATTTTGTTTCTGCAGTTTG
>JGI24768J34885_10000650_pt1 | contig 10380 bp, 5 predicted proteins | sample LakOntMetagenome_FD_34885 | JGI IMG/M metagenome (IMG submission 34885) | reverse complement strand
GAGCCACTAACGAGTTCAAACATACCTTATCATCAGGATGGCAATAGATTGTATATGATTGGTGGTTATGGCTGGAGTGATAGTGTGAATGATTTTAAAACATTTTCAACACTAACTTCCATCGACCTAGGATGTTTGCATGATGCCGTTATTAGTGGAAATCCTACCGAAAGTTGTTTCCGTCAAATAAGCGATTCTACTCTAGCATCNTGTGGTTCCAACTTGGCTAAAATCGACGATCGTTACTACCTTGTTTTTGGACATGAGTTCAATGGAATTTATGCAGTTAATAATGGAAACAACGCATTCTTCTCACAGAAATACAGCAATGAAGTTCGTTCTTTCAACATCAACGACGATGGAGTGAATTTGTCGGTTAGTGATTATGTTGCATCACGCGATTCTGTCAATTTCCACCGTCGTGATTACAATTTAGTTCCGCAAATTTTCCCCGATAGATCGGAAGGTTTAACTGCTTTCTCAGGTGTATTTCAGTATCAAGCAAACTTGCCATTTCTCAATACAATCAACATAACACCAACCTCCGCTTCGGTTGTTCCCGATTTCGATCAGCATCTGAGTCAATACCACAATGCGGTGCTTCCTGTGTATGATTCGACTGGAAATGTGATGCATTCGTATTTTTTCGGTGGAATGAGTCGCTTCACCTTGGATTCATTAACGGGTGAATTGGTCGATGACACACTTGTTCCATTTGTAAAAACAATTAGTTGTGTTAGTCGCTTTGCGGATGGAACTATGAGCGAAGAACAACTCCCTATTAAACTTTCAGATTTCCTTGGTACGAACATGAAGTTCATTCCTGCTGCGGGGATTCCTTTAAAGATGAATGAGATTGTTGATGTCAATAAGATGACAGAAAGCCGACAATTAGCAGGTTATCTAATTGGAGGAATTTTGAGTCCAATGCCTAATATTAGCAGCATCGACCCAAGTATGAGTTCGGCAAATTCGCAAGTTTATGCAGTGTACATTACCAGAACTTCTCAAGACACTGGAATTGTGACCAAATCATTAAATGTTAATTATGCTTTGTCTTCGTTTAATTGCGCTCCCAATCCAGCTATTGGTAACACAACACTCAACGTAAACATAAACACATCGGGCCCATTGCAAATCGTTGCTTATTCTCGTCAAGGAAAATTGGTCGAAGTAATCTACAATCAAACCATCGAGAAAGGTTCTCACAAAATACTTTGGTCAACAGAGAATCTAAGCGCAGGTGTTTACATAGTAAAAGCCCGCATGAATGGTATTTCCAAGAACATTTCAGTCATCGTAACTAATTAATCAAAATGAATAAACTATACTCAACTGCAATTGCCATCATTACACTTGCAACTCAGCTAAACGCTCAACAAATTGAAACACCTCGTCCAAGTCCAATTTCAACAGTAACACAGAAAGTTGGACTCAACGAATTCAGCATTACCTATTCTCGTCCAAGTGCAAAAGGCCGCAAAGTTTTCGGGGAAATAGTTGCATTCGATAATCTTTGGAGAACAGGAGCCAATATGGCAACAGTGTTCAAATCGAATGATGAATTTAGTATTTCAGGAACCAAAATCCCGGCAGGTGAATATTCCCTTTTTTGCATCCCGAATGCAACTGAATGGACAATCATTTTAAACAAAACAGCAAAGCTTTCGGGAACATCAGGATACACAGAAGCAGATGATGTTATTCGTGTGAAAGCTAAACCAGTAAGCATTACTCCTGCAATTGAATCGTTCACCATTGGATTTAACAACTTAAAGGACAACTCTGCTAACATTGAACTAAGCTGGGAAAACACGCGTGTTGCATTTGAAATCAATGTTGCTTATGATGTTCGTGTAATGAAGCAAATCGATGATGTAATGGCTGGCCCAACTGCCGGAGCATACAACAGTGCAGCATCGTACTATTTCAATAACGGAAAAGACTTAAATAAAGCGCTCGAATATGTAAACAAGGCGCTCGAAAAAGGAGGAGATAAGTACTGGATAATGAGTTTGAAAGCTCAGATCCAAGCAGGATTGAATGATTTCAAAGGTGCTATCGCTACCGCAGATAAAGCGAAAGCTCTTGCCCTTGCCGATGAAGATGATGCATACGTGAAAAGCAATTCAGATCGTATGATAGAATGGGCTCTTAAAGTTCCCCCTGCAAAAAAGAAAGGAAAATAGTTTTATTCCCCGATTATCAAGCGTTGAACAGCTGATCCTTGCTTGCCAATTAATCGAACAAAATATAAACCTGAGTTAACCTGACTCAGGTTTATTTGTGTTTGGGCATCAGTGATTTTTGCTTTATACACTAACTTTCCCTGAATATCAATTACTTCAAGTTCAGTGAATGATTGGTTACATACCGAATTTGGAATCTCAATTGAAAATGATTTACTACCAAGCTGTCGAATTTCGATGTTATCCTTGCAAGGATTTACTGGGTTCACAGTGGTAAGCAAACTCAAATCGCTGGCCCAAATTCCACGTCCAAAAGTTGATAGATAAACTTTATTGGCATTTTCGTTGATTTCAATATCCGAAACAATCACATTCGGAAGTCCATTGCTTTGATCAACCCATGAAGTTTGTCCTGATGGCAACATGAACAATCCAGCGTCTGTTGCAGCAAGAATGGTATTCGAATTCGGAAGGTATTTCAGCATATTAACTGGGAAATTGCCCAAATTCAAACTGATATTCTGCCAAGAGTTTCCAGCATTGGTCGATTTAAAAACCTTCAATCCTGCACTAAAACCAGAAACAGCAACCACAATTTCGTTTGTATTTAAAGGACTAATCGCAACTGATGATAAATACAGTGAATCGGGTAAACCAGCTGTTCTTTCCGCCCAAGTTGAGGCCGCATCGTTCGAATAATAAAAACGCGATGGATATCCATTAAAATAATTCACACGACTTAAAGCGCAAACAACATCGCAGGTTTGCGGAGAAACAGCTAAGGCCGTCATGGGAGCGCCAGTGCTATTCAAATTTCCATTCACATTCCAAGAAATTCCTTCGTCGTAACTCGAACTTACTTGTTGAAATCCTGCATACAATGTATTTGGTGAAACATAACATCCTTCAATGGGGGTTGTCCAATCAGCATCTTCTCCATTCACATTGGCAGGCGATTCATAAACACTAAACACTCCCCCATCCGTTGAATAATAGAAATTTCCATATTGACTAGAACCAATAACTAGTTGAGGATCCGAGGGACTTAAATAATTATCCATACCATCACCTCCAAAAATGGCTTTCCAAGAAGTTCCATCGTAATACGCACTCGCATTGTCTTGAGCTCCTGCAACAACTCGATCGTCTGCATTTTTCGATGAACTCAATCTGTAAAACGAAGTTATCTGCATGCCATTACTCAGGTTTTGCCAAACACTTGGCCAAGTATTACCAGCATTGATATTTTCCCAAGTTTCACTTTGGATAAAGTCCGTTTTGTATACACCGCCATCGTTACACATAAAATACTCGTTGGTAAGCGGACTTTGAGTCATTTGATGCATATCTGCATGAATTGTTGGTCCATAATAGGTTGTCCAATTACTTACAGGGTTAAATGTTGCAGCCCCATCATCCGACATCCACAAATTAACACCACCAATATATACTTTCGATGAGTTTGCACGATCGACATGAAAAGCCAAATCGTAAGTTCCTTGTCCACCAGTGCCTGTTCCTTCAAAAGCATCTAATACATTAAGATCCGAATAATGAAGAGACCAACTATTTCCGGAATTAATTGATTTATAAATTCCATACAAACCGCTAGAAACATTCACTGTTGCGGCATACATAATGGCAGGATTACTTTCCGAAATAGCAATTTTAATTCTTTGCACTTCCCCTGTTGAAGGAATTCCCGTTGGAAGAATTTGCCATGTTTGACCAAAATTTGTCGATTTATAAATTCCTGCATAACCTGTTTGAGCTGAATTTATCCAACCTGTTGCAAGAAATAGAACATTCGGGTTTGTAGGATGCTGAACAAGATCCCAACTCAAAGTATCGAGCGTTGTGGTCCACGATGCACCTGCATCAACCGAGCGAAAAACTCCACCAACACCACAAGCAAGCACTTCGTTTGTATTGGTTGGATTGATGATGATTTTGCGAATTAATGAAGCATCGCGTTGCACAAGATCAAACTCCAAAGCCGTTGGATTCCAAGTAATTCCACCATCAAGCGATTTATAAACACCTAAGCCATAATGCGGAAAACGTTTGCGATTATCGAGCTCCAAACCAATTCCTACATATTCAAAATCGCATAATGAAATATAGATTTCATCAGGATTGTTGGGATTAATAGAAATATCGCTGACACGTGTAATAGGAAGTTGATCGGTTAAAGGCATCCAAGAAGTGCCGCCATTAGAGGTTTTCCATAAACCACCTTGCGCAACACCTACATAAAATACATCGGGATTTGTTGGATGAAAAGCAATGCAGTTGATTCGACCAATTCCATTCTCGAGGTATCCCGTATAATTTTCGGGAACATAATTCGGTCCAACTGGAAACCAAGATGCACTAAATGACCGACTGAAATTTTGAATTTCTGAACGATTCTTCAAGTATTGTTGCAACTCCTGGGCACTTCCTAATTCGCCATTACCTGTACAATGCATGCTCATTTCTTGCTCCCAGCGTTTGAGGTATTTCCAATATTTTACATCTTTCAATGCAACAGAATCTTTATAATCGCTGAAAGATTTCTGAATTCCCTTTAAATTAATTGGACTTCCATTGGAAACATAACGGTATGGTTGAGCAAAAGAACCAATCGATATTAAAAGCAAAAGGGAAAAAATTCTATACATGATTCGGAGGTAGTTTTATACAGCTCAAATGTATTGAAACATTTTCTACATGAATAGTTTCTAATGGCAAATTGATTAAGACATTTGCTTGATTTTTTCATTCTGATTGATGAGTTTAATCAACCTCATCCCATACAAATCCTTATTTTTACCCCAAGAAATTGAACGATGCGCAAACTACTATTCTCCCTATTCATTGTTTTCACGAACACACTTTTTGCACAAAACCCAAAGCCACCTAAGTTGGCAGTAGGCATTGTGGTAGATCAAATGCGTTTTGATTACCTCTACAAATATTGGAACAAATTCGGTGATGGCGGTTTTAAACGTCTAATAAATGAAGGATACCAATGCAAAAACCTTCAGTATAATTATGTTCCAACATACACAGGACCGGGCCATTCTTCGATTTACACTGGCACAACTCCCGATCGCCATGGAATTATTTCGAACGATTGGTTTAATCGTGAAACAAATAGCGGTATTTACTGCACCGAAGATAAATCGGTAAAAACAGTTGGTAGTTCAACGGAGAAAGTGGGACAAATGTCGCCACGTAATTTGCTAAGCACCACCGTTGGCGATGAACTGCGCGTTGCATCAATGTTAAAATCGCGAGTATTTGGCATTGCGCTTAAAGACCGGGCAGCCATTTTACCCGCTGGACATACTGCCAATGCTGCTTATTGGTTTGATGGAGAAAGTGGTAATTGGGTGAGCAGCAGTTTTTACGGAAATAAACTTCCCGATTGGATTACACGATTTAATAAACAACAAAAAGCAATAACCTATTTAAATCAAAATTGGAATCCATTGCTTCCCATTGAACAATACACTGAAAGTTTAGCAGATCAAACGCCCTATGAAACGCCATTTAAAGGAAGTAAATCAGTTACTTTTCCATACGATTTGAAGAAACTCATGGGCGAAAATGGTGGACAAAATCTCATCCGCTCTACCCCATTTGGAAATACGTTTACCAATGATTTCGCTCTCGAACTTATTAAAAACGAGAAACTCGGTCAGGGAACTAATACAGATATGTTGTGTGTGAGTTTTTCATCGACCGATTATGTAGGACATCAATTTGGAACAGACGCAGTTGAAACAGAAGATGTTTATTTACGCTTAGATGCCGATTTAAAAATCTTGCTAGATTCACTTGAAGCAATCATTGGTAAAGAAAACCTGATTGTTTTTCTCAGTGCCGATCATGGTGGCGCAACCGTTCCATCGTATTTAATGGATCTTCGTGCACCTGGCGGATATATGAATTACGCGCCCGTTGAAAGTGATTTGAAAACGTGGTTAAAGACACAAACCGGTATCGACAGTAATATCGTCGGCATTTTCAACGATCAGGTTTATTTGAATGAAAGTGTATTGAAAGCAAATGGAACCAACATTTCGGAAACGGAATTACTCGTAGCCGATTGGTTACTCAGTGTAAAAGGAATTCATAGTACAATTACTTCCAGCGACTTACGTCGAAACGAATTTACAAATGGTACGAATCATTTTATCCAAAAAGGATTTCACCCAAAACGCTCTGGAAATGTGATCATTACACTCGAACCCAATTGGATGGAATATCACCAAACGGGAACAACACATGGCTCACCTTACAATTACGACACACGTGTTCCGATGCTATGGTATGGTTGGAAAATTGAACATGGCGAAAGTGCACTTCCCTATTTTATTGAAGATATTGCTCCAACAATTAGCTGGATGTTGAACATTCCTTTTCCAAATGCTACATCTGGAAATCCGATTCCCATTCCATTAAAAAAATAAACATGTCACAACTGCATTATCATATTGGCTGGAAAAATTCGGGAACCCAACTCATCGATATCCGGTTTATCGTTCAAAACAATACGCAGGAAAAAGTAAATATTCAGCTTCCTTCTTGGCGCCCAGGCCGCTATGAATTAGGGAACTTCGCAAAAAATATTCGTAGTTTTCGTGTGGAAGACTCGATTGGAAATCTAGTTCCATTTGAGAAATTAACGAAAGACCTTTGGAGTATTGAAGCCGGAAATTGCAGCGAATTTCACGTTATCTATTCGTATTACGCTGTTGATTTAAATGCCGGCTCCAGTTATTTGGATCATGAACAACTGTATGTAAATCCAGTAAATTGTTGCGTTTTCATTCCCGAAAGAATCAATGAATCTTGTCAGTTAGAGCTGCATTTACCCGATGATTATCAAATTGCGATCGACATTTTTCCAACTGAAAATAAGAACTGCTTTGTATTTGATAATTTCGATCGTCTGGCAGATACCCCTTTTATTGCCTCAGCAAATTTGCTTCACCGCGAAATCACTGTGGCAGACCATATTTTCCATCTCTGGTTTATGGGCGATATTGAACCCGACTGGGATCGTTTAGATAAGGACTTTGGTCGTTTTTGCTCAGAGCAACTTGACCATGGGTGCATTGCCGGGAAAACATTTTCATTTCTATTTTCAGATTTTACCAACTGCATTTTATCATGGGGTTGAGCATACATTTAGCACCGTTTGCGCATTAGGACCCGGAAACAAAGTTTTCACTTCCGATTTTTACGATGAACTTTTGGGCGTGAGTTCGCACGAACTTTTTCATGCATGGAATGTAAAAACCATTCGTCCTTCGGAAATGGCTCCGTACAATTTCACCGGAGAAAATTATAGTCGCTTGGGTTGGGTTTACGAGGGAATTACAACCTGGTACGGCGATCAGTTTTTATTACGTTCAGGCGTTTTTGACACAAAGCGCTATTTAAACACCTTAAACGACAAGCTTAAACGACATTTCACAAGCTATGGCCGTTTTAATCAGCCCGTTTCGGAAGCGTCCTTCGACACTTGGCTAGATGGTTATGTTCCAGGCATCCCGCATCGAAAAACATCCATTTATGTGGAAGGAAGTTTGATTGCCTTTTTAATTGATTCCCGATTGAGAGAAAGTTCGAATGATAATGTTTCATTAGATAATTTGATGAAACGGCTTTATGACGATGCGCGTTCAGGAAAATCCTATTCCAAAGAACGTATTCTTGATATTTTGAAGGACATATCAGGCATCGATTTTACAGATTTCTATGCTAATTACATTGAAGGAACGCATGATTTCGAACCTGAGTTAATTCGATGTTTTACGCGCATTGGACTAAACCTCAACATGCATTTACCTTTTACAGAAGCAGAGCATCGATTTGGTTTTCGCATTCTTGAATCTGCAGGGCAAACAACTATTGCAATGTTAGCTCCCGGATCACCAGCCGAAGCATCGGGCTTAATGGTTGGTGATCAGATTATTGCTTGTAACGGTAGAAAACTCGGAAATAACTGGGCTTTATTGACAGATAAACTTTCCGAAATTTCCCTGCATGTTTTTTCAAAAGAAAGATTGAAAACAATTGCATTGAAATCAACGGATGAACAGTATTTCAGCGGTAGAAATATCAGCATCGATAATTCGGCTAGTGATGAGCAAAAACAAGCATTCCGAAATTGGTCAAAACAAGAAACCTCGAATTAAGTTGGAATAATAAAATGGGAATGTTGAATTTTCCTATTTTCTTTGTGCATTAATTGAAAGAACACACGCTATGGAATTGTATCTCGAATCGCACGATTTAAAAGAAATTGAAGAAGCATTTAAATCGGGTATTCCGTCTGGATTAACTACTTCACCTGCATTCATTCAACGTTCTTCCATTACCGACGAAACTGCGTTGATCCAAAAAATAAGCAGTCTAGCGAATGTTATTCATATCGATGCGATAGGAGAAAAGTCAGAAACGATTGTTCATGAGGCGCACCGTTTAATGAGTATCGGCATTAATTCAGAGAGTATTGTTTTACGCATTCCGGTTTCCATGGAAGGCATAAAAGCTTGCAGAATTTTAAGTAAAGAAGGAATTAAAATCAATATCCAATCGGTTTTTACTTTGCAACAGGCCTATGTTGCCATGCAAGCAGGAGCGGCCTACGTGAGTATTCCAGCAGGCAAATTGCAAGATCATGGATATGATTCTTATGCTTTACTCGAGCAAAGCATTGCATGTGCTAAGAAATATGATTACTCATCTAAAGTGATGATTACCGAAATTAGATCTGCTGAGCATGTTAGAAATGCAATAAATCTCGGTGTTCATGCAATTGCACTTCCTTGGAACATCATAAAAGGATTAACTGAAAACGATTATTCAAACCAAAGCAATCAGCAGTTTTTTGAAAGCAATCGTTTTCTAACCACACTTGTTAAAGATGTACTTCGAGATATAAATCCACAAGTTAGACTCAGCGACTCGATATTGGATGCAGTTGTTCAAATGAGTCAAGGTGGTCTTGGAGCTGTTGCTGTATTAGATGATAAGGGACAAGTAATTGGTGTATTTACCGATGGAGATTTAAGAAGATTGCTTCAAGGCGATGGAAAAGATATTCTTACGATGAAACTTTCCGATTTAAAATTCAAGCAACCGATAAGTATTGAAGCCAATGCCTATTTAAAAGATGCAGCTCAGATTCTGAAAGATAAACGAATTGACAACCTCTTGGTAATGGAAAGTGGCAAATTAATAGGAATGCTAGATATTCAAGACTTAAACTAGAATCTTTTATTTCCCTTCTTTCGCAATTTTGAAACGCTTAGCATATTCAAGGAATTCATCTTTACTAAGCTCAACATTTCCTTTACCATCACCAAAGTTGATGTATCCATAAAATTTGGTTGCATATCCTTGAAGGGCTGCTTCGTATGGGCGCAATTGCACGTTTTCTTCTTTCAAGCCCTCTTTCTCCATTTTCTCAATACGCTCACGAACTCGTTGATCAACAGGTTTAGCTCTTTCGGCTGCCTCTTCGGCTTCTTTTGCAGCTTTATCAGCTATGATTTTGGCAGCTGCATCACGACGTGCTTGCTCTTCAGCTAAAGCCTTCGCCTTTGCCTCGGCTTCAACCCGAGCTTTTTCAGCAGCCGCTTTAGCTATTGCTTCCTGACGCGCTTTTTCCATCGCTTCCTTTGCGGCTTTCTCTTCTGCTTCCTTCTGTGCTTTTAATTTTGCTGCATCTGCGATTGCAATTTCACGCGCTTTTTCTTCCGCTTCACGTTTTGCTTTTTCTTCTGCGTCACGTTTTACTTTTTCTGCAGCTGCTTTTGCAACGGATTCCTGGCGAGCTTTTTCATCNGCCTCACGTTTTGCTTTTTCGGCNGCTGCTTTTTCGGCNGCTGCTTTAGCTTCCGCTATTTCACGAGCTTTTGTTTGAGCTGCTTCTTCCGCTTTTATTTTCGCTTCCGTTTCTAAACGTAATTTTTCGGCAGCTTCTTTTTCAGCTTTGGCAATTGCATCGGCTTCCGCTTTCGCTCTGATCTCTGCATCACGTTTTGCTTTTTCAGCAATATCACGCTCGATTTTCGCTTTTTCGTCAGCTTCTTTCTTTGCTTTAGCTATAGCTTCCGCTTCAATTCTTGCCTTTTCTTCAGCTTGTTTGCGCGCTATATCTTCTGCGTCCTTTCTAGCTTTCTCTGCT
>JGI24768J34885_10000640_pt1 | contig 10470 bp, 9 predicted proteins | sample LakOntMetagenome_FD_34885 | JGI IMG/M metagenome (IMG submission 34885) | reverse complement strand
AGAATTTTGTTTGTGCATACATAATCAGAACTGCATTTACGGTTGAGTTTCACGGGTATCTTCCAATCCATGTTTGCTAGGTATAAACATGGGTTTGCGACCGACTCCATTATCCTAGCTCCAATTCCATTCGCACAATCCAAGATACAGTCAGTATTGACCATTTTCGACGCGTTATAAACATATTCTAAATAAGACGTATCAGAGTTATTTTCCGAAAACACGTAATGCAACTGCGGGGTTGATACATGAGGTAATATTTGATAAGGGAATTGTGGATGAACGTGTTTGATCCCGCGCACAATGAGTGCGCAAATTTCCGGGCTACTGCTTCTCGAATCATACCCGATATGTATCTTTACGTCGTCAGTTCGCAGTTTACCAATACACCAATCATTTTCCTCTGCAAAAATATGTATGTCTTCCTTGACCGATCTTTCTAGATATTGTTCAATTTCAGTCGAAACCATGTCTCCATGTTCATCCATGATTTTTACGCCATTATCATCACAATGATTATGCGAGGCGGTAATCATAATACCATACGATTTGTATTCACGCGCACACAATCGAGCCATCGCAATACCAATTTGCTCCGCAATCTCCAGAATCCGTTTGTGGTGATCGCGAAATCCAGATGTCCCGTATCGCATGTATATAATATTCATATAAAATATGATTAATCAAACAAATATCACAATTGTGGGGTTTGGTTGGGCTAGTATTGGATTTATCCAAGACATAGACACCCGTAAATATAACGTCACCGTAATATCAGACCATGATTCATTTGTGTATACACCGCTTTTAGCACAAAACGTGAAAAACAATCGTGATATAGCGATTCCTATATCGAGTATAAGCAAACGAGTCCATTTTGAACGTGGACTCGTATCCAACGTTGACTTCAAAAAACAGGTCACTACGACCGACTCTCATAAAACAACACCGTTCCAATATATCATTTTCGCACATGGTTCCGACGTCAATACATTCGGCATACCTGGTGTAAAGGAGAATACTCTTTTTCTGAAAACGATGGAAGATAGCATACGGATACGTGAGCGCATCGAACAATTGGATCATGGATCGACCATCGCCGTCATCGGTTGTGGTTTAGCCGGAACGGAACTGATAGGCACGCTCTTGGATTACAACCGCTACACAGTGCTCGCGGTCGACGCATTAGAGCGCCCTTTAGCAACATTCAGTGAAGATATATCACAACGGGTAATAAAATTATGGGAGCCCGAACAAGTTAAAATGCATTTCAAAAGCTTAGTTTCCAAGATTCATCCAAACTCAATGGATATTAAGAATCAACCAACCGTCAACTTTGATTTAGCGATTTGGTGCGGCGGTATTAAAGCAAACCAACTCTCCCACACCGTCAATCATGCATTGCAGTTAGATTGTTTGCGAGGCATACCGGTAAACGAGCAATTGCGCGTCGCGAATCGCGAGAATATTTTTGCAATTGGCGATTGCGCGTTCTCTGGAAACCCGCCCACTGCACAGGTCGCATATCAACAAGGGAAACATTTAGCGAAACAATTTAACACCAATTTCCAAGATAACCGCACGTTTGCGTTTCACGACAAGGGTCAAATTGGTTATATCGGCAAAGGTGAGAGTGTATATCAATCGTCGACATTCAAAGGAGGTGGAAATCTTGTCTATTATTTCAATAACCTAGTTCACCTATATAATTTCGGTAAAGTGTATGCGAAGAGCAAATGGTGATATTTAGCAATATTTTGAAAATGTAGGTTAAGCGATATTTTTGGTAATTTGAAAAGTATTAAGACAGTGTATAATAATTATGATCAAGCCTAGACATTTTGACTTTATGCGCCCAAAATTAATCGACGTAGTGGAATATGTGCGCGAAGTGCACGATTATAAGATAAAGACGAGACAGTTTTTACAACATACAGGTAAGCACATAATTCAGGAAAAAAATGGATTTCTAATATTAAAAGCAACTGTATCCGGCTTGAAAAAATCAATGGACATTACAAACGCAATATTATTAATATCTAAACAACACGACTGTCCAATTGAAAATTTTGAAATAGATACTGGAAAAATTGATGCATATACATTTAGCAATATTGAAGAGGGTACCCGTAAAATTATTGAGATCGAATACATGACGGATGATGTAATTTTTGAGGAAAAGCGAATGCGAAATATGGAAATACGTGATACATTTGTAACTCGCACATACGACCCGACAGACTGCATAGATGGTATTCCTACAGAGCCCGGTGAGTTTAAGGAGATAGATCAGAGTCTGGTGTATTTAATTAATAAGTAATAAATTTTTCCACCTCCTTTTTTATATTAGATGTGGTAAAAGACAAAATTTGAAAACCAGCAATGCATTTGAAACGATAAAATGGGGGGGGGTAAATATCCAATCTATTTTTTCCGCGATTATTTTTTCTGCAATTATAATTTTAGACATTATATTATATAATATTCAAATGTGCGACTTTGATAACCTCAACAAACTAACACCCTGTTTAATTGAAGATACACAATGCATCCGCAAAATGCATTCATACACAGTAAAAAAGCGGCAATTCTTAGAATCGACGGGCATTCATGTAATTTCAGAAGTGGGAGGTTTTTTAATAAAGCGAGTTATAGTATCTGGGTTAACCCATTCTAAAGATATTACCCAACATATGATCCAATTATTTAAACAGGTCGATTGTCCTTTAGCCGAAATTACGATTGATACTGGACATATCAATAAATATACAGGCCATGATATTGAATGTGGAACGCGTAAAATTATTCAATTTGATTACATGTTTGACGACTCAGTGTCCGAAGAGAAAAAACTTCGTCGTATTGAAATTGATGATAAATATATGGAACGTCAGTTTGATCCCACTGAGTGTTGCGATTCATATCCGTGCGATAAGGAAGACTTTAAAGTTACGGGTTCTAGCGATGTATATATAATTAATAAAGATAAATGCGGTTAGAGCAGACCGAATTTCGTCCACAACAATTACCGCATGTGTTTATAAATTCATATTTAACTATTTATGAACTTATAATCAATAAAAATATAGGCAATCGTATTCGGAGTTTAATCGAAAAACTCATCAGATATGCACTGCACATTCGAATGTGTCGACATAGTATAATTTCTGCGTTTTGCATAATAATTATTAATAATATACAATAGTCAGTAATATGTTTCAAAAGGAGTATTATACCGATAAAACATATTATCCTATTTTCAAAAAGAAAAAAATTTGCCCATATAGCGCAGATTATAATCCGTTTGATATAATTGAAGATGCGGTTCATCGACGTATTCTGCATCCTGATGCGCGCATTGATCGCCCCATCGTCGAAGATACGGGTGTACGAGAGCACTCTGACGGTCGAAGGAGTTTAGATAGCAGCTCAATCGTATTTAATATATATCAAACGGATGAGGGTCGAAAATCTACAAATGAGTTTCCAACGCAAACCAAAGGTAATTCTAGCGACTCACAGAATATTTGCTTCAATATAACAAACAACACATACCCGGCCGATAAAAAATATCACATAAAGAAATCTAAGCGAAGGCGCGGTAAAAAATCTCGCTCTGATCGAGAATATTCAAATGAATCACATACACATGTAGACGATGAATCGCACACGCACGAACCTACCGAAGATTGCGAATATAAAGACGAAACACATACACATGAACCGACCGAAGATAGTGAACATAAAGACGACTTTTCAAAATTAATGAAACATCTCTATAAAGATATAGGCGAACAACTTGAACAGATATTGAAGTATTACGTTCAAGGTAGTGATGAACTAAATGATCTCATCAAATATGATACTTATGCAGATCTAGCCGATAAGCTATACGTGTCTAGATCAGAAAATAATGAACTGTTTGAACAATACAGATTAATTTTAATTGATGCTATAACCGGTGTTAAGAACAATAACGACCGTGAAAAGGCATCTAAATCTGCATATGAAAAACTGCTACAATTATACGAACAATTAAAGTCTGAAAAAGATGAAGCAAGTAATGCAATGAGTGTATCGGAATCATTAGATACAACTGGTATGGTTAAACACGAAATCACCGAATACCTTAAACGTGGATATAAATTGGTTGACGAGAGGGGGTCTATTATTCCACTTAATATGGACGTAATCGCACAAATTCGAAATGAAATTGCATGTAATCGATTATTGGACGAAACCGTTGATGAAGCGTAGCGGAACTGTAGTATTTGAAGCGATGTGTCGACTTCGACTATTGCCCACGGTTCCCCACAAATAAAATAATTGTATTGGATGCAAATCTTGATAAACTCGTCATTGACTTGTGACGAGTCTATATTTAGGCGATAGTCCAAGTTTCATTGGGCGATAACCGAAGGAGTTCATTTTAGAAGACAATGGGATGTCTTCCAAAATATTTACCACTGTTTACCCCCCCCCCTCGACTAGCGCATACGTTTCCAACCAAACTATTTTGAACTGTAATGTTTTACATGGTACAGTTGGTTTTTATGCGTAACATACGTTTTAATAATATATGTTGTAATGTTTCAACGATAATATTTGTAGTTTTTTTCGTCTCGGTTAATTGTATAAATGTCTACAGCATTTTACGTTAGCGCTCTCAACCAGTCTGCCGCCTTGAACGCCGCCGGTGAGTATACCGGTTCGATTGAAGTTCAACAAAGTGTGAACGAGTCTGTCGCCGGAACAATCTCTCTGACTGATGCTCAAGAGGGATTCTTATTCCGAACAACACCCGAAACAGGAACCGGTAATAATCCGCTGTATAATACTGGATTAGAAGATGCCCAAAACTGGACCGCGGTCGCGAAGACAGTAACCTCGAATGCTATCACCAGTGTGGGTGATGACCACACCGCCCCTATGTTGACGGTTGAAAAAGAACTAGCCGCGGCAGTGTTTGGTAGCCCCGAACTGTTTGATCTATTTTCTAATGGAACTGTTATTAACACCTCTATTTCCAATGCCTTCGCCACCATGAATACCGCAGTTCAAAACAACGTGACTACTAATGCATCAAAACAATATGGTAATGCTATGATACGTCAATTTCCTGAACGGTTTGCTCTTAAATATAACGCTACCAGGGCGAGTGTTGCTAATACACGCTCTGTCTATGATGCAGCTGTGATTAAAGGTGTTACCGGAGTTGCCGTAGCAAAGGTCATATTTTCAACAGCTACCAATTTAGTATCAATTACGCCTATTTCGACTACTACTAACACCTTTACTCTTGGCGAAGAGCTTTCTATTACCGACCCCACCGGCAAAACTTCTCTACAAATAACCGTCCCTTCCGGATCTACTCTTTGGACTAGCACCATGCTCACCCAGTTAAATAGCGCTTCTGGAACAACAGTAATTGCTAATGCAAGCGGTCCTGGATCTAGCACAGCGTTCGTAATTGAACCAAACACGAACATTCCCGGAACTTTCACCGGCGTGACCGTGACCCAGAGTGGATCGGGCACCGGTACCGGTGCATTATGCACAATGAAAATTGATACAACGACATCGGCAATCACATCCTTATTCGTCACCACTTCTGGTGCGAATTATGTTAAAAACATCCTAACTACATTCACCAATACAGATACAACACCAGTTGTATGGACAATCCCGGCCACTACGTCTAGTGTAGTCGGCACCAATTCAGTTCAAGCCGCAATACTTAATGGAAATACAGATAGTGCGGATATCGAATTTCCGACGCAAGCGGGTGATGTATTACGGGTTATGTTTACAATCACACCCTTTTCCACTCAAACCGTTGCTAACAGCAGTGCTTTCGCAGTTATGACTTATAAAGCGAATATTAATTATACAGTTGGTGCATTCGGCGCTTAATTTTTCAACCCCAATTTTTAGAGTAAAATCCGTATACAATAACTGAAAAAAACACTATTTTCCTAATTTTATACCCCATGAATTATTTTAGGACACATATAACGGTGTCCTAAAATATCAAACCTCGGTTCACATATATTTTTATAAAAATCCCTTTTAACGAAAATGTAGGCGAAATGCACGAAAACGCAGGTGAAGCGAAGCGAGCAGCTATTCGTCCAAAATATGAAATAATACATTTACAAAAAAAAGGTGGTATAATGTATATGACTCACATCCACGTAAACAAAAATATACGCGTTCACGATACTCTTGTATATATGAAGGAAATACGAAATTACAAAATAAAAAAGCCACAATATTTAGAATCGTCTGGATATATTCGAATTAATGAGCCGAGTGGATTACGGATAACACGCGTTGTCGTATCCGGATTTAATCATATGAAAGAGATAACACATATAATCAAACTGATTGTTGGGCAAGACGACAAACCATTGAACCATATAATAATTGATACAAACCTGTGTAATCAATACACGGAAGGCGATATCGAGCCTGGAACCAAAAAACTAATTCAAATTGATTATATAACCGACGATATAACAACAAAACAAAAAAAAATGTCTGAAAATGCGAAATATGAGAATGTAATCGAGCATATTATCTGCAAATCGGATCATGATAGCAGTGATTCGGATCATGATAGTAGTGATTCGAATGATGATAGTAGTGATTCGGATGATGATAGTAGTGATTCGGAACACGACCATGGACGAAAACACAGGTAAAATCAGCAAAAGTTTCCTTTGTAAATAACATAATTACATATGTTACTTATTTCGTATTATTTTTAATTAATGTATATAGTATACGATGCATAAGGATCGAAATCGTAAACCTCCATGCATAGTCAATACAATCGAACGGCATGAAAATGTTCATGAATATGTGATTAAAAGCAAGCAGTTTCTAGAATCAAATGGAATAGTTACCATAACCGAACCAAACGGAATTACTCTAGTTAAAGCAGTCGTTTCCGGCCGTGAAAAAATGAAGGACGTCACCGCGATTATCAAACTTATTTTGAAACAAAATGAATGTCCATGTGACTCGATCACAATTGATACCGGCCTGCTGAATCGATATACCGACGGCGATATTGAATGTGGGACACAAAAAATCATCGAAATTGAATATATGACCAACGACCATGTTACGGAGAATAAAAAGGTTCGCCAGATTAAAGAATGCGACATAGTTGAACATGGTCGCCATCCCAAATGTGGTCGTCCACTCAAATGCGATCACCATCCCAAACATGATCACCATCCCAAACATGATTGTATTCCCAAACATGATCATCATCCAAAACATGATTGTATTCCCAAATGTGACCACCATCCCAACCATGATCACCATCCAAAACATGATTGTATTCCCAAATGTGACCACCATCCCAACCATGATCATCATCCAAAACATGATTGTATTCACAAACATGATCACCATCCCAAACACGATTGTATTCACAAACATGATCACCATCCAAGCCATGACCATCATCCAAACCATCACCACCATCCAAGCCATGATCACCACCATCCAAGCCATGATCACCATCCCAAACACGATTGTATTCACAAACATGATCATCCCAAACACGATTGTATTCACAAACATGATCACCACCCAAAACACGATCACCATCCAAAACATGATTGTATTCACAAACATGATCACCACCCAAAACATGATTGTATTCCCAAACATGATTGTATTCCCAAACATGATTGTATTCCCAAACACGATCATCCCAAACACGATTGTATTCCCAAACACGATCACCATCCCAAACACGATCATCATCCCAAACACGATCATCATCCCAAACACGATCATCATCCCAAACATGATCATCATCCAAAACACGATCATCATCCCAAACACGATCATCATCCCAAACGTGATTGCCGCCCCAAACATCGCGACCGAAAAGAAAGGAAACACTGTGAATGTAACCACAAAGCGAAATGCCCAAAAATTCCAGCAAATACAAACTTTAGTAGTAACATATTGTTTCCATTATACCCAATACATTGTCCGACCAAGTATTGCGGCAAAATATACAGCCAATTATATCCGATACAAGGTTCATTTGCAGAATCTATATCACCCGACCTGATATGTGATAAAACTTGCAAAAATCATAAACACAATTAGATCAGTATACAACACAGTTATATACTGACTTGGATTCAGAAATGTATTATGCCGGATGTATAGCATTCAGGCCGGACACCAAATCTGGATTTTTCAACATCTCATTCACCTCGCGATTGTAATTATCCAATGTGGTCAAATACGCCGAACGGTTTACCCACGGCATAATCTTCACACGATAACCCAATTTTTGCACCGCCTTGAAAACCATACGTTCGTAACTGTGTTCAATCATATTATCCGCATGACCCTTGTGCCCAGCGCCCCATGTAATATTATTCGGATAAATACGTTCACGCGAACGGTGTGTGCGAAAAAAACGAAACACTTCGTAAACATTCTGCCCCACATCTTTCAACATTCGACCGCCATAGAATGATTTTACCCATACTGCATCAAACGACGTTGTCGTATTTAATAAATTATACATAGAGGCGTCGCCATATAACTTTTCCGCAATCGCACGATTCGACACAAAACAGTTACCCTCGGGGAACAAACAATTCTTGGACTGATATTCGCAATATCGATCCCAATCATTCACATACAATGAATTCCCCAAGTTCCACCTACAAGTCACATTTTTGGGTTCAATAAAATGTTCCTTGTAAATAATATTCGCATAATCTCCCATGAAAATAAGTGGTGGGACAAATATACCGATCTGTTCATCCGTCTGCATTATACGCGCAATCTGCGCCATATTCAGCAATAATGGTTCCCAATACGCCTTGCGCATAGATTCATCTTGTTTAGAATGCAAAAATAAAATATATTTATAATCAAACGACTGTTTCTTCAAAAAATCGACGCAAATATATTTCCCGCCAATATCCATGCCCACGTTCGATACATGGATTGCCGCCATATTGTCGTATTTCGGTATGTTCAATTCATTTCCGACACTGAATGTGACTACAATAAAAGAGCAATGCAACGCTATCACATTCAGATAATTTGAATAAAAATACTCGAATTTGTCTATATTGTAGCAATGCAAATGTGCGACGATATTATGATTAGTATAGCTCAATGTATTCCGATTCGAAACAATCGTATATTTAAGTGGTGTTTTGGGGGTAGAAATACCCAACAAATATTTGTGAAACAAATGCGGAAAATTCGTATATAACACCTTCTGTTTTTCAAGATCAACGGCAAGTTGCAGTCTATCCTCCTCTGTTTGAAAATATTTTCGATCCTGGTAAACGCCATATGTATCATAATGTAATTTTGCGCGAATTTCACTGCTGCATATGCTTGCTATATCCGGATTCAAAGTTACATAATCTTTCCAATTAAAATCATCGGGGACATGCTGAAATTTTGCAATATACGGTAACCCATCTTTCACCCCAAACAAATCATAGTGTAATTTAGCAGTTATTTCATTTCGAGAATATTGCACTGGTATGGAGTCGTTCAATTCCAAATACATTTTCCAGTCAAAATCATTTGGCGTATGTCGCAATTTATAAATCCGACCCTCATTTTGACCGGTCATATAATAATGAATCTTTGCGAAAAACTCACTATTATTGCAGGCCTTCACGTCGGTATTCAATTCCAAATATGTTTTCCATTCAAAATCATCGGGTATCGCGTCTGCGGGAACACAATAACGGTATTTTAGCTGGCGTCCAGTATTCTCATAATGGATTTTACATTGTAATTCGGTTAGACATTTTGCTTTCACGTCTGGATTCAATTCTCTATACGCATTCCAATCAAACTCACATGGGATATGTTCAAACGTATATCGGTATGGTAATTTATTGGCTCGGCCATATGCATGAAAATGTGATAAAGCCGATATTTCACATACAAGTGACGCCCCGTAAGTGGGATTCAAATCGCGATAAACTGTCCAGTCAAAATCATCCGGTATTCCCACTTGCTGTCGTTTGTATTTTCTAGATTCAGAATAACCGTGCATTTCATAATGCATCATCGCTGTAGCCCGAGTCTTACAAACATGATGAACATCTGGGTTCAGCGACAAGTATACTTTCCAATCAAAGTCGACCGGTATATGTTTTACGGAATATCGGCGGCTCTGAGCGTGTCCTTCATATAAATAATGCTGTGTTGCGGCATCTTCTGAATTATACACTTCTCGCACATCGTCGTTGAGATCGACATATACTCTCCAATCAAAATCTGCGGGTAGTTTCTTCAAAGGTGCTGGATGTGACGGTTTTATAAATTGCATCATATAACTATATTTTCAGACGAACAGATATAGTTGTATTCGAAAATTATTACTCATTTTAGACTCATTTTTACTAAACTAAATGCGCAATCATATAATATATCCTTTAAAATTGAACGGAT
>JGI24768J34885_10000639_pt1 | contig 10476 bp, 11 predicted proteins | sample LakOntMetagenome_FD_34885 | JGI IMG/M metagenome (IMG submission 34885) | reverse complement strand
GCCTTTTTTTCAGTGCCGAATTTTCAGCTAATAAATTTCTTCAAATTTTATAAAATTTTAGTAAGTGTTATTTTACACAAGAATAAAAAAAAATTGAGATGCTTATTTGTATTATAATTAATGGTACTTGTCCAAGACAACAAACTGCATTAAGCTTATCAAAATATGTCCACCATTCAGAATATCAGCCTATACGTTCCCCACATATTTGCTAATTACAGCAAGGCTGCGGTTGCCAAGGTCTTCAACGAATATGTTGGAGAAGTGAAGGAGGTTGACTTTGTATCCAAAAAGAGCCACGACGGCCGACCCTACAATGCCGCCTATATCCACTTTCACGCCTGGCACAATAATCACGCTACGGTCAATCTTCAAGCGCGCGTTCTTGACCCTGCTCAGGAGGCGCGTATTGTGTATGACGATCCTTGGTATTGGATCGTCCTTGAAAACAAAGGCCAGAAATCGGCCCGCGCAAACACGCCGCCTATGGCATGCCGCGACGAATTCCCCGCTATCCTAACCCCGAGAAAGGCTGCTGCCGGGGGTGCCATTCCGCCAAATGCGCCAACGAAGGTTGTCCGCAATCAACCGATTCTGACTGAAAAGATGCCAAATATTAACCTTGAAGATGATTTTGACGAGGCTCTCGCCAAGGAGGCACGCGATGCTATCAGGCTCTACGAACTACAGGACCTCATGGATGAAGAGGACCGGTTCCTCATTACCATAGACAGCCGCTATGTACGCGCAATTGAGAGCGAGAATACCGATATGCGTGTGAAGTTGGATCATCTCAGCCGTATCTACCAGGCTGAGTTTGCTAAGACAGCGGTCTTGTCCGCTGCGATGGCCGGATCAATCAGCGCAAAATAGATTAGTTAGTTTAGTTTTAATAAAAATACATAAATAAATAAAAAGGGGTCTTAGGACCAATCCTTTTTTTATTTTTATCTTTAATTTCTTATCTATTTTATTCTTTATCCCTCTATGATATAATCTTCGCGAAATTTTTCCTCCCCGTTTATGGCCAGGTATTTCATTGTTTGCATAGTAAAGCCAAATGAACACCCAGAATGGCCATCATATCCAAGCTCCGACATCTTTGCCGAGATTCTGTATATATTTTCATCGCCGCACATCATAAACGAGCCTTGGAAATTTTTGATAAAATCCCATGTTTCCGTCAGGGTAATTGCCTGCCACGCATTTGTAAACATCGCCCGTTCATGCTCGTCTACATAATTAAACTGTCCTGGAATCAGGGGCATATTAAATAGATACGCAACAGTGTCCGTGTAATTGATTAGTGGAGGACGCGGGGAGATTGTGTTATAATCCATGTCTTCCTCAATTGCATCGGGCACCGTGGGGGGCATCAGTTCGGGATTAAATGTACTCATCTTACAGTATACGCGGGTTTTTGTTATTGTTTTTGTATTATTGTAGAGACGTGGCCTCCCTATTCATTTTTTTTATATACGAAATATATAATGCGCGGGGGAACAACGAAAAGAAAATTTATTATTGAATCCTCCCCCACAGAGAGAAAACCTGCTGGGAGGTTAAGGAAGCCAACCCGCAAGCGACGAATTATAATTGAATCATCGTCGTTACCGCCAGTTACTCCTCCAAAGACGAAGAAAAGAAAGAACACAAAGGCCAAACCAGAGGTAAAACGAGAACAAACAAAAAAGAAGCGCTTCATTATCGTGTCCTCCTCTACGGAAAAAATTAAAGAAAAAAATGAGTCCCCGAAGACTGAGAAAAATGGTCAGCAGAAAACAGATTTAAAGGTATCACAAGATATCAAGCCAATGGCGTCACAAGTACAACCCTTACCAAGCGGTCGTTTGAATGAAAAATTTATTGAACTTATGGAGAAACTTGCCGATATTATGTTGAAACAAGGCGAGCCCTTTCGTGCGCGAGCATACCAAAAGGCCCAGGAAACAATTATGGCATTCCCAGATGACATTTTGAGTCCAGAACAATTGACTGGAAAGCCTGGTATTGGCTCTACTATCATGGATAAACTTACCGAATATATGCAAACCGGCACATTGAAGGTGCTTGAAAGAGAGAAAAATAACCCGATAAATATTTTGGCGGACGTTTACGGAATCGGGCCCAAAAAGGCCAAAGAATTGGTTGACAAAGGGGTCACGACAATTGCACAGTTGCGCGAGAACACCCAAATGTTAAATGACGTTCAAAAGGTGGGCCTTCGCTACTATGAGGACATTTTAAAGCGTATTCCTCGCTCCGAAATTGAAGAATATGAATCTATCTTTGACACAAATTTTATGTTCGCGACACTGCTTAAGGAGCCAAATGACGACCCGCGATTTGAGGTGGTCGGATCTTATAGACGTGGTGCGCAAAATTCGGGGGATATTGATGTAATCATTACTGCAAAAGACCCAAAGGTATTCGTTCGGTTTATTGATACGCTTATTAATCAGAAAATCATATTGGAGGTTTTGTCGCGTGGCCCCACAAAATGTTTGGTCATTGCCAAGATTCCGTCTTCCGATTCTGCACGAAGAGTTGATTTCCTATACTCTACCCCGGAAGAATACCCGTTTTCCGTTCTCTACTTTACTGGAAGTAAGATTTTCAATACAGTCATGCGCCACCAGGCACTTCAGATGGGGCTTACAATGAACGAACATGGCCTCTACAAGATGGAGGGTAAGAAAAAGGGAGATAAGGTCGCGCACACCTTCAAAGATGAAAAGGACATTTTCAACTATCTCCATATGGTGTATAAGACTCCTGCAGAACGGACCGATGGACGAGCAGTTGTTATCAAGGAAAAATCGCAATCTATAGAAACTGCACCTTTAGAAAGCGACGAGGAAGATGAGGCAGAAAATATTGTGATTGACAAAAGTGTTGCAGCCTTAATAGATAAATTCAAGGCAAATGGTATCAGCCACCTACAAACATTGAATGAAAATCAGTTGACATCCATGTTGAACCTTGCCAACGTTCTATATCGCAATGCACAACCGATTATGACTGACAACCAATACGACATATTGCAGGATTTTATCGCTACAAAATACCCGGCCAACAAGGACGTTAGTAAAATCGGCGCCCCCGTAGAGCGAAACAAGGCTGTGCTCCCCTATTTTATGGGTTCAATGGATAAGATTAAACCAGATACCCATGCGCTGGCAAATTGGCTTGCGAAATATAAGGGGCCTTACGTGTTATCGTGTAAGCTTGATGGTGTAAGTGGGCTATATACAACAGAAGGACCAGTGCCCAAGTTGTATACGAGAGGCGATGGAAAGGTAGGACAAGATGTCAGTCACTTGATTCCGCATTTGCGGTTGCCAAAGACAAAGGGTGTGGTTATTCGCGGCGAATTTATTATTCCAAAGGAGGTATTCATTGCAAAATATAAGACTACCTTTGCAAACCCACGAAATATGGTGTCTGGATTAGTGAACCAGAAAACGATAAACGCCGCAGTTAGCGATTTACATTTTGTGGCCTATGAGGTTATTATACCGGATAAAAAACCATCCGCGCAAATGGAGTTCCTCTCTACTCTTGACGTTGAGACTGTTTTGTACAAGGTGGAAACCAGTTTGACTAATGAAATGCTGTCTCAGACCCTCGTGGATTGGCGCCAAAATTATTCTTATGAAATTGACGGAGTGATTGTTGTGAATGATGCGAAATATGACAGACGAGAGGGAAATCCTGAACATGCATTTGCCTTTAAAATGGTCTTGTCCGACCAAATTGCCGAGGCAATGGTAGTGGATGTTATTTGGACCCCCAGCAAGGATGGATACTTGAAACCGCGTGTCCAAATTGAGCCTATCAACCTTGGCGGGGTTCGCATTGAATATGCAACCGGATTTAACGGCGCGTTTATTAGCGACAACAAGGTCGGGGTGGGTGCGGTGGTTGAGTTAATCCGAAGTGGCGACGTCATTCCTCATATTCGTAAGGTTACCGTTTCCGCTGATCAGGCAAAGATGCCTACGATACCGTATAAATGGAACGATACTCACGTCGATATCATGCTTGAAAATATGGAATCTGATGAGACCGTTAGAGAGAAAAATATTACCGGGTTCTTCAAGGGCATTGAAGTTGATGGACTTGGGGCCGGAAATGTTGCGCGCATTATTCAGGCTGGTTTTGACACCGTTCCGAAAATTATTAAGATGACCATGGATGATTTCCTTCATGTGGAGGGCTTTAAGAAGACAATGGCTACTAAAATCTACAATGGAATTAGAGAGAAATTGAGCGCGGCGCCGCTTGTGTCTATCATGTCTGCATCTAACATATTTGGCAGAGGATTTAGCGACAAAAGAATGGAACTGATTATGGAATCTCACCCAACCATTTTAGTTTCCAAGGAACCGGCAAGCGGGAAGGTGGCGAGGATCGCAGAAATTAAGGGCATGTCAACCAAGACGGCCGAAGCATTTGTAGAGAAAATCCCAGCATTTATTGAATTTATTCACGAGACTGGACTGGATGATAAACTTGTTCCCGAGAAAAAGGAGGCAGTTGACGAATCACACCCATTATTCGGGAAATCCATCGTTATGACTGGATTTAGAGACGCGGACCTTCAAGACAAGCTAAAGAATGTAGGGGCGAAGTTGGGCTCAAGTGTCTCCAAAAATACCTTCATTGTTCTTGTTAAAGATAAAGAGGATGAAACCGGAAAGGCGGCCGATGCGAGAAAACTTGGCATTGTTATTATGACGCCAGACGAGTTCCGTGCAAAATATTTCTAAGGAGTGTTTTGTGTGGACCAATATGTTACTATTATATTATTTGAAAACATAATAGAAACTTTCTTCTATAGCTAAGTATATATAGAATGTTCAAGATATTCTTTTTTGTTGCCTCTTTAGTTTCCCTTGTATCCGCCTCTGAACGCGGTCTTCGTGGTGGTGCTCTAACCACCTTCTTGGATGAAGGGGACGAATGGAAGCAATTTACTAACTTCCAGGATAGATTTAGCAGAAAATACGAAACAATTACGGAATTGGAGGAGCGATTCAAGGTTTTCCGTGCAAACCTCCGCAATATTATTATTCACAACTTGGACCACACCCAAAACTTTACCATGGGCGTGAATCAGTTTACGGACTTGACCCCTGAGGAGTTCAAGGCACAATATGTCAGTGGTTTAAAACAGGAAGTGGGGTCTTTTGGATGCAAAACCTATTCTTCCAGTGCTTCCAGCGCGCCTGCTTCTATTGATTGGCGCTCAAAGGGTGCTGTAACCTCCGTAAAGGACCAAGGTCAATGTGGTTCTTGCTGGACATTTTCCTCCACCGGTGCAGTGGAGGGTGCCTGGGCGATTTCTACTGGTCAGCTTATTAATTTGGCTGAACAAGAGTTGGTTGATTGCGCCGGAGTGAAGTATGGTAGTATGGGCTGCAATGGAGGTCAGATGGAGGGCGCGTTCAAGTACATTATTGAACACGGACAGTGCTCCCTTTCTGCTTATCCTTACACTGCAAAGGACGGAACTTGCGAGAAGTGCACTGCGGTTGCACACTTGTCGTCCTGCTCGGATGTGCTCCCCAATGACCAGATTTCCTTGAAGGGTGCCGTCGCGCAACAACCCGTCGCGATTGCGATTGAGGCGGATACCAAGTATTTCCAGTCATACTCCAGTGGTATTTTGACTTCCTCCAGCTGCGGAACCAGCTTGGACCACGGTGTCCTCATTGTTGGCTACGGAGAGGACAATGGACAAAAGTTCTGGTTGGTCAAGAATAGCTGGGGTACTACTTGGGGAGACAAGGGATATGTGAAGATTGCCCGTAGCGAGTCCACCAATGATCCGGGAATTTGCGGTATCGCAATGGACCCATCCTTCCCCTCCGTTTAATCGTTAGAAGTATACGGGGTGGTATTTACATAAAAAATTGAATTGAATTTATAGATAGAAGAACATTTCATCTATCTATAAGTATATCCATAAGTAAGATGGACCGAGAACCAAAAACTCGGCAGGAGACAAAGGGGAGAAAAGGAAAAGAGGGGAAGGGAATCTATAATCAAAAGGCGATCCGGATTAGAGAGGAGTTGATAGAGAAAAACAAAAATAGTCGCAAAAACGATAATCGGTCTGTTGCTGATGCGCCAAAGAAAAAATAATGGTTATAATAATGGTTATAGTTGCTATGGTTAAAATTCAAAATCATACTCAATGAGCGCCTTCATATCTGTCTTCATTTTGGCGTACATGGCGCTTTTAATTCGCGATAATGTCGCGTCATTATTAAATTCAATGCTCATCAATTTTACCAACGTCTTGTCACATAATGTTGCAAATCCATCATCTGACTTTATATCATTTATTTTTTGTTTCTTCCATTCAAAGAACACCTTGATGAGCTTCATGTGAATCTTGTTCAAAAACTTTACCAGTATTTCCTTGGTCAATTCAACCCACGCTTTATCATTATTGTAAATATAAAATAAGTTTGTCTTCTGGACAAAGGCAAATAGCGGATTTTCGCCCTCGTTAAATTTATAAATACTTCTGGAAAACACCTCGTTTAATATATCATACAGGTTCTGTTCCAAAATCAGCTTTATATCAGCATCATGAATCTCCACCTTATCGGCCATATCCCCAAATACCGTGCTTGGCGCCACATTTGCATTTAACCACTCGAGCACATTAATTTTCTTCTTCTTTTTAACAACCCACTTGTTCACCTCTTCCATCTTCTCCTCCAATCTTGTATACTTTTGACTAAGTTCAATTAACATCTGAAACATTTTTCCAGGAGTTGGTATCTCCTCCTCCACGTCGGGCTCGGTATTCCTGGTTCGTTCGCGCCCCTTCTGTATCAAATCGCAAATAGCCAGGTGCTTATTCAAATTTACTCTTTTTACGTAACTCTTACCGCAATTTACACAGCACTGGGCCGGCTGTTTTATTTTATTTGGAATGTTATTTGAGAGCCTGTTCATTGTTGGATACATACATTTATTTACCGTTATTTAATATCAATTTTTAAATAAATAATATAATCCCCTTTTATATATATAATGTCCTGTTCAAAGACCGCAATAGTATTTAATCATCCAAGTAAGTTGTGGGGATTACCACCGTTTTATTATAGATGTCGGTCCTGTAATACAAACTTAACGGGTAACACTCCGGCCGACCAATATCAGAAACTAAAACTGATTCAAAATACGGTGCGCGTAGCCGGTTCCCTCTATACGGCGAATTTAGGCTCTTTAAGTGCATATCAAAAACCTATTGCAGACCCTAACGCCGGGTTGTATGGTGTGTGCTGGAATCAAATGAGTGACAGACCTGTACCCAGTGTTCAACGAGTAACTGTCCCTACTGGAAGCAACAATAGTTTAAATCGCCGTCATACTTCTGTCACGTCCAGCAAGCCAGGTAGTCAAACACCCGGAGGTGCGGGGTGCGATATTAAACATAACTCCTACGATAGATACTTGAATCGGTTAAAGGGTAAGGGACCTTTAAGACGGGGGGTTATTCCGCGCGGATTTGGTGCGCCCATACCATTCAACCCGGCTGTGCCCGTTTACGGCGCAAAAACTACAAAAACGAACATCGTGAATGGTTGCAATTGCATCTCTACTGACCCGTCGTGGACTCAGGCCGACCAATCGGCGCAAATCTATAACAATCCGTTGTGGTACCCAGACCCTTCGGCAAATTGCGTTTACACTCTGGCCGATGTTGCGCTGCACAACACGTTATCTGATTGCTGGGTCGCACTGGATGGCCTCGTCTATGATATCACGCCATTTGTCCAGGCAGGCGGGCACCCAGGAGACCCCATCTCGTTTGATGGGCTCTGTGGGCAAGACGTAACCGCTGTATTCAATGCTAATCATGTGAATCCAGTCCAAGCTGCTGCTGCGCTTCTGCCATATCTTATTGGCGTACTCGCATAACTATGATGGTATAATATGTTAGGTGTTCATAGTTTAGCATCCTTCTCAAGAATAATAATATTTGTATTATTTATAATATGCCAATTAAAATGTCAATGGTTATACCCAAGGGTAATGTTTCGCCCATTTTCGCCCCAAGCGCACCCACATCTGCAAACCTTGCACCAGTCGCCCGTGCATCTACCGCACTAAACGCGCCAATCATTGGTCGTGTTAATGGTCCCAGTGCCAGCTGCGGTTCTTGTGGCCGAAAATAAACGTCCTATTCTATAATATTAATTTTAATTTTATTCACTAATATTATAATGTTCACTCTGGCCACATCTTATACAACCCCTTACCCATCAAATCGGTTAAACAAGGCGACCAACTTTAAAACTATGTTTGACACGGTAGACCTCCCATATAACAAAATGTACAATGGGTGCTCTAGCAACTTTTGTTATACTACGAGTAAGGGTACGTTTATTTACAAGCCCCATGCCGACGTTGGGATGGTAGGCAGAAGTGCGGCGGGCTATTTGGCGCAAAGAAAGCGCATGTAATAAATAAATTATTGCGGTTTGTAATGCATAATTATTATCCGGTTAACATATATGTTTAACGGATTGAATTTTTTTACAAACGGAAAATATCAAAAAACCAAATACTACATCAATATGGAAGGGTCGTCACAACTTCGGTTAATGCCTGTAAAAAAGGTCATGTTGTTTACGAATGCGCGAGACGAGAAACATATAAAGGAGTGGGCCGCGCACCATCTATTAATTGGGTTTGACTATGTCTATATTTTTGATCATAAGTCCGCCGTTCCATTAACAAGCGAATTTACCGGGTTTGATAAGCGGGTTATCGTAGAAAGGTGTGAACTTGACGTACCCCCCAAAATTCCATTAATGCGACGGGCCGCCGAAATCGCTGCAATTATGCGGGCGGATTGGTTCATTTACTTAGACGCGGATGAGTTTATCATTTTGAATAATTTCAGGGGTGTAAAGGCCATGTTGAATAGATATTATTTTGCGGATTCATTGGCGCTAAACTGGCTCATGTTTGGAACAAATAACCATATTACCGATCCTGAAGGACTTATTTTGGAAAACTATACTCGGTCTGATGAGCGGTTAAATCAACATGTGAAAACATTTGTACGGCCATCGCAAGTATCAAGCGGACCACCTGCGAACCCGCATAGTTATCCGATAGTCAATCCATCGAGAATGTTTGCTATTACAGGGGAGACCATGACAAATAGAGTGTTTAATCCCACGCGACTTCCTTTTTGGCGTAGCCCTGCATTTATCGCGCATTATATTTATCAATCAGAGGAAACCTATAAACAGCGAAAAATATCCCTACCTACTGACGATACTGGCATATTTCGCGCTATAGACGCAGATATTCACGCAAAACACAATGAGCGAGGTAATCTTATTCCGCGAAAATATGCCGAAAGTGTGCGGCAGTTTATTTTGCAGTTTAAATAATATTGTATTGCATGTTGTTATTATTTAGAAATAACAACATATATTGGCTATAATGTCTGCTATAATGTCTGATATAAATCCGGCTATTACTTCGGAAACGAGAGTCGGACAAATGAGGGCCGTCCATACCGAGTCTCTGGAGCTGTTTACAAAGAAAAATGCGGATTACGGAGATGCCTTTGCGACTTATGGACCAGTGGGGGTCATTGTCCGTATGGGTGATAAGATTCAGCGATTGCTCTCTGTAAGTAAGAAGGGGGTTGCATTGGTAGACTCGGAGAGCCTAAGAGACACTCTAATTGATCTGCACAATTATGCAGCCATGGCGGTTATGTTAATAGATGAGCAGAGCGGGGGAGAGAAGAGTTAGAGGGGGCTTATTCATTTACACCTATAATATTTTGCAGTCTAATGAGGACCGGGGATTCCTTAAAAAATTCACCCCATTTTGCCGTGACTAATACGACGATTCCAAATAGGTACAATAATTCCCTTGTGGCCCCGCTTATTTCAACAGTCTTGGTTGTCGAAGGGAAAAATAAGTAGATTAATAAACATGCCATTAAAAATACGAATATAAATTCTACTCTTTCCTTCCAGAATACAACCTCCATGTCTAAATCCGACGTCCCCTTGCGAGTCATCTTTAAATATGCATGTATTGTTGCCAGTATTATAAATATTACTTTGGCAGTAAAAGTGGCGTATATATAGAGTAAAAAATAATTCATTATATAGTAATAAATTATTTTAAATATTGTTTTACACCTTTTCACATTTCAAACGCCGATTAATATATATAGTAAAAAACTTAAAGACAAGACAATATATTGGGGATGTTCACACAACATATGTTGGTTGATTTTGTAAAATCGTGGTCATTTATGGACTACGGGCAATAAATTAAATACGTACATGTATGTATATTTTTTCAGTTTGTTATAGATATATTTTTTCAGTTTGTTATAGATATATTTTTTCAGTTTGTTATAGATATATTTTTTCAGTTTGTTATAGATATATTTTTTCAGTTTGTTATAGATAT
>JGI24768J34885_10000637_pt1 | contig 10490 bp, 1 predicted proteins | sample LakOntMetagenome_FD_34885 | JGI IMG/M metagenome (IMG submission 34885) | reverse complement strand
GGCTATCATTCCATGGTGGTGGACCCATTTAACTCAAAAGCTCTAAGTAAATAGTTAAATGAGTTTTGGCTCTAAGCCAATCATAACACACCAACAAGCGAAATAGTTAAATGAGTAATGTCTTCTTCTTAACTAAATAGTTAAAAACGTTGTGTCTTCCGTCTAACTAAATTGAAAAAGGGCAATATTGTACATCTCTATGTAAATAGTTAAATGAGCACAGGCTCTAAGCCAATCACACCACTCCAACAAGCTAAATAGTTAAATGAGTAATGTCTTCTCCTTAACTAAATAGTTAAAAACGTTGTGTCTTCCATCTAACTCAGGCGTTGAAAGGGCAGTGGGCTCCCAGCCAATCAAACCAGATCATCACTCCAGTGAAAACATCTCTGCTTTTTGCTCGCTGACGACTCATTTCCCTTCCATCGTTTTGCTTCTCTTCTATCGGAGTATTTGAACTTGAACAACAAGTACCAAGTAAGTCACAGCCTTTGCAGCAAACAATAAAAAAAGAATCATGGAAACAAAGAAACCAACAAAGCGCAAACGGCGAACAAATGCTGAAATTCGAGCAGATGAAAGGGCCCAAGCAAGAGATCGTAATGCCCAAGCAAGCTTAATGCATCGCCTCTTTGCTACCACAGCTACTGCTGTCAATGTGGTTACAACAGGCGCCATCTCAGTTTTTGAGGCGGCTGTATATACAACTTGGGATTCCATTCGTCAGCGGGATAGGAATCATAATCAGAGGAAGGAAGATAGTTCTTATCTATTTACCGGAGACTGGGGAGATGACAATCCAAAATTTGATGATGATGACAAGGAGAATGGATATGATTCAAGCACTGAAGATGAGGATGAACAGCAAGACAGTGTGATGAAGCGGTTCCTGACTGCTTTACTTGCACGAGTTCAGCTTGAGTTCAATACCAAAAATCCTTTAAAAGAAGGGCAGTGTTGGCTAAAGCAGCATCTTGCAGAAAATGATTTCTGGCTTAGAAGTCAATCGGCAAAAAAAATTTGCAAGTCTCTGAATATACGCTGTGAGGGACAATATTACTACCGTGACGTCAAGGTCTGGTTCCCCGAGATGGAATTTCCCCAGCAGTGTTTGATTGTTTGCCCGGGCTGCAACCGTTCTGATAAAGTGGGTGTCCATGCATATTCACAGAAGACGATTGCCCGCCTTGTTATAGGCCTCAAAACCAACTACTATATTATGGGTCGTCGGCACATCTGCCATCACTGTGAAGAACAGAAGGTGCCGAAGTATACGTTTCGTTCCTATTCTCCATGTGTTGTGGCAAAACTTACAAATAACACATCAATGAACTTCCCTGCCTTCTTTTCCCATAAGTTGGCGATTGACTTGACATTAGTTGATTTGATGCGGCCTTGTTTTGATAATGGAATGCGTCCTAATGGTTTCAGGGAAATGATCTACGAGCTCCATCGAAAGGAGCGAGACCGTTTAGCAATCCTACATGAAATTGCAATTGGTTCTCGGCTTTTTGCTACAACGGAAGAGGATGAGCCCCTCTCACCATTTCATGACACCACTCGATACAACGGTTATGTACCCTTTTCAAATTGGTTTTGCTCCATATATGAAATGTACAATCAAGGAATACGGTCACATTTGGATAACGAGGTTAAAAAGAGAGCTGGCAAATGGCTGAAACTTGACGTGTCATACAAAGCTGTAAAGAAGCTGATGAAATTATTTGGAGAGAAGATCTTCACAGGGCTGGTGACTATTATGAACGAGCATAGTGAAATTCGATCGCAGTTCTATGTGGCCACCGATGCCCATGACCAGTATACTGTTCCGTTGACGGAAATGATGAGTACCTTTGAGCAATATGGCCACAAAAAGCCAGAATTGGCAATAGTAGACAATCCGTCACAAGACAAGGCATTCTTGCTATCTGTGATGCCGTCACTGGCAGAGAAGGAGAAAGAATTTGAGGCAATGTACTCTCTCTTGGTGGAAAAGGCTGCCACTACTAGTAGTCCTGCAAGCAGTGGCATCGTCACTAATAGTAGTACAAGTAGTAGTCCTGCAAGTGGCATCACTAATAATACTTCTGTGGGTGCAAGTGGTGACAATACTCCTAGCAATTGGAGTACAATTGCTAAGGATGCAACGGAGGAAAATGAAGAAGAAAAGGATCTCAGGGTGATGTATTTAAATACCCACCAGGCAATTGACACGTCAGCCGGAGCATTATTGGACTTGGTTTCACACCACACACAAAACAACACTACCATTGTTGTTCTTGGTTTGGATGCAGAGTGGCCTGTGCCTGTGAATAGTCGTGGACAAGTTATTGGTTCTCCTGGAAAGCTCAGTTTGATCCAGATTGCACATCGATTGGATGGAGAAGAAGTTAGGACTGTGCTCTACCACCTTCCTCGGCTCAAGAATCTTCCGCCAAATCTAGTGGCACTTCTGATGCATACTGCCCTAAGGTTTGCGGGCGTTGGCATATCCGGAGACCTTCGAAAGATTAACAGGGACTGGGGGACTGATATCAACATTCTGTCTGTTGCTGTTGAGTGTGCAACTATGGCCAAGCAGCGAGGCATCTTGCTTCAGAGTCACAGTCTAGAGAGTGTCACCGAAGTCCTGCAGGGTTATAAAATGGATAAATCCAATCGAATAACAATGGCATGGGGCAGAATTCCACTAGCCAAGAAGCTGATTGAATACGCTGCTGTGGATGCCAAGTATAGTCTCTTGAATTATGAAGCATTAGATCAATTGTCAGATCTTACAGTGCCACTGCTACCGTCGGAAATACAAGCTGGCATGCTGGTTGATATTGCTCCATATCGAGGCAGCGTTTTGGATGTTGGGTGTGCAGTAGCAAAAGGAATAATTGTAGAGGAGCAAGCGCCCTGGATTGTTCCACCAAAATTCAAAGTGCATTCTCGAGTCTCATCACTGACAGAACCTGGCCATTTCCTTGTGGAAATCACAGAGGTTTGCGCCTCGTCCGTGAAGCTCAAAGATATCAAAATGGCAGGGCAGGGAAATACACTAGCAACATTCGGGGACCTTGAACAGATTCCTGCTAAAGTTGTCCTTCCCATTGAAATGCTTCGTCAACCCGCCTGTCGTCGAATGAACCTCAAGATATCGCATCGTCCAAAGCGACAAAGCAGTAGTATTTCCACCACAAGTCCAACTGTTGCTGTGGATGACGTTGGTATTCAAGAAATATTTGAGCAGGAGGAGGATGAAAACGATGAACAAGAAGCCAATCAGCAGGAGCCAATCACCCATGATGACTATGGGAATATTGATCTGGGATTGGAAAATGTAGAACACATACGTGAGATTGAGCATTGCATGCAACGAGCAGCACAGAGCAGGCTGTCCCTTCCAGGGGCAATGCATGTGTTAAAAGTTGGTGTGAAACTTGATCCACCACCAGAAAAGATTGTCGACAAGTTCTCCGCCATTCTTGGTAGTGGGTTCCATGCTTGCCACCGGCATCTGGTGCCAACACACCACACATATAAGAAGGTATTCTTTGTTGCTTTGTCAGAGGCAATCTACTCCTGGAACAAAGAAAGTATGAAGGCGTTTGTTTTGAAGCTGAAAAATATGCTTGGTCTTGATGACAAACAGATCACACTGTGGCGCTACTTCAAACGCAGATACTTTGCCCGGAGGTGCGAGCGAACTTGTTTGCCCCCGTCTAGAATCTACTGGCGAGTTCGAGCTGTATTTGAATCTTTTGGAACCAAACAGGACCCTGACACAAAGAAGCCACTGTTTAGCGACAAATGCTGGAAGACAGCAAACTCACTTTTGAAAGAATTTCTGGAAGGGTACTACAGTGATCCTCCTGGGATACAGTTTTACAAGTATGAGCTTACTGGAGGCGGTGCCATCAAGTACGACAATGTGCTTGGCATGCCGTTGCTTCGTTGCGATCGAGACTCAAACATTGTGGAGAACTCCCATAAGAATATCACCCGTACATTTGGTTCTCACAAGGTGGGGTTGATTTATTCGGATGCACTGGGAAGTGAAAGGCGACATCGTCTCAATATGCGAGCATCAAAGCAAAACAGGCTTGGGTTTCCTGACATTGGACACTTTGATACTTGGTTGGTGGACATCCTTCAAAAATTGGTGCAGGACAACCACGACATCCAAGCCTTTCCTGGTTGGGTGAATTCTTCAGACTTTGCACCAACAAGTGAAGTATTTGGATTTGTTGATCTTGCACCAGGCTGGCTTCGCGACAAGATTGACGACCTCCAAGTCATGCCAAAGCTTTCCAAGGATCTGAGGTTTCTAGCAAGAGCCACGGGATTGAAAACGCTACCACTGCCTTGGCACACTGTCCAAGAACGCAAACTGTTCCCTATACTTCTGAACAGAATACTGGAGGAATTTGGTGGCATTGGAGATACTGGCATTGCAAGCAAGTTAACAATGAAAGTGTTGGAACATGTGGGTGAACATATCTTCCCAAAGTTGGATGTTCATTCACGACTGTACCTAAAAAGATTCCGTCAGCGACAAAAAAAGGAAGCCGCAATGAAGGAGAGCAAGATTGATCAGGCAAATTGTGAGTTTGTAAACTTGCTAACACAACGCAAAGAAGCATCACCAAGTGATCAAGTGGTTGCGGTACATTTTGGGTCAGTTTGTGAGCAAGTACCGGCAATGGCTAGTTGCCTACCAACAATTTTACCAGCCATGTTTCAACTGGTCTACTCCTCAAAACAAATTGTTGCTGGACACTCAATGAATACCAATATCCATCCACTAGTGACAATAATACAGCAAGCAAAAGCAGCAAGACTCCCGCGAACCAAGGATTGCCAACCCAGGAAGAAGCGAACTTGCCCAGTGTGCAAGACAGCAACATGTGAGGGTGCCAAACCAGGTCCGGCTGTAAAAGGATTAGAGAAAAGATGTTCAGTCCAAAACATTCCAATCCGTAAATAATAAATACTCCATAGCATAGTACATCATGCAATACATGTCGTAATGCGTGCACTACATACCTTGCTTAGTATTGATTGTTATTTGCTGTTTGTTGCTTGTTGTTGATGATGATGATGTTTTTGCTTTTTGTTGTCATCCCACGATCATGGTGGCATCCCCCTACCTATTTGACTACCTACCGGTAGTCCAAATCTAAAGAGTTAAAATTCGCAAATGCTCCACCACCATGAAATGAAAGCCCAAAGGGGCTATCATTCCATGGTGGTGGACCCATTTAACTCAAAAGCTCTAAGTAAATAGTTAAATGAGTTTTGGCTCTAAGCCAATCATAACACACCAACAAGCGAAATAGTTAAATGAGTAATGTCTTCTTCTTAACTAAATAGTTAAAAACGTTGTGTCTTCCGTCTAACTAAATTGAAAAAGGGCAATATTGTACATCTCTATGTAAATAGTTAAATGAGCACAGGCTCTAAGCCAATCACACCACTCCAACAAGCTAAATAGTTAAATGAGTAATGTCTTCTCCTTAACTAAATAGTTAAAAACGTTGTGTCTTCCATCTAACTCAGGCGTTGAAAGGGCAGTGGGCTCCCAGCCAATCAAACCAGATCATCACTCCAGTGAAAACATCTCTGCTTTTTGCTCGCTGACGACTCATTTCCCTTCCATCGTTTTGCTTCTCTTCTATCGGAGTATTTGAACTTGAACAACAAGTACCAAGTAAGTCACAGCCTTTGCAGCAAACAATAAAAAAAGAATCATGGAAACAAAGAAACCAACAAAGCGCAAACGGCGAACAAATGCTGAAATTCGAGCAGATGAAAGGGCCCAAGCAAGAGATCGTAATGCCCAAGCAAGCTTAATGCATCGCCTCTTTGCTACCACAGCTACTGCTGTCAATGTGGTTACAACAGGCGCCATCTCAGTTTTTGAGGCGGCTGTATATACAACTTGGGATTCCATTCGTCAGCGGGATAGGAATCATAATCAGAGGAAGGAAGATAGTTCTTATCTATTTACCGGAGACTGGGGAGATGACAATCCAAAATTTGATGATGATGACAAGGAGAATGGATATGATTCAAGCACTGAAGATGAGGATGAACAGCAAGACAGTGTGATGAAGCGGTTCCTGACTGCTTTACTTGCACGAGTTCAGCTTGAGTTCAATACCAAAAATCCTTTAAAAGAAGGGCAGTGTTGGCTAAAGCAGCATCTTGCAGAAAATGATTTCTGGCTTAGAAGTCAATCGGCAAAAAAAATTTGCAAGTCTCTGAATATACGCTGTGAGGGACAATATTACTACCGTGACGTCAAGGTCTGGTTCCCCGAGATGGAATTTCCCCAGCAGTGTTTGATTGTTTGCCCGGGCTGCAACCGTTCTGATAAAGTGGGTGTCCATGCATATTCACAGAAGACGATTGCCCGCCTTGTTATAGGCCTCAAAACCAACTACTATATTATGGGTCGTCGGCACATCTGCCATCACTGTGAAGAACAGAAGGTGCCGAAGTATACGTTTCGTTCCTATTCTCCATGTGTTGTGGCAAAACTTACAAATAACACATCAATGAACTTCCCTGCCTTCTTTTCCCATAAGTTGGCGATTGACTTGACATTAGTTGATTTGATGCGGCCTTGTTTTGATAATGGAATGCGTCCTAATGGTTTCAGGGAAATGATCTACGAGCTCCATCGAAAGGAGCGAGACCGTTTAGCAATCCTACATGAAATTGCAATTGGTTCTCGGCTTTTTGCTACAACGGAAGAGGATGAGCCCCTCTCACCATTTCATGACACCACTCGATACAACGGTTATGTACCCTTTTCAAATTGGTTTTGCTCCATATATGAAATGTACAATCAAGGAATACGGTCACATTTGGATAACGAGGTTAAAAAGAGAGCTGGCAAATGGCTGAAACTTGACGTGTCATACAAAGCTGTAAAGAAGCTGATGAAATTATTTGGAGAGAAGATCTTCACAGGGCTGGTGACTATTATGAACGAGCATAGTGAAATTCGATCGCAGTTCTATGTGGCCACCGATGCCCATGACCAGTATACTGTTCCGTTGACGGAAATGATGAGTACCTTTGAGCAATATGGCCACAAAAAGCCAGAATTGGCAATAGTAGACAATCCGTCACAAGACAAGGCATTCTTGCTATCTGTGATGCCGTCACTGGCAGAGAAGGAGAAAGAATTTGAGGCAATGTACTCTCTCTTGGTGGAAAAGGCTGCCACTACTAGTAGTCCTGCAAGCAGTGGCATCGTCACTAATAGTAGTACAAGTAGTAGTCCTGCAAGTGGCATCACTAATAATACTTCTGTGGGTGCAAGTGGTGACAATACTCCTAGCAATTGGAGTACAATTGCTAAGGATGCAACGGAGGAAAATGAAGAAGAAAAGGATCTCAGGGTGATGTATTTAAATACCCACCAGGCAATTGACACGTCAGCCGGAGCATTATTGGACTTGGTTTCACACCACACACAAAACAACACTACCATTGTTGTTCTTGGTTTGGATGCAGAGTGGCCTGTGCCTGTGAATAGTCGTGGACAAGTTATTGGTTCTCCTGGAAAGCTCAGTTTGATCCAGATTGCACATCGATTGGATGGAGAAGAAGTTAGGACTGTGCTCTACCACCTTCCTCGGCTCAAGAATCTTCCGCCAAATCTAGTGGCACTTCTGATGCATACTGCCCTAAGGTTTGCGGGCGTTGGCATATCCGGAGACCTTCGAAAGATTAACAGGGACTGGGGGACTGATATCAACATTCTGTCTGTTGCTGTTGAGTGTGCAACTATGGCCAAGCAGCGAGGCATCTTGCTTCAGAGTCACAGTCTAGAGAGTGTCACCGAAGTCCTGCAGGGTTATAAAATGGATAAATCCAATCGAATAACAATGGCATGGGGCAGAATTCCACTAGCCAAGAAGCTGATTGAATACGCTGCTGTGGATGCCAAGTATAGTCTCTTGAATTATGAAGCATTAGATCAATTGTCAGATCTTACAGTGCCACTGCTACCGTCGGAAATACAAGCTGGCATGCTGGTTGATATTGCTCCATATCGAGGCAGCGTTTTGGATGTTGGGTGTGCAGTAGCAAAAGGAATAATTGTAGAGGAGCAAGCGCCCTGGATTGTTCCACCAAAATTCAAAGTGCATTCTCGAGTCTCATCACTGACAGAACCTGGCCATTTCCTTGTGGAAATCACAGAGGTTTGCGCCTCGTCCGTGAAGCTCAAAGATATCAAAATGGCAGGGCAGGGAAATACACTAGCAACATTCGGGGACCTTGAACAGATTCCTGCTAAAGTTGTCCTTCCCATTGAAATGCTTCGTCAACCCGCCTGTCGTCGAATGAACCTCAAGATATCGCATCGTCCAAAGCGACAAAGCAGTAGTATTTCCACCACAAGTCCAACTGTTGCTGTGGATGACGTTGGTATTCAAGAAATATTTGAGCAGGAGGAGGATGAAAACGATGAACAAGAAGCCAATCAGCAGGAGCCAATCACCCATGATGACTATGGGAATATTGATCTGGGATTGGAAAATGTAGAACACATACGTGAGATTGAGCATTGCATGCAACGAGCAGCACAGAGCAGGCTGTCCCTTCCAGGGGCAATGCATGTGTTAAAAGTTGGTGTGAAACTTGATCCACCACCAGAAAAGATTGTCGACAAGTTCTCCGCCATTCTTGGTAGTGGGTTCCATGCTTGCCACCGGCATCTGGTGCCAACACACCACACATATAAGAAGGTATTCTTTGTTGCTTTGTCAGAGGCAATCTACTCCTGGAACAAAGAAAGTATGAAGGCGTTTGTTTTGAAGCTGAAAAATATGCTTGGTCTTGATGACAAACAGATCACACTGTGGCGCTACTTCAAACGCAGATACTTTGCCCGGAGGTGCGAGCGAACTTGTTTGCCCCCGTCTAGAATCTACTGGCGAGTTCGAGCTGTATTTGAATCTTTTGGAACCAAACAGGACCCTGACACAAAGAAGCCACTGTTTAGCGACAAATGCTGGAAGACAGCAAACTCACTTTTGAAAGAATTTCTGGAAGGGTACTACAGTGATCCTCCTGGGATACAGTTTTACAAGTATGAGCTTACTGGAGGCGGTGCCATCAAGTACGACAATGTGCTTGGCATGCCGTTGCTTCGTTGCGATCGAGACTCAAACATTGTGGAGAACTCCCATAAGAATATCACCCGTACATTTGGTTCTCACAAGGTGGGGTTGATTTATTCGGATGCACTGGGAAGTGAAAGGCGACATCGTCTCAATATGCGAGCATCAAAGCAAAACAGGCTTGGGTTTCCTGACATTGGACACTTTGATACTTGGTTGGTGGACATCCTTCAAAAATTGGTGCAGGACAACCACGACATCCAAGCCTTTCCTGGTTGGGTGAATTCTTCAGACTTTGCACCAACAAGTGAAGTATTTGGATTTGTTGATCTTGCACCAGGCTGGCTTCGCGACAAGATTGACGACCTCCAAGTCATGCCAAAGCTTTCCAAGGATCTGAGGTTTCTAGCAAGAGCCACGGGATTGAAAACGCTACCACTGCCTTGGCACACTGTCCAAGAACGCAAACTGTTCCCTATACTTCTGAACAGAATACTGGAGGAATTTGGTGGCATTGGAGATACTGGCATTGCAAGCAAGTTAACAATGAAAGTGTTGGAACATGTGGGTGAACATATCTTCCCAAAGTTGGATGTTCATTCACGACTGTACCTAAAAAGATTCCGTCAGCGACAAAAAAAGGAAGCCGCAATGAAGGAGAGCAAGATTGATCAGGCAAATTGTGAGTTTGTAAACTTGCTAACACAACGCAAAGAAGCATCACCAAGTGATCAAGTGGTTGCGGTACATTTTGGGTCAGTTTGTGAGCAAGTACCGGCAATGGCTAGTTGCCTACCAACAATTTTACCAGCCATGTTTCAACTGGTCTACTCCTCAAAACAAATTGTTGCTGGACACTCAATGAATACCAATATCCATCCACTAGTGACAATAATACAGCAAGCAAAAGCAGCAAGACTCCCGCGAACCAAGGATTGCCAACCCAGGAAGAAGCGAACTTGCCCAGTGTGCAAGACAGCAACATGTGAGGGTGCCAAACCAGGTCCGGCTGTAAAAGGATTAGAGAAAAGATGTTCAGTCCAAAACATTCCAATCCGTAAATAATAAATACTCCATAGCATAGTACATCATGCAATACATGTCGTAATGCGTGCACTACATACCTTGCTTAGTATTGATTGTTATTTGCTGTTTGTTGCTTGTTGTTGATGATGATGATGTTTTTGCTTTTTGTTGTCATCCCACGATCATGGTGGCATCCCCCTACCTATTTGACTACCTACCGGTAGTCCAAATCTAAAGAGTTAAAATTCGCAAATGCTCCACCACCATGAAATGAAAGCCTTTATAGTAACCAACAAGACATTTTCCATGTTCAATCACGATCAACTCTACAACATGCCA
>JGI24768J34885_10000635_pt1 | contig 10515 bp, 14 predicted proteins | sample LakOntMetagenome_FD_34885 | JGI IMG/M metagenome (IMG submission 34885) | reverse complement strand
TGAAGGCCACTGCACCCGTACCGTGCAGTCCGCGTACGACTGGCTCCTGGTGCTCACTCAATGCGCCTCCTTAACGTGTGCGGCCACGGATATTCCGACCAGACTGGTCAGATTTGAGCGTATCCTATTTACATGTCTGAAAACGAGAGACGCCTAGAACAGATTCGCGCGGTGCTCCCAGTGGGGACCAAACTCCGCCCAGTGCAACCAGAAGTTGACGCGGCCACGCTCGTAGAGCTTGTCAATGCAGATGCAGCGCATGTGGGGAATCCGATCCGTGACTCCGTCGATGACATGATGGAAGAGCTGACTCACAGCGACATTGATGTGGCGCACGACACGCTCATCGCGGTGACGCCAGACGGCACTGCGATTGGTTTTGCTTTTGCAAACCACGTATCAAATCCGGAGAAGCCGCGCGTCTTTCTCTTCGGCAGGGTTCACCCAGCGCATCAGGGGCGTGGGATTGGACGGGCGCTCCTCCGCTGGACCAAGGCGCGCGCTGAAGAGATTTTGGACGGACATCCGCGCGGCACGGTGCAGGTGCAGAACTTTGAGGGTGATGCGCGCGCACGCCGACTCTGTGAGTCTGAAGGTGCGCGAGCGATTCGCTGGTTCGCTGAGATGGTGCACACGTTCGCGAAAACAAAAGAAGAAATCGCATCGCCGCTACCGGCCGGCCTGCGAGTGGTGCCGTATGGAGAGGTAGACACCGAGAAGCTACGCCTCCTGCACAACCACTGCTTCGCCGATCATTGGGGCTCAGCAGCGTTCACAGAAGTGACGTGGCGTGAACGCATTGAAGCAAGTTCAGTGCGCATGGCGGCTTCTGAGGCGGTGATTGATGAACATGGAGTGCCCGTTGCGTATCAGATCAGCGAGGAGTTCCCACAAGACGTGGAGACGCTTGGCAACCTGCGTTGGCTCGGAACGCTCGGCGTGCACCGTGCGCACCGTGGCAAAGGACTTGCAACGCACCTGATTCAGCGACACCTCTCACAGGCGCGACGCGAAGGGTTTGAGGGCTCAATGCTCGGCGTTGACTCTGATTCGCTCACGGGAGCGAACGCGCTCTATGAGCGGCTCGGCTACAAGCGACTACAGGGAAGCGTTCGCTACATCTTTGGTGACGCGGACTTCTCCTAGCGCGCTGCGCTAACGACTGCCTTCATCACGCGGATGTCCTCCGCACCGCGGCGTGCAGAAGTGATAGGCATCGTCCCGCTCAGCGCGCACGCGGAGAGGTGCGCAAACTGCGCGTCATACACGTTCGCCCGCTCCAGTGCGATCTGTTCTGTCACGCCGTTGCGCTCAAGCTCAAGGTGGCCGGCGAAGTCGCGCCCCCACCACTCGCTACTTCGCAGTACGCCGCCATCACCAACGATCTCAACGTAGTTCTCATCGGCGCTCCAGCGCGAAGAGAGATGCACACTCACGCCGCTTGCAAGTTCAAGCCCTGCAACGGCATCGCCATCACCTGAATCTGTGCGAACGCTGTGCACGCGTGCAACGGGACCGAGCAGACGCGTGATCGTGTCAATCGCATGCACGCCCATGTCATACAGCGCACCAAAGCCTGCCGCATCACCCGTAGCTGGCGCAACACCGTCGCGACGCAGCGAGCCAGGTTCAGCAAGGAACGATGCGCCGATTCGTGCGCTGCGCACGCTGCCGATCGCGCCACGCGCAAGGATCTCGCGTGCTGCAACCACGGGGGGTGCCCACTCCATGCAGTGCGCTACGGCGAGCATCGTGCCGCTCGCGTCAGCCGCGGCGATCATCTGCTCGCACTCAGCAACGGAGTGTGCCATTGGCTTCTCCACGATGACGTGCAGACCGCGGCCAAGTGCCGCGATCGCGCCAGCGGCGTGCGCACTGTTCGGCGTGACGAGCACGACGCCGTCGATCAGGTTCGTATCAATCGATTCAATGGAGCTAAAGGCGTGGGCTGCGCCAACGCGCGCGGCGGCCGCTGTGGCGCGCGACGCATCGCGGCTGATTACTGCGACGAGCGTTGAGCCTTCCGCGCGTGCGAGTGCTGGCGCGATCCATTCGAGTGCGAAGTTGCTCGTCCCAACGAGTCCCCAGCGGATCGACGACACGACTGCCGCCTTCGCGCGCTATTCGCGGACGGGTGTCTGAGAGACGGAGCGGGTGGCGGACGCCTCGAGCGTCTCTGCTTGGCGCGCCAAGAGCCAGAGGAGATCAGCGAGGCGATTCAGATACGCAAGTAGGTGATCCCCTGGAAGAAGTCCTTCGCGTCCGAGGGTGACGCACCAGCGCTCTGCGCGGCGGATGATGGTGCGCGCAAGCTCAATGGCGGAAGAGGCCTTGCTGGAACCGGGGATGACGAAGTCCTTCGGGAAGACGATCGCCGCCTCCGTTGTGGCGAGCAGCGCGTTGATGCGCGCGAGCATCTTTGGTGAGACCTTGGTGCGGCCGTCTTCGAGGCGGCTCCATGCATCTGGGTTTGTAGCAAGCTCTGCGCCAACAACAAAGAGGTCACGCTGAATGGAGAGGATCGTCTCGTCGAGTGCGGCAATCCCAGCGCCGCTCAGCCCGATCAGTTCGGCGCGCGCCATACCGAGCGCCGCTGTTGCCTCATCCACCGTGCCGTACGCTTCGGTGCGCACGTCGTCTTTAGAGATGCGGTTGCCGCCGAAGAGGAGTCCGGTCGTCCCTTCGTCGCCCTTCCCCGTGGCGACCTTGCTCGGCGGAAGCTTTAGCTCTTCGGTTGTGCCGTCGCTGCTCACCAGGCGAGCCCCGCGTCTTTTGGATCCCATCGCTCAGCGAGGAGTGTCACCTTCACTGAATGTTCGAGCACGGACTCCGCCGCCTCTTTCACCTGCGCCAGCATGGAGCCGGCGTACGGACAGAACGGCGTTGTCAGGATCATCTTCACTTCAGATTCCGTCTCACCAACGATCACCTGGCGAATCAGCGCAAGCTCCACCACGTTCATGCCGATCTCTGGATCAACAACGGAACGGAGTGCGTCCAGGATGGCAAGTTCGGTGGCGCGCTTCTGCGCGTCAAAGGCGCTCGGCGCTGCAAGAGTCTCTTCTGTCATCGTGCCTCCTCTTTTCGCTCGCCTACGCCAGAGCCGCTTCGGCAGGCGTTAATCCAGGACCCTGCAACTGACCGTTCGCATCGAAGAACTCTGCATAGTGTTCGCGATTCGCTGCGGCGAACTCATAGGCGCGCGCAATGCCAACCACACGTAGCTCTGGCATCTCGCCCATCAGGCGCTGCGCGTCGTACCCGCTTGCGCGCAGCTCAAGCAACCTTCGCACCGTGAGTCGCGTGCCGTAGACGAACGGTTCGCCATTCATCACGAGTGGATCGCTCTTCACCCACTTGATGGTCATATCAAGCTCCCTTGTAGATGGCTTTAAGAATGCGGTTGCGCTTGCGCTCATCGCCACCGAGTCGACGATGCCACTTCAGCACGGCGATTCCTTCTGTAAGTGTGCTGTCCGCGAACGCTGCCGCGTCGCCGGTGATCGTAGAGGCGACGGCAACACGCAGTCCTTCATAGAGATCGGTGACGTCATCCATAGAGATGCGCCTGCGGCGCCAGGTTGCGGTGGCGTGTTCGGTGAAGTTCCTGAGTGGCGCAACGCTTCCAGCACCAACACTTTCGCAGAGCTTCTGTAGCACCACTTCGGCGTCGCGCAGCAAGTGACGCAGGCCAAGGTCGCCAACGCGGTCACGCAGCTCGGGGTTGAACTCAACAGCGGCAATAATGCCGCGATCTGCAACTTCACTCCAGCGCGCGCTGATCTGCGCCGCGGCCTCAGGGAAGCCTGCGCTTGTGTCCAGCGGTCGTGTGCCGTGCAGTGGGTGACTCATGCGGTCAAGGGTAGCAGCGACGCCTCACCAGAGGTCCGTGCGGTCGCTCTTCTGCGGCGTGCTCTTCCGGTTCAGCGCGTGCTCTTCATGTTCTGCCGCCTCCTTGCGAGCGGCGTTAATCGCCGCCTGGAGCGCGCTCGCGCCGCCAACTAAGCCATGTGGCGCCTCGTGCAGGTGATCGGGGAGGCCGTTCTTCTCGGCATCAGCGCGGGGACGTGTCTCGCCGAGGAAGGGCATCCCTTGGCGCTCTACCGCATCAAGTGAGGCACGCATCACGGCACCCTTGGCACTCACCACACTACGAATCTCCTGCGCCTCTTCGTTAGGACTGATCTCGCGACCACGGAGCGGCTGCGCAATGCGGCCAACATCAAGCCAGGCCAGGTGATAACGATCCATGGAGCCCCACGCATCTGCAAGGAGCGCGTCGCTCGCGGCGAGCCAGGTGTTCAGCGCGGCACGAGATGGTGCGCGGTCAATCCGCTCCCCCTCTTCAAGGAGGCGGCGCGTCTGGGAGATCAGATCCTCACGCTTCATCGCAGCAGATCAGCGGTCGCCCGCGACGCGGTCGGTGCGCGCGAAGTTGTCGAGTTCGGCGCGGCAGGCAANTTCGGCCTTCTCTACCTGGCGCTGCAGCCAGCCCTCCATGCGCGACGANTCTTCAAGGTGGANCAGCGTCCCGTTCGGCGAATCGTTCAGCGCAAAGCCCGTGGTGGTGCGGAAGTCAGAGAACCAGTTCGACTGCAGCTGCAGTAGCTCATCCGCAACCACGCGCGTCTCAAAGAGCCAGTCGGTGTGCGCCGCNTTCAGCGCATCNGCAACCGCCGCCACGCGCTCACCAAAGCCGCGCGGGCGCGCAAGGAGCAGCGCCGCAACGCGCACAGCGGTGAACGGCGACCGCGCCTCTGCGATCACTGGCGGCCATGGCAGGTGTGGGGCGTCACTCATGAGCGAAGTATCCCACTCAAGCGAAGAGTTAGAGCAGCTCCCCGTGTGCGGCGGCGGTTGGCTCGCCCTCACGCGGGCGCTCCTCCGTGCCAGATGGGAGATCCTGCGCAGCGGCGCTCGCGGTGAGCACCTTGAGTGGTGCGCCAACGCTCCCCTCAACGGCGCCGCCAATGCCGAGTGGCTGCCACTTGGATGGATCCTGCAGGCGGTGCGCTTCGGTGTTGCCGCGCGAGTGAATCTCGGCGTGGCCCTTTGGTTCGATCCACATCTCGTGACCGGCGAGCAGACCGAAGACGCCCTCTTGTCCTGGCTCTGGTCGTGCACCGCGGCAGTCAACGCACTTCGATGCGTCGTGTCGCGTGTAGTGCTCTGGCTCTTCGTAGGTGCTGATGTAGCCCTCGTAGTTGCGCAGCACCACCTTGTGATCGCTGTACGAGATCAGGTAGTTCGGCATCACTGGGATCTTGCCGCCGCCGCCAGGCGAATCGATCACAAACGTTGGCACGGCATAGCCCGAAGTGTGTCCGCGCAGGCCTTCAATGATTTCAAGCCCCTTCCCAACTGGGGTACGGAAGTGGCCGGAACCCTCAACAAGGTCGCACTGATAGATGTAGTACGGGCGGATGCGATTCTCTACGAGCTTNTGCACNAGCTTGCGCATGATGTGCACGCAGTCGTTCACGCCAGCAAGAAGCACCGACTGATTCCCAACAGGAATTCCGGCGCGCGTCAGCTTATCTACGGCGCGCGACACTTCTGGTGTGATCTCCTGTGCGTGATTGAAGTGCAGGTTCATCCAGAGCGGGTGGTACTTCGCCATCATCTCGCAGAGTTCGTCGTCAATGCGCTGTGGCATGAAGACTGGCACGCGCGAACCAATACGGATGATCTCAATGTGTGGAATGTCGCGCAGGCCGCGCAGGATCTTCTCAAAGAGTTTCGGCGCAAGGGTGAGCCCGTCGCCACCGCTGATCAGTACGTCGCGCACCTGCGGTGTGCGTCGCAGATATTCGAGCTGCGCTTCGTGATCCTTGGAGTTGAAGTTCTGCGTTGGGTCGCCAACGATGCGCGAGCGCGTGCAGTAGCGGCAATACGATGCGCACTGCGTGGTGACCAGCATCAGCACGCGATCTGGGTAGCGGTGCACAAGGCCTGGAACTGGCGAGTGTCGATCTTCGCCGAGTGAGTCTTCCATCATTGCGGTGAAGGCCTGCTGCTCAGAACCGACCGGAATCACCTGGCGACGAATTGGATCGTTCGGATCCTTCGGGTCGATCAGGCTGACGAAGTACGGCGTGATGTCAACGCGGAACTTCCCTTCGGCGGAGAGGCCTTCGCGCTCGTCGTCTGTCAGCTCAAGGATCTCGCCGATCTCTTCGAGCGTGTTGACGCGGTTGGAGAGCTGCCAGCGCCAGTCGTCCCACTGTTCGTTGGGGATGTCCTTCCACTTTGGTGCGCGACGNCTGCGGAGCGGGAGGCCATCAGCGCCAAGCGCCTTCGCTGGATCGCGTGGATTCACCCATGCGGCATCGGCTGCGGCGGTTGCGGCAGCGTTGCTCTTCAGGATCTCCGTTGCGTCCATCTCATCCCCCTCGTGGGTAGCCCAGGCCANGCCTGGTTGGATAGGGAGTATCCATCATGCATCAGGGTTTGGGTAGCCCCCGCAGCAAGAAGCGAGAGTGCCCCCGTGGTGGGGTTAGGCCAAGAGCGAGAGTGCCGCGGGGAGTACGGAGAATTGTGCGGGGAGAGCGCCGACCAGCTCGCCATCTGCCTCAATCTCGATCTCCCGGGTGCCAGGGGCACCGAGCGATGCAGCCTCAACCGCAGCGCCACGCGAGTGCGTCACCTGCGGGTGTGAATAGTGCGTTCCTCTATAGAGACGCGGCAGGCTGATGACGAAGTCGCGTCGGGCAAGGTTGCCGAAGCGCACCACCTCAAGCAGCCCGTCATCAAGGCGCGCGGTAGGAGCAACGTGCATCCCGCCACCGAACCAGCCGCCGTTCGCAATCGCAACCGCCGCCGTTGGTCCGCGCTGCGCGGCGGCGAGATCCACGCGCAGCTCCATCTCATCTGGCGCGTAGTGCAGACCAGCGCGCACGGTGGCGAGTCCGAATGCCACAACGCCGGCGCGGCGCTTCAGCTGCGGGTACTCCTCCAGCGCATGCGCGATCTGCGCGCTAATCCCAAACGACGCGACGTTCAAGAAGAGTCGATCAACACCGCCCGCCAGATGCACCACGCCCACATCCACACGGCGCACTGCGGCACCACGCGCCAGCACGCGCGCCGCCTGAACAGGATCGCGCGAGATGCCAGCCGAACGCGCGTAGTCGCGACCTGTCCCCGCCGGCAGCAGCCCGAGCGCAACGCGACCGAGCGCCTCAACGCCGCCAGCCGCATAGATGCCATTCACCGCCTGGCTGGACGAGCCGTCACCGCCGAGCACCAAGATCCGCGTGGCGCCAGCACGAACCGCCTCAAACGCTGCACGCTCCGCTGGCCGCTCCAAACCAGGCTGCGTGACAAACACATCAAATGGACGGAGCGGCGCAAGCTCCTCAAGGACGCGATCGAGTGCACGCGCCGCGCGTCCGCCACCTGCGGCGGGATTAACGATCAGTAGCGTCTGTGAAGACACGCGAGCGCGGCTAGCGCGCCACGAGGAAGCCGCGGCCGATCGGATCGTTCTCGTCAAGAACGAAACGCGCGCTGCCAGTCATGTGCGCGCTGCCACGCACTTCGGGGATGACCGCGTCGCGATTCGCCCAACGTTCGCTGCGCAGGACGCGGCCGTGGAAGAGTGAGTCGCGCCCAAGAATTGATTCGATCGCAATCTCTTCTCCGGTGGCAACAAGACCGCGTGCGTGCAGGACGGCGAGTCGTGCCGAGACGCCAGAGCCCGTTGGTGAGCGATCAACTTCGCCTTCGGCGAAGAGACAGAGGTTGCGCGAGTGGTGTGATGCGTCTTCTGGTGGGCCGTCAATGATCGTGCCGTACAAGAAGGAGAGATCGTCTGACTCGGGATGCTTTACGCCGAGCGCATCGGCGAGTGCGCCACCTGCACGAAGTGCGGCGCGACCAGCGCTGGTGATGGCGCGGCCGGCGGCGGCGATCTGCGCTGCGTTTGCAGCGCTCATCTCTAGCCCCAGTGATGCGGCACTGATCAGCGCATAGAAGGCGCCGCCGTACCCAACGTCTACCGTGACACGACCAAGACCAGGAACTTCAATTGGCACGTCAAGCGCGGCGGCGAACGACGGCACGTTTTCAAAGCGGACCTCGCGCACGCGCGGCGTTCGTCCTGCGGCACGCGCCAGGTCAAGTTCCGCTGCGTCAACGAGCGCCGTGGCGCGCACCAGGCCGCACGGCGCGTCGATGCCGATCGGCGTTTCGGTGCCCAAAACGGGCACAGCTCCCGTCTCAATGAGTGCGGTGGCGAGTGCAATGGTGCCGTGCCCACACATTGTTGAATACCCCTCGTTATGCATGAAGAGGACGCCGACCTGTGCCTCGGCGTGATCCGGCGGCACCAGGATGCCGCCGTACATATCGGCGTGGCCGCGCGGCTCCCACATCAGCAGCTTGCGCAGATCGTCGTGCTGTTCCAGTGCGGCTCGGCGTCGCTCCAAGATGTTGCGCCCAGGAAGCTCCGGGTAGCCGGAGATCACGATGCGGAACGGCTCACCCGCCGTGTGATAGTCGAGCACCTCGATCGCGCGGCCGCTCGCTGCGGGCGGCGCGCTCAGGTTCAGACGAAGTGGCTGTGAACTCATCGTGGCAGCAGCGTACCCACTCCGCGCTCCTCTGCGGCGGTGAGTATCGCGTCTGCCAGCACCAGGTCACAGGCGGAGATGCCGAGGTGATTCACGAGCGTCGTCACGGCGCCAGACGGCGCGCCGCCAGGAACGGCGCTGCTAAGCAGCTCACCGATCTGCGCATCTGCGGCGGGCCAGGCACCAGTCAACGCACTCCCGAGCTTCCCCGCCGCACGCGTTGCATCAAACTGCGCCGCGCTGTCGGTGATCACGCGAACTGCTCCGCGCGCACGAAGTGCTTCAACGAGTGCGCCGCTAATGGTTGCTGCGTAATCGATCACGAGCAGTGTTGCGCCAGGCGTAATTGAATCCAGCAAAATCTTGCGCGGCGCAGTATCAAACGCCACCGCCGTCACGATAATGTCGGCGCCCTTCATTGCGTCATCAACTGATGAAGCAACATGATCTCCCGGCAGAAGCGGAAGTTCACTCGCCGCACGGCGTGAGTAGAAGGCGACCGGCACACCAGGTGCGAGGAGTTGCAGCACGGAACGATGCGTGGCCGCCTGCACTCCACCACCGATGATTGCAGCTGAAAGCGNGCCNCCTGCNCGNNCGCGATCCGTTGTTGGNGGCGCCACACGGAGCCCTGCGCCAGAGACAGCCGCGGTGCGCGCCGCGGTGAGCGCCGCTGCGGCAACGATCCCACGCAGGCCGCCGGCCCCTGGTCGCTCTACCAGCACCACGCCGCCGATCGGCGCGCCGCCACCACCGCTGATCCACTTCGCGCCAGCCACCCTGCCGCCCAGTCCATCAATCGCCGCGGGCATCGCATGCGCAAACGGCGCACCACCCCCAAGGTCAAGCGGCACCTTCGGCGGCTGATGCGCAGAACCACACGCCACGTCACGGAGCGCACGCTCCACGAGCGTGATCTGCTCGTCTATAGAAGGGAGGAGTGCAGCAACATCCGCTTCGCTCAGATAGCGAATGCTTGTGGTGGTCACGAACTGGTCTTTTGAGCGAGCTCCCAACAGTGGCCGCTCGGATCGGCAAATGCGGCGGTGCGCATCCCCCACGGTCGGTCCAACGGCCCGTTTAGAAACACCACGCCGCGCGCCACGAGCGCGGCATGCGCCGCATCAACATCGTCCACCGTCACGGTGAGAAGAGAACGCGAACCTGCGCTGCTCGGCGCAATCGGCAGTGGCTCCACGAGTTCTGGTGCGTTCTCTTTCATCAACACGTTCAGGCAGGCACTCCCCATCTGATACACGACCGAGTCGTGATTGGAGAAGATCTCCTGCATCTGCAGCATCTCGCCGTAGAACTTCCGCGATACGACAAGGTCATCAGCGTAGATGGTGATGGCGAAGAGTCCGTTCGACCAGAGTGACGTGCTAGACACGCCGCTTTCCTCCACGTTCAACAAGTGAGAGGAGCAAGAGCAGAAGGACCACGATAAACGCCGGCGTGTTGAGGGCAGCGCCTGGCGGCGTCCCAACGGCGGTGACTGGCGCGATCTTCCCTGCGACTTCTCGCATCACAGGATCGGCGAGAAGCGTCAGCAAGACGAGCGGTGTGAAACCCGAATAGCGGAAGAAGATCACGAGCAGCAACACGGCGAGAATGAGCTGGATTGCACCCCACTGATGAAAGAGGGCAACGATGTTGCTGCCACCAGCAACGCTGATGTCTATGCCAGCAATGCTCTGCGCCCCGCCATCCGCCGAAAGGAGATGGATGCAGCTCCGCACAACGACCGGTAGCAAGACGAGCAGCGTGAGGGGACGAACAAGACGCATCCCAGCATACGTGTGTGGGTTCTGGGGAAGGAGGCTGCGCAGGTTGAACCTCATACGTTGAAGCGGAACTCCACCACGTCGCCGTCGCGCATGATGTATTCCTTCCCTTCCATGCGCACCTTGCCGGCCGCCTTGGCGGCGTTCATGGATCCGGC
>JGI24768J34885_10000634_pt1 | contig 10520 bp, 20 predicted proteins | sample LakOntMetagenome_FD_34885 | JGI IMG/M metagenome (IMG submission 34885) | reverse complement strand
TCTTCTGGAGTGTCCCATGGACGCAGAGGAGTTACTCCATCACTGCGAGTAAACTTACACACGCCAAAATGGCTAAAGTGTGTATCGCTTACTAGGAAAATGTTTTTCATAAATCATTCCTAAAAGTTCGCCAATCATCAATGTTTGGCTTTTCGTTTTCATCGTAAGTCCAACCAAGGGCTTTCATCATTCGGTGCTTGACAAGTAAGTTAGGACTGCGAAATCTTTCAGTATCGTTAAAGCCCATCATGACTCCAAGCTCACAAACCGCACCCGAACGACAAATACCAGCAAAGCAATGAACAACAACATTCATTCGATTGTCCAATGCGTGTTGTAGTAATCGAACGAGCTCTGCGGCCTGCTCATGACTACACTTCATTTCTTCCTCCAGCACTTCGTCCTTTTCTTCCACATCCAAAAATTCAAAGTTGTGACGCTCTTTGAACTGATGCTTGGATTCAGGGCGCCAGCTTGCTGGATCCGTAATACTAATCAACATACTGTTTGGGCCAGCATCGTGATGAAATCCAATTGGGATATCACTTGCGGCTACATTTTCAATCCAAGGCATTATCGTCTCCTAATCTTTTGCAAAAGATACACCTTCTGAGTAGTATCCATTTGACTGTCCTAACCAACGAATGTCCACATAACCCTTACGAGTTGCAAACTTGTAGAAAGTCCATGTGTAAGACTCGTATGCTTCGAAGTCTGCTGGGCTTTCACCTTCAACTTCTTCAGCAAGTAAAATCTCTGAACCTACTAGGTCTTGTAAGTCGCCTGCAATGTCTTCAATCCGTACACTTTCGCAACAGTCTTGTTCGTGGTACATACGATATGTTTCACCGTCTGTAGTCTTAAAAACAATCTCATCACCGCTCTCGTCGATGCTGGACAAGGTCTTGCCCTTTAACACATCAACATTACAATATTTGTCATAATAACTCATTTAATTTCCTTTCAAGAGGTACATTGTTACCTCAGGTCCATCCAATCGAACACAGTCCATTGGATACTTATTTTTAGCACTGCCCCAAGTCCTAGCCTTGCCCAGTGCGCTTACTCCAACCATTATGGGGTTGAGTTTCTTGATAACTCCAATTACTAAAGTGTTGCCTGCTGGATACGCTACACAATCGCCTACTTTCAGTACACGACCTAACCTATCCTTATGTTCTATTTCAACTTTCTCTTTACTTGTCATAACGTGTTAGCAATTCTTTAGCATTGACTTCAACTTGCTTCATGTGGTCGTCAAGTTTCTTTTGAAACTTATTACGATCTGTTTTAGCCTTTTGCCAGTCTTCCCAAAGCTCTAATGCTTGAGAACCTTTAGAGAGAATTGACTCTCTATATACTACTTGTTTCATTTTTCAATCCTTACGCAACGCATACGAGCATCACCTTTTTTGCCTTGTGCGTCTTGTTCAAACGCCACAATAGCGGCTTCACATTTTTCTCGATTAGTAAATTCCATAGTGGGCACAATAGCATTGCCAAAGTGACCATTATAAACTATTGCGACTAAAACCCAAACTGTGTTCATACTGGTGTTCCTGGAATTACGTTGAACAAAACATCGCCTGACTTCTTGTCAAATGGTGCGCCATGCTCGGCAATGTAAGTAGCATCAGTCTTTTCATCCTCGCCCCAACCTACACCAATGTAGTATTTGAAATCAGCATTACCAGTTTGGCGATATGTTTGCTTTTCGTGTTCTTGCACAATCTGTACAATTCCCACACACTTTGCACTAGTAAACCAAATTTGTCCTGTAATCATTCTTCAACTCCGAAATGTTGTTTCAACTCTGCTACACAATCTCTGCGGAACGCATCTTCAATTTGATTGCGATAGTCTTCGTAACCTGGGCTCAGGCCTTCTACCACGCTCACACACTCTTGCACAATTAACTCTGCATGGCAAGCCAATAGCTCTTGTATCTGCTCATAGTCTAGCTTAGTCCAAGTATAGGACACTGCCTTATCTAGTGCTCGACCTGCTAACAGTTTAGCGTTCTCGTTCATATCAATTCCAATTAAGAGTTACGTCTCTTCATCCATGTGTATGGTACACCATCTGGACACTTTCCGTCTTCAATACTATCAGCACCAAAGATGCCAACAATTTCCATTCCGTTGCCTTTGATCACTACATAACAGTTTAGTGTTTTACTAAACTTCATAGCCTCATCTAAGCTGTCCAATTCTTTTACTTCTTCATTCCATATTACTTCGTACATCTATTCCTTAAATTTTTATTCATAATATACCATATTATACTTGATAACTGGTATTCTGTCAACCCAAAAGAAAACCGTTGCTGTTATACAACGGTTTATTATATCGTTATTACGACGATTAACGGTTCATCACGTACATTGTGATTTCGAAACCAAAACGCATATCAGTTGCTGATGGTGTTGTCCACATAGTAGTTCTCCTTTAAGTTAAAGTTAAGTACTGTCTTGCTTTAGTACTTATAAACATTATACTGGAGATTCACCGCATTTCACATAGTGAAAAACATTAAACTTTACTAGTGAAATTAGCTAATGATATATTCGTAATTTACTGTGTCTGCGTTTTCACGGAAAGTCACTGCGCCATTTTTTGTATGGAAACGACGAGCCATTTCTGTCTTAGGACTTAGTGTAACGAAACGAGTNATAGTGGGAAATTGCACTCTAATCTGTGCTACNGTTCTACGTAACAATTCTACACCTGCGCCTGGAGCATAACTCCAAATAGTGTAAAAAATTGCAGTAGTAGGCACTGCNGAATCTTGTGACAAGTCCGACACTGAACTAGGCACAAAGTCATGTAAGCTAACACACACAATAGCTGTGGGTTTTTCTTTTTGAATAAGACTGCTTACAAATTTGTTCTTGCCAACACGAAACTCCGCAGGAATCTCAGGACGAACTGGATCGTCCTTGATATATTCCAATAATGGATTAGTGACATCATGAATTAATGTTAGCATATTACTACTTATACAAATTGCGTATAATACGCACAAAAAGAAAAACCTCCGGTGTACACTATGTGAACAATTCCGGAGGCCATGTTTGGAGCGGGATATCGGATTTGAACCGACGACAATCACGTTGGCAACGTGGCGCTCTACCAGCTGAGCTAATCCCGCATGTTTTTATTTAACCAAATGTTGTGCCAATACCATACAACTTATCCAAACCCATAGTGTGTTAAATCCAACTAGAGTAGGAAGTAGTTTTTTGTTACTAGCCCAGATTAAGGTCAAACTGGTGGCCAATGTTAAAAAATACAACCACCAAACTTGTAAACCGAATATCAATCCTGGAACAATAATGATTGCTTTAGCTAGCCAACTAGCAAATTCTACTTTATTGTAATCAGTCCAATATTCCTTAGTAAACCACATAGCATAGCATTTACGGATTTCACTCCAGTTGCTGTGCGTATATGCAATACTAGTCAGTATCATCCATACTAAAGAGGCAATTAAAATCTGTGTTATTGTCATCTAATAAAATGTTGTGCTAGATATTCATCAAAGTGAATGATCTCGCACCCAGTAGTTACATTATGACGCAGATAGTTAACGATGCCCTCGTCTGACTCTACATAAGTTTGAATGTCTGGATTGGCATTTAAAATGCCTGCTTTGTAACTACCTGGAGTTTCATCAGTACATTCATGATGTAAACGTGCAGGCAATGGGAACAAGTATTTGTTGCACCAAGTCCATGTGCTACTGCGATGTTGTGCATGGCGAGCAGTAATAATAGCATACTCGCCTTCTGGATTGAAGATGGGTTTCATATACTCTGTTAGAGCGTAGAACTCGTCAATACTTTTGATGCTGGGAATATGATCACAGTCTGGGACTAAAACACCGTCTAGGTCATATGCAATCTTAATCACGGAATCTAACTCCACGTTCTTCAATGTTAATTGGCTTAAAGAAACAGGCCATGTCGTCTGCCCAAAAGTCTAAAATTTTACCATGCAAACAGTTCTTATCTGGACAGAACAAGTCTAACATTACGCAACCCAATTGGTATTCGTAATCTAGTTTATGCTTTTCCATGTAAGCATGAACTTGTGCTTGTGTGCCGCCACTGACAAAGTTCTCGTCAATGAATATAATGCGTTTACTTTCTTGTTTTGCTGGAACAAAAATCTCATACTTAGGATTATAATAACCCAAATCTAAATTTAGTTTTTGTGCAATGAAAGTAGCAAACGGCATGCCACTACGTGCAATGCCAATAATCTCATCAGGCTTCCAAGCAGCCACTTTTTCCATCAACACATCTGTGTACTGCATCATTTCATCATAGCCAATGCTACGTGCTGGAAGAGGGTACATGTCTTTATTCATGTTTAGTTTTCTTTTTATCAATCTCATGTAGAATAGCCATCTCTTCGTCTGAGAGGAATCTATCTGGAGGAGTGTCGTATCTAAACATCTTAACAGGCTTCCAATACGTGCTCAATAGATTATTGATTAGAATAATGCCTGCAAATACCACAATAAATCCTAGCATAGTTAAAATACTGCCTGCTAAAAATACTGCCGCTTGATCCATGTTCATAAATTGTTTTCCTATTAATGGTGGGTCCTGCCAGGTTCGAACTGACGACATTCTGCGTGTAAGGCAGACGCTCTACCAACTGAGCTAAGGACCCGTTATACTGTTTATTATAGCATCACTTTGTACGTTCTGCAATACTTTTATATCCAGCCCAACTAGGATGAATCTTATCAGGTTGCCAACGTGTAGTAGGAATTACTGTATCATTAAAATGATCTGCTACCTTACGTACATTGGCCACTGCTTTTGGTTTTGATTCTTCATTTGGCAGAATCCAAAACACTTTTGTGTCACCTTTGATCTTAGTACGTATGTTCATTAAGGTCGCATACGTATCTGCTTTTTCCCAATCATTAGTACTTAAACTAATAATAACGGACTTAGCAGTTAAATCATTATTACCAAACTTCTTATTCCAACCATGACTAGTAATACCACCTTGTGCATAATTTGCACATTCTGGACGAAACATTTTCGTACCAACAGCAATACTGTCACCAATAATTAAGCACTCTAACATTTTCTCTCTCTAAAATGGTTGCGGGACCAGGAATCGAACCTGGGACTGTAGCTTATGAGACTACTGTTTTACCGCTTCACTATCCCGCGATAATTATTAACCAGTACGTTGAATCAAGTGATAGCCAAACTGTGTTTGGACTGGCTCACTAATTTCTAAAACTTTCAAAGCAAATGTNGCATCTTCAAAAGGCTTTACCATTTGACCTGGNCCAAATTGTCCTAAGTCACCACCTCGATGTGAACTTCCACATGTACTGTGTGCTTGTGCCAACTGTGCNAAAGATTCGCCAGCAGAAATTTTGNTCTTTAATTCTGTTGCTTCGTTTAATGTTGCNACTAAGATATGTCGTGCTTTAACTTGCATAATTTTTCCTATATAAAAATGGCTCCACCTCCTGGGCTCGAACCAGGGACCAAATGATTAACAGTCATCTACTCTACCAACTGAGCTAAGGCGGAATAATCTTTTTAAAATATATTGCGACAGTACTATGTACATGGCTTTGATTTCCACTTGTGGTCAATACATTTTAAAAAAGTGTCTAGCTACTCACACCACATGAGCCCTAGACTGAGCGGTTACTCTGTCCACGTAATTTTTCCATTTAGACGGGTTAGCGATCCCTGCCTTTGTGATTTCTCAAGTCGTTCCTAAAGAGAACCTTGCGGTAGATCCAATGCACCGTGCCTTTATCGTATCAGCAATCACGCACTTTAATTAACAGTACAAAGTGTAACCCGGGTTTTTGGAGCGGAGTGAGAGAATCGAACTCTCGACCGAAGATTGGAAATCTGCTGTTTTACCATTAAACTAACCCCGCATACTTGGTGGAGGTGACAAGGATCGAACTTGCTACATCCTGCTTGCAAAGCAGGCGCTCTCCCAAATGAGCTACACCCCCAAATTTGTTACATACAACTTATCACATTATACTCCGTATGTAAGGGAGAGTTCTAAATTAGTTGCTCTGACAGTCCCCGGCGGTAATTTAGTACATCAGGACTAAGTCCATCACACATACCCTCCACCCGCTCCTCGGCAGGACCCGTTGTCGCACTGCTAGCGGCCTTTCGGTTTAAAGACTACCACCCGTGCATATCATTGCACTTCTCATCCTGCGGGTCACAGTATCAGTTGATTAAACTGAACGTTCTTGGTCGGAATACAAGGATTCGAACCTTGGACCCCCTCGTCCCAAACGAGGTGCGCTACCAGACTGCGCTACATTCCGAAATTTAATTTGTTAAAGATGTTGCCCCATCGTTATAGCAACCATTCACCCGTGTAACAAGCTCGAGCGGGACTCGGTACGTCACTTGGAATACTTGTCCAGTGTAGTCTCCGTTACAGACGCCACCCTTCCGAGTAGCTGGGAGTTGAACCCATTACCTTCTACTATTTCGGTCCTTCGAAGAAACCTAGATAGCGTGACTTTCTCTTGCTGACACTCTAACAAAACTTGGTGCCCACACCATGAATCGAACACGGGACCTACTGATTACAAGTCAGTTGCTCTACCAGCTGAGCTATATGGGCAAATCTAAAAAAATGGCGGAAAGTATAGGATTCGAACCTATGCGCCTCTTTCGAAACGACAGTTTAGCAAACTGCTGCCTTAACCACTCGGCCAACCTTCCATTAGTTGTATTGTCTTGTTATGGAATGGGCCCAACCCCAATCGTTTGCTTTTAATGTTTACTGCTTACTATACATGATGATCAATCATATCTCGTCAGTATCCAACTCGTTACGTGTGCCGGCCGACAGTGACGTAAGTGAAAGTGCATTATCCCATACAGGGATTTTTCCAAAACAATACAACTAATGGTGCGCAAGGAGAGACTCGAACTCTCAATCCTTTCGGCACTGGCTTCTAAGACCAGCGTGTATACCATTCCACCACTTGCGCAATAGTTGTAACTTAAATTTTTAATGAACGTTTGTTATTTCTAACATGCTTTATTATAGCTGTCATATTTAACAAAGTCAAATATATTGGTGGAGTATCCTGGGATCGAACCAGGCGTGCCCGAAGGCGGCGGATTTACAGTCCACTGCATCACCATTGATGCTTCTACTCCATATTAAAACACATTAGCGGAATCGAACCGTTACGCCTCCTGCACTATGTGAGGAAGCGGATGCCCACAGAAGTTCTAATGAGCTTTAATATGGAGACGCTACGGGGAATCGAACCCCGCTTGCCAGGATGAAAACCTAGTGTCCTAACCGATAGACGATAGCGTCATAAAAATGAATTTGTCTGCCGTTACTTAATGTCCAAGTTAAGCACGGAGCTCGGCATGAAGCCAAGCCTGCTACAGGTACCAGGTACAGTAATAAGTGTCTTGGGCGACTCACTACTCACATATGAATTAACTGTACACACGCAAACAAAAAAGGTGCTCACTGCGGGAATCGAACCCGACTGTTTAACTCCGTATCTTCCTGGCGCTTTCGGTAGTTAGTCGACTTAGTACCTAACTCGCGTGATCCAGTGTAGTTAAACTTCAGTAAGCATAAACTTGGCGCGACGTAGGTAAACCTAAATCGCAAATACTTGGCGGTCCGTACGGGATTTGAACCCGTGGTCTCCTACGTGACAGGCAGGCGTCTTGACCAAACTCGACTAACGAACCATTTGTTTCTGAATTTGGCGACCTTTACGGCCACCATCACTTAATCTTTTCCTACCTTCCTCACTAACATTTTTAACACCCCACGTTTCCGTTTGTGTATGACAGTTAGGACAAAGGTATCTATAATTCTCAATTACGTCATTTGTATTGTCACCGTCAATGTGATCAATTTGCAAACGTAACTCTTTACCATTCCACGCACTTATACCGCAACAAGAACATTTATATTCGTTATTACGTTTAAAGTAAGACTTCGCATTAGACTTAGTGTAAACACCTGAAGCTATTGCTTCATTAAGCCTGTGTGTTATTTGACATTCGTTGCCGCAGTATTTGCCTAGTGATTGCGATGGCATCCATCTAAACTCTTTACTACAACATAAACAGGTTGCTATTGGCATAGGTTAGTCCTCCTACACTTATTTAGCAAACTAACCGCAAATAAATTGTTAGGTGTGCTACAACGCTAAAAGGGAGATGGGCCTTACCAGTTACGGGGTACCTTTCTACTTCATGTGCTATACACATGCCCTACTCTTTAAAGGATGGCTGCTTTTAAGCCCACCTTCCTAACTTGAAACTTTTCTATTCTGAAACACACTTAGTACTTTTCACGACGGTGGTGTACTGTCCTTACCGCCCAGTACTATGTCTAGGCTAAATGTGCTTTAGAATAGTGGTGCACTGAGATTACATGCTACCTATAAGCACCTCGAGCATTATTGCAACCCTTGCGAGGTCACTTTCTCTCGACATCCACTGAGCCCTATTGCTAGGTATCCCAGTCTGCTTACAGCATCGCCGTTTTTAAAGCCAGGCAGTAGGCTTGTCATTATTTGCTATTCTGCGGATTCCATTCCGTTGACCTTGCGAGCCATTCAAGTGCGCTAACACCTTACGAACCCCCCTCCACAAACTAATCTTACCTTGCGAGCTTGACTAGACTTAGTTAACTTGCGTCCTAAGTTTTAGATGCTTTTCACAAATAACCGTGGCAGTCTTTGCATTTTTGTAATGATAGCGGGAATTGAACCCGCCGCATTCTGTTTAAGAGACAGACGTTCTACCAATGAACTATATCAACCTACTACGATGAGCTGCCACTGTTGCTACATACTCTTTTGGAATACATAATACAACTCACCATGTACCTTTTGTCTTGCGGACTACTCAGTGATGTTTCGCGATCTGTGTTGCCCCGCCAGTTTCCCGACAGCCCCACTAACCACTAACATTGCATACAAGCCCTTAGTTGCAACACTTTGGACAAATACACTACCCTTTCTCATACCAATTAACTGGACTGGTTTTGCTGTGAAGTCGACACCACTCGTTACTTTCCATCTACTAACGTTCCCCTTGCGGGCGTTTAAGCAAATGTTCTTTCCACAACTTCCAGCGTCACTGTTACCTCCACCCGTCGCTGAATGAAGGCTCCCTCGCGGGAGTGAGCAGGCTTGTTTAAACGAACCTTGGGGGAGGCGATGGTATGTAGGCATTCCATCTTTGGGCAAGTCACCTTGCTTATTCTTCGTAAACTAGCAAGCTAGTTTACAGGACATTAAACTGCCCTTGAATTTTTAACATTGTTCAACACACTTGTGAAAACGCACTACCCTAGTTTCACGCTAGGTTACCAGTAGCTACAGAGGCATTGTCCTCCTGCGAGTAATATGTTGAACAATGTTAAAAACATTGTATCTAATTTTTAAAGAACGTTTTTACTAATTGCTTAGTAAGTATCTATTGTAACATCAACTTACGTCTTTGTCAACAACAAATTTAATTTATTTTGAAATAATTAAACAACTGCACATTTACAGGAATTGAACCTGCCCACCTTGCATCAAAACAAGGCTGTAATCCGCTACATCTGCCTGGCCTAAGCATTTATGTGCATGTGTTTAACAACTTATGTATCTATTATAATGCCTAACCTGTTGAATGTCAACAACATTTTAAAAATATTATGTTGTATTTTTACAACTGGTAGGTCTTAAAAGAATTGAACTTTTGTCTACGCAATGTCACTGCGTTGTTCTACCATTAAACTAAAGACCTAAATTGAAATCCTAGAGGGCTTAATTGCCTGTATAACAAATTTGAAAGAATCTTCGTTTGTGTGATCAAAGATTTTATCAAAGTCTGCTTTATAAATGTTTCTAAAATCAGACATTGGAGTTATACCAATTTGGTTAGTGTACTCTTGTTGATTTAAAAAATTTAAATGTACATTCTGTAATATTCTAGTATGACTAGGATCTCCCCATGCCCAAATACTATTCCAAGCTGGACATGTGGCAAACAAATAACCATTTGGTTTTAAAATTCTGTTTAGCTCTGTAAACTGTTGGAAGAAAAACTTATAGTCCCCTTGAGCACCTGTATGTTCCAAAACTTCATATGCATGAATTTCATCAAATGTATTGTCTTCGAATGGGTAAGGAAACTGACATAGGTCCCAAACAACATCAGGTTTATGATCTGGATTAATATCTAATGTAGTTAGATTGTTCCATTCATTATTATTGTCAATTGCTAATCGCTTTTCACGATTAGAACCACTGCCTATTAAGAGTTCTTTTTTCATCAGCTATTTAAATTTTTAAATGGCAGCGAGTGAGAGATTTGAACTCTCGGGCCCCTTGCGGGACCGTCACCTTTCCAAGGTAGTGCAATAAGCCACTCTGCCAACTCGCTATAACTTGGTACCCCACCCCCGACTCGAACGGGGAGAATTTCTCCTTTTGAGAGAGACGACTTTACCAGATTT
>JGI24768J34885_10000633_pt1 | contig 10521 bp, 4 predicted proteins | sample LakOntMetagenome_FD_34885 | JGI IMG/M metagenome (IMG submission 34885) | reverse complement strand
TCGAACATCGACTATTTTTTTATTTTACAGACGCCCGATGGACTCACAACATACTCGACGGCTGCGGTCGCGGGCTATCTGACCGAGAGCTTGAGTAACTCGTCGCGGCTCCCTATCAACTTACTTGATGCGGACGTGGGCTACGACTTGTTAGAGAACGCGCCCGACGGTGCATACGCTATCACGCATGGTTTGACCACAGTCGGGCTGGGCCCGAAGCCAACGTACGCGGCGGCGTGGGCATCGAGCGTGAGTGCGTCCTTCGCCTTGCCCGCGGCTGTGCCATCAACGCCACCGGCGACTGCAAGTGATGCNTACGCTGAATCGCACGGAATCACAGTGAGCTTGGCTCCGACAGCGTGCACAGTGAATGTCGTTGCATTAGGGTCCCAGAGCGTGCAAATCCCCTACTTCACGCCCAAGCGCGCGCGTATACCGAGGTCACTGGCAACGGTCACTGGCAATGTAGCTTTGCCGATTGAAAGCGTCGGGGAGCAGCAAGCTCTAGAGCCCGCGTGGAGCTATCCTGTTGATGTGACCGCTGTAGACATGCCGCCCGCCCCATCGAGCACGTGCAACGTGGTGTTCGAGGTTGCGATGCCGCCGACGTGGGGCCGCTTGTCAAACGTCGGCACGAACGCGCTCTACTATGAGCTCCCGCTCGAGGCCATTTTCGCAGAGAGCGATGCGTTTGCCGTGCGACCGGTGCAAGTCATGCGCGAGACCGTGACAGGGANCAATTACGGCTTCAAGTTTGCAGAGAGCAATGCCTACGTCGTGGCACAGGGCGACGTGCGTTTGTTTGTGCCCAATGTCGTGCCCGCCTCCAACGTGATTGCGCTCGACGAAGAGCTCTTCTTGTACGCGCCGAGACACATAGAGAACGAGCTCGTGCGTGTGCAAAGCATCCCGAGTGGCGCTGTATGGCAAACCAGCGACGGGTCGTTCACGGCAAGCGATGTGAGCACGATGGTGGCCGAGGACATTGATTCGTTCCCCGATGCCTCCAACGCGATTTACTATGGCTTGGCCCGCGACTTGGCTCTTGACGCTATCGCCGGCCTCGAAGGGCAAGCGCGCGCGAACGTTGCACCGGCGCTCGCGTCTCTCTCGGCAAACGTTTACAGCTTGTCAAATGCCGACTTTGTGACCGAGCTGTCTTGGAACACGGCTGTAGCGGGGCTGGACGGTCTAGGTACGACGGAAGCGACCCGTGTGGCGTGGGCGACGGCGGCATCGGCGGGTGGCCAGGCACTGTTTGCAAACGCATCGAATGCGGTGTTTAGACTGATAGAAGAACTCGCCGGGGGTGATGCATTGGACGTCGGTGGACAAGTAATAAGCATCGAAGATGATGTTTTTAGCGTTTTTGGCATCTACCCCCTGTCTCTCAACACGCGCGTGCTCTTGCAACCGGTGCCTGTGAGCGCGGCGAGCGAACGCGCGTTCTTGTTGGGTGCGACCGGGACGGGGGCCTCGAATGCGGCGAGCGCTTACGACTTTTGGCGGCACAAGTTCTATGACATTCCACGCACATTCCCGAGCATCGGGCAATCGGCGCTCTTTGGGAACGCGCTCGTCGGGTCCTCGTTCGACGTCAAAGTGGGGTTAGCAGAGGCACATAGTGTTGCAGTGGCGACCGCGCAACCGGTGCTCCATCCCAACTGGGAGCTCGCGTCCAACATGACGGTGCCCGTGTCGTACGAGGCGCTCAGCCGACCCCTTCCAAACTTGGCGGTAGCGAGCGTTCGTGTTCTAGTTGCGCCGCAATACGGCGAGCTCTTCAGTACCACAACCAATTTATCAAGCTTCACGTACCGCGTCTCGCACCCTTTCAAGAGCGACGATGCAAAACTGCTCGTGACGAACACAAACGGGCAAGCTCAGACCATAGACGTGCAATTCGCGCGACCGACAACGGGCAGCGGCTTGTACGTGCGGGACATTCACGCGCCATGGGAGCCTCCGCAAGAGACGCGCGCGTGGCTCGGCAATGCATACGAGGTGACGAGTGACAGCCGATTCGCGCTCTCCAACACTTTCATCGTATCTGGCAGTCGCTTTCACGCGCTCCCTAGTGCGGCCGGGGCCGACGATGGCCACGATGAAATCAGCTTGCCGTCATCCAACTACGCACTTGTCAACAGCTACAATGCGGCCGTGGGCCTCGTCACAATCCACTCGAATGTCCAGAGCTTTCGAATAATTGCGAGCGCGACTGAGAACCAGAGCTTGGGAGACGTCAACTTGATTAGTCCCCAGTACACGTTCACGTATTGCAACGTGCTCATCGACTTGGACGACGTGCTCACGCGCTCTATAACTGTGGGCGAGACGACTCCTTTGGCCGCATACACGCTGCCTGTTGAAGATGGCGTTGCGCCCTCCAATATTTTCGTTACGAGCAACGTCATTCTCACGCGCACGGAGCAACACCGGCGCGCTTTCGATGCATACGTCGACACGTACGCGGGCACGAGCAATTTGATAAGTGTTAGCACGCGAATCCGGGCAGAGGCAGTCCCGCGCTTCGTGTACACGTACGGAGAACGAATCGCGACAACACCGGTCGTGCAAACGTACGACGTCGCGCTCGCAACGGGACGACTTGACCGCGCCCAAATCGAGCGTAGTGCATACGGGACATCGAATGTCGAAGTTTTCATGAGCACGGCCGTCGTAGGCACGCATCATCTGGCAATCTCGAGCGACTCGGGAACAGAAATAGTGGGCGTGGCGGGCGTCGCGGGAGCTGCGCCGTGGCTCATGTCCAACGTCGGGCCCGTCACGTCGTTTGCATACGAGTCGTTGGCCAATGGCTTGATACTCGCGCCCGTGCCGAATGCCGCCGAGGCCGCGCCCGTGTATAACGTGACCTATGGCGACGCGAACTCTGCATTGGCCACGTATGGCTACAACTACAACTCGACATACGCGAGCGAAGTTGTAGCAAATACGAGTGTCACGATAAATCCTATCACATATCGCGCGCTCTTGCTTCAAGGCGAAGTGCCGCCCGAGGGCGCGACGCACGTGCATTTTCTCGCGGCGAGCGGCGGCTTTGTTGCGGACACGCGCGTGCCTGTTAGCGCATCGAGTGTCTTCGTGCCGGACGGCGTGAATGCAGCGCACGACATGCTCTGGTTTTACGCGGACGCAGACAAGAACATAGTGGGCGGCTTGAGGGGGAACGCGGTCTTTGTCGCATCGGCACCGCACCCTCTCGGTCAGGCCGTCAACACGCGCCTCTCTTACGCGCCGACGAGCATCCTGTCGCCGCGCGCCTTTGCGATTTCCCAAAACGTGACATTCGGTGGCTTCCGCGAGTACGTGAATGGCGAGGTGGGCGAGAGTCAGGCGGACAGCTGGGGTTTGAAAACGCGCGCGGCATCGCCCATCTTCGCGAGCAGCGGTGTGACGGTGTTGTTGGCCTCGGCAATAGATACGTGGCAAATTCAGGTTGGTTCGAGCGAGAGAGCGTGGTTGCGGTACATAGAGAACGGCGTGACCAAGCACTTTCTCGTGTCGTCGTATGCCAAGGACGACTTTCCGTTGATAAGTAGCGCGAGCAGCAGCGCCTGGCAAATCGCGCGCCTCGGGAACGCGACAGTCTCGGAGCACGTGTTTACTGGTGCGTGGTGGTCGGATATCGCGCGCCTTTACGATGGTTCTCTGCCGGTTAGTGTCGCGGACATTGCGATTGAGCTCGCGCAGCCCCTTGAGCACGCGTTTTTCGTCGATGGCAGCGGTTATGACAAACTCCAAAGGTTTCAGTTGGAGGACCGCGCGACTTTGCGCATCATACCACTCACGCCTCTTGGCTTCAGAAACGAAGCGCTGCAATTCAGAGTGATGTATGGAGGGCGCCCATCGCCCGTGTACGCGCTGCCCTTGCGCCCTTTTTGGTCCATCTTTCCCGAGAGCGGCGCGGAAATATACCGGTCGCTGAGTCTCGTGGAACTTGGCTACACGTGGCGTGCGACTCTTGATGATGGGGCGCTTCAACTCGCGGCCGATGGATTGGGCACTCTCGTGAGCGACACGCGCATCGTAAAGAGCGTGCCGTCGTCTACGTCGCCAATCGTGAGTGCAAGCGCGCCTCTTGCAATAACGCTCGACCAGGCAGACCGCTACGTGTTGAGCGCAGAGGAGCTGCTTGGCGCCGTGTCCTACGTGCCAGCGACGTCGAGGGAGCTCGTATTCTACATGGTGCAGCGGCCGCTCTTTGGAGTGCTCATGTTTGTCGATGGGGCGCCCGCCACGCGCTTCGTGCTCTCGGACGTGACAAGCGGGCGCGTGGTCTATCAACATCTAGGCAGCGAAGAGTTTAGCGATGCTCTCCAGCTTCGTGTTGCGAGCGGTCCGTTTGACGTTTCGGCGGGAAACATCACGTTTGAGTTCACGTTGCGCGCGCTGCCACTTGTTTTGGCGCTCGCCGAGGCCAACTTGTACATCGCGAATGTTGCGGACCTCGCGCTCAGTCGGCAGTTCACGAGCAATCAACTGGCAATATCGGATGACGGCGGCTACTTGCACGTGTTGGATGCGGATTACATCGTGTCGGATGCTGTTTATGGTGGCAATTCGTTTGAATATAGCATTGACGCGAGCATCTTGCTTGGCGGCGCACCGTACCCGGCTCTCTCATTTGAATTTGTTGTGAACGCGAGCCCTGACCAGCATGTGAACGTGCTCGCGAGCGTGCCCGCGTACGCGCACTTGTTCCGGCGCACGATGCGCGCGACTCTCAACAAGCACGTGGCCGCCGAGGCGTTTTCGGCGCGCCCGCAACCGAGCGCGAGGCAGGGCTTTGAGTACGAGATAGACGTGAATTCCGAGGGCGCGCGCAACTTTGAGGGACGGAGCGTGGGCGTGTACCTCGAGTATGCGACGAAACAAACGCTTGCATATGAAGACGCGGCCGCGGCGGCTCAAATCGCGCGCCTCCAGCAGCTTCGCTACGTGCTCGAGGGCCGCGATGACGAGGAGAACGTGTTGTTCAAGCTGGACGTTGGCAAGGAGCGCGTGTTGTACGATGGTAATGAAAGCATAACTGTGCCCTCGACCTTGCAACCGTCGTTCAATGCCGCCACATTTAATACGCTGTACTTTGTGAACAACGAGGCCGGAAATGCGGCGTTCTACTTGGATTACAATTTTGAGGATAGCAAGGCCGTGAATGCCGCGCGAAATATATTTGCGGGCGCAACGTTGCCGGCGGTGGACTTTACGCGCCTGCACCGCGTCTCGTTCTTGACCGATTTGCAAGATAGCTCGAACATAGTCACGCGCGAGTTCGTGGGCGATGTCGGTGCGGGCACAGGGTTGCAGGCCTCGTACTCTCTCAGCAATTACGCGAATACGTTCGAGTTGCGCAACTTTGAGGTGCTGATAAACACGAACGCGCTCGATACGAATAGCATCGCGTACGACAACAACAACTACAACGTCGTGCTAGGGAGCCGTATTTCGGTGCGGGGCGTGAACAACATCTGTATTGGCAGCACTTTCACGACGTCGGGGCAGAAGAGCATCATTCTCGGGAACAACATTGGGGTGACGAGTAGCACGGCGCAACTCAACGACATTTATGAGAGCATTATTATTGGCAGCGATTCGTTTGCCAACTCGTTCGTGCGAGACGTGATTTCTATAGGGAAGAACAACTTCAACGATTTGATTGATGTTGACAGCGAGCGCGTGGCGGCTCTCTTGGCGCGGAAGCCGATTCTCATTGGCAACGACATCACCAACGTGATGGTCGACTTCCACGTCAACGTCGGCAACACGTTCCTCAAGACGTCGCAGGGCTCTGAGCAAATTTACTTGGGCTTGGGCGGAGAGACGGTGGGCATTGGATTCTCCGCGAACGTGGAGCTGGCGGGGGACAAGCTGGTGGTCGCGGGCGGCACGCGCACGGAGCACTTGACGCTCGCAAACGGCGGGCACATTGCGCACGCGAGTGAGCTGGCACCTGGTGCGACCCCTGTGTTTGGTGAGGTCGTGCGCTACTCGACTACTCAAAAAATAGCAGTATGCACGCAGGCGAACGACGTGCTCGTGGCGGGCGTATGGGGCAACGGGAAGCTTGTCACGAGCGGGCGCACGCGCATTTATGTCACTGGCTCGGTAACCGCCGGCGATTTGCTCACGAGCGGAGCCGACCTCGCGGGCACAGCGGTCGCGCAAGTGTTGAATACCAATCGCATGTCCTATACGGTCGCAAAGGCGCTCGAGACGGTGACAACAGCAGTTGGTGCGCGCGTTTTGATAGAGTGCGTCCTATGAGCAAGAAGTTGGACGCGCATGCGCTCTTTCAGCACGCTTATGTCCAAGCGCGCTTTCGAGATGCGGTAGGAGCAGAGCCAAAGAGCGCACAATCACGGTGAGCAAGTTGAAAACAGGAGATGCTCGCAAAGGGCAGCCCATCTTTTTTGAGTCTCACACTTATGTTTTAAGCGCTTACCTTTTCCACTCGCGCAAACAAACATACTCTCAAGGTCTTATGCTCCTACAAACCCAAAGCTCAGGGGCACAAACCCGATGCGGGCGACGCTCGGGGGCGCACCCCCGACCCGACCCGACCCAACCCCAAAAAAGGAAGCAGCGCCATTTAAGAGGCCCCACAAGTAAAGAAGCCATTACACCAAAACATAAACATGGAAGTTATCCAGGATGTCCAGGAAGTCCAAGCTCCCGCTCAACCGCATGAGTACGCGCGTCTGCTGACGGCCAATGAGCCGATGGCGCCACAACCGCAAGGCATTCGCGTGGAACTCAAGGCGCATCAAAAGGCCGCGATTGCAAAAGCGGTGCTGATGGAGAAGGGCGACGGCGTGTCGTACAACATCCAAGACCCGCAGCCGGTGTACTTCCACGGGCGCGAATCGAGGTTCAAGGGGCACTTTACGGCGACAGGGAACGTGGGCATTCTCGGTGACCTCGTTGGCCACGGCAAGACGCTGACCGCGCTCGGCATCATCGCCTCAAACCCCGTGCACCAAATTCAAACCGATGCCGACCACGTCTACTCGTACGTGCCGCCGCTGCGAGAAGCGCGCGTGGGCCAAGCGAGTTACCGCGTGGTCTGCAAGCAAACGGACGCCGAGGTCGCGCAACAAATAGCGAACGACCACACGTTCGAGACGACCCTTATTTTAGTGCCGCGCGGCCCCGTGTTCCTACAATGGAAGAACGCTCTCGAGAGGCAGACCCGACTCAAGGCGTGCGTGATTGACAACATAAAATGCATCCGGAGCAAGATGCCGCCGTCCGCTGCCTCCGACTCGGACGTGCGCGAGTGGTTCGAGTCGCACGACTGCATCGTGATGAAGACGACGACCTTCAAGGTTCTTTGCGACCATTACCGGTTCCGCGAGAGGCCAAACAATGTGGCGCCGATTCCCGGGTTCTCGCGTATAATCATAGACGAGGCGCACGACGAAATCACGGCAGTGCCCATGATGCAGTACAAGTTCATGTGGCTGATTTCGAGCACTTATGACATGATTGGCTACCGCGCTTACAACAGCGTCAACTACATCTCGTACAGCGTGCGGCATCTCATGGACATGGAGCTNCTGCGCCTCATGGTCATCAGGGGCAACGACGACTTTGTGCGCGCGTCCTTCGAGCTGCCGCGAATGAGCGAGTACACGTACATTTGCAAGATGAATCGCATGGTTGCGGCGCTCCACGCGTTCTTGGCGCCGGCCGTGCAGGAGCGNCTNAACGTGAACGACATCGCGGGCGCGGTGCGCGAGATGGGGGGCAAGGCCGAGACGGAGGAGGAGCTCGTGCGGGTCGTGACGGCGGGCATGACGCGCGACATCAATAATAAGACGCGCGAGCTGGCCTATGCGCGCGGCCTCGAGATTGATGTGGACGTGCGCAATGCTATGATTCACCGGCTGGAGGCCGACTTGCATCGTCTCGAGGAGCGGAAGCGGGCGCTCGAGGAGCGCATCACCGCACTCGACGAGAAACAGTGCGCGATTTGCATGGAGCCGTACGAGGAGCCGGTGATGCTGAATTGCACGCACGTCTTCTGCGGCCAGTGCGTGGTCGACTGGATGCGGGTGCGCGGCGGTGCGGCGGCGTGCCCCACGTGCCGCGTGAAGATTGAGCCGCAGAAGATGGTGGCCGTGGTGGCCGAGCGGCCGCCCGCACCTATTGCGGAGGTTGTCCAAGAAGATGTGATTGACATCGGCACGAACGAGGGCGACCGGGCGATGGCGGGGCGGTGGTCGAAAGAGGAACAGCTCATTCGTCTCATCCGGCGCAAGCCAAACGGCAAGTGGCTGGTCTTTACGCGCGTGGACAGCGGCTTCAACTCGCTGCGCGAAGCGCTCGTGACTGAGGGTATCACCTTCGCCGAGCTCAAGGGCAACACAAACGTGATGATGAACACGCTGGAGAACTTCAAGTCGGGCGCCCTCAAGGTCATTCTCTTGCACACCTACCATGCGGGCAGCGGCATCGATATCAGCTGCGCGACCGATGTGTGCTTGCTGCACGCACTGGGCATGGAGCGCATCCAAGCCATCGGGCGCGCACAACGCGTCGGCCGCACGACGCCGCTCACGGTGCACCAGCTGCTTTACCCGGCTGAAGCATAATAGCGCAGCATTATGCAAAAGAAGCGTAGCAAAAGAAGCATAATAGCGCAGCATTATGCAAAAGAAGCGTTGCAAAAGAAGCGTTGCAAAAGAAGCGTAGCAAAAGAAGCTTAAGAGCGTAGCAACCGCGCCTTCGACAAAAAACCAAAAATGGACGGCTTCTTCTTTTTGTCATGCGTATCAACCAAGCTTAAAAATGTCGGCCGAGGTGTGTAACTTGTTCGGGCGCATGTCAGTTTCGGGTGTCTTGGGTTTGAGCTCACGCATAACAGCGTTGCGCCGAATTCTCGCGCGCCCCGCTTACAGCTCTCGGGTGAAATACTTGGGGCGCGAGGGTGTGTTGGAGTGGATATATGGCGAGCCGGAGTGGGTGCGCAAGATGCGAAAGGAGGGTGGTGAGCGGGAGTGGGGCATCGGTCTCATAGGCTATGTAACGAACCAGTGGACGACAGAGCTCGGCGAGCACATTCTCGGAGACATCCTTGAGTTGCTCGACAAGAACCCGCGCAAAATTCGCGTTCACCAGCGTGCGGCAAACGGGAAGCGCCTCGACCCGGACCGCGATGCGGACGATGGGCTCTACGAGTGCAAGGCTCGCAACTTCTCGACGACAGGCACGGCGGGTGAGAAAATCATGGGGTGCCCGATAAAGTACTGCGAGGTGCCGCGCTTGTATGGCAAGCCATTATATATAGTGTGCCTTGGCTTCCAGGAAGTTGAGGCCGAAAAAGAATTCCATTTGTTTGCACCCCAGAGCGACGAGCTCAAGCTGCAAGTCGCGTTCTGGAAGGACGTGCTGCGTATCGAGTTCAAGCGCGCGACCGATATGCTGGGTGAGATTATTGAGCGACATGGGGAGGAGGCGGACGCGTGCACACAAGAAGCTCGTCCGCACGCGCCTCTGGCTTGTGAGCGTGAATCGCCCGACGCGCCGAAAACACTTCGCACACAGGAAAGTGCGCAAAGCGTGCCTTGAGTGCCTCTGTTGCATGATTCGTGAATATCGCGGGACAAGCGCACCTCTCGAGCCAAGAACACAGGTGCTCGGGGTCAAAGTGCGCGCCGCCTGCATGGTAGGCCACAAACGTGGTGGGAGCAATCTTTTCGTAGGGAGGGTCCAAGAACACGAGGTCCTCTGGGCCAAGGTCTGCATCATCAAGCAGCTCGCATGCATTTTTGCACTCGAATGTGACTTGGTTGCGCGACAAGAGCTCGTGCGCTTGCATGAACGTCGAAGGCGCGGGGAGCATGACCTGTTTGTAGTGGCCGAATGGGACGTTGAAGGCGCCGCTCGCATTTTCCCGATAGAGGCCGCGGAAGCCGTTATGGTTTAAATAGACGAAAAGCGCGTCACCCCACGTGTCTAGGTCCGGATTCTCATTGTACAGGTCGCGAGCTACGTAGTAGAACTCTTCTGCACTGGGCGCGTTTTTAGCCTCTTCTTCGAGTGCGCGGAGCTCTTCAAGGAGCGCGGCTACGTCCGACTGCACGGACTTGTACAAGTGTATCAGCCGAGGGTTGATGTCGTTTGCAACTACTTGCCCCGTCACCCTCGTAGTTTGCAGAACGTGGAAGAGGACACTGCCGCCGCCCAAGAAGGGCTCGTAGTAGTTGCGCACGACAGCCGGAATGTGAGGGGCAATCCGCGGGAGTGACTGCGCCTTGCCACCCGCCCACTTGAGAAAGATGGGACCCATCGATTATAGCTAAGTAGTTACATATTTCTAAGTGCTCGATTTTTGCCGCCGCTCCTCCGCCTCTAGCTCCATCAGCCGCTTCATCGCGTACTGCTGCTTAATTTGCGCCTGCGTGATTTCCAAACGTAAACGCGTTGCCTCCGTAAGAACCATAAGCACGGGAGCGGGAGGTGGCGGGGGCGGCGGCGGGGGAGGAGGGGGAGGAG
>JGI24768J34885_10000632_pt1 | contig 10521 bp, 1 predicted proteins | sample LakOntMetagenome_FD_34885 | JGI IMG/M metagenome (IMG submission 34885) | reverse complement strand
CGTTCATGTGCCTCCTCGTCGGAGTATTTGTACACGTAGTTCACCATGCCTTTTTCGCGTAGGATTTCAAATTTTTGATTTGAGATGAGCATTGAAACTGACGCTCCTGTATCACACAGGCAATGGCCTAATGGCGATAGACTTTTGTCGTAGAGCGTAATATGGGGTCTTCCCAGGTTGCTGGGCCCTCTGATCCGTTTCATGCGTGAGAGGTCTGATTCAAGTTCTTCCATTGCGTGTGCAGTGGCGTGGACGCTTGCAGCCAGAGCTGCATCACTTTGCTGTGCCTTTTGCGATGTCTCGAGGACGTTTATAGAATAGCTAGTGCTTAGGTCATGCTTTGCTTCTTGCCGATTCATTTTTGGAGTTAAGATAAAACTATGTGTGATTTTCACACTCCATATGCAACATAGAAGAAATATAAAGAGGCATTTTGTCTCTATCATTTGCATTGCTGCCAAGCAAAAACACACCAAAGGCAATGCGGATATGCATGTGAAAAATTGCTTCATGAGCGCGCTTTTTCTTTGCGTTTGATCTTCTTTTCGGTCTTCATTGCTGAGCGCTGAGTCATCCACTGTGGCGACTCTGCTGTTCAAACAACGAGAATGAATTAATGTTTGATTAATCGGGAGGATGTTCAAATGGTGTGTCTTACCCATGGTCCCATCGTCCTCATCAGATTCGAAGTGAATGTCGCCGGAGTCATTGACCGGCGCTCCATCCTCTGCGCCTGTGATCAGTTCGTCATTTGCGGTGTCGTTCACCGATTCGTTATCTCCAAAGATGAGCTTGCAGGTTTCTTCTTCGAACTTGCTGTCGAACTTTTCGACTTGAGCAAAGAACTCATCATGCGCTTCAGATACCGGGACCAGGCCTTTTGCCTGTCGCTGGAACACTTTGAGGTTGGGAAAGATGCCGGCCACTGGGCCAGATTCTTCGACTCTGTTAGTCGCCACCAATGAGCCACCGCACGCCGGGCAGATTGCAGTGACGCCGTCCTCCTCGAGGAAGTGATCTCCGATGTCAATTTTTGAAAGGCATTTCATGCAGTAGCCGCCCATGGCAGCAATCTCGTCCGCATTTTCGGTGATGTCGTCGGTGGTGAGGATGCCGGTTCGTCCGATGCTCGCAATTTCCTGCGCTGCGCCGGACTGGCGGCGCAGACTCCTTGCTCGCTTTTCCGTGAGGTACCCATCGAGCTGGCTCTTTTCCTCCAGCAGGACCTTGTTCGCGTCCTCCAAGGCGCGCACCTCCTTCCGCAGGGCGATCATTTTCGGGCTCTCCTTCTGCGGCTTTGACCTCTTTTGGTCCCGCTCACCCGTTTGGGGTGTTTTCCAGGGAGACTTCTTTTTGGGGAGGGTGCTTACTTGTTGCTGGTTCGGATTTCGAATCGGGAATGCCGAGCTGATGCCCTCCGCTTGCTGCTTCTCGAGCTCGAATACCCATTGTTCCAAGATGTCGATTTTCTCGCGTTTAGTGAAAGGCTCGTGCGCATTGTTTCCGGTCTCCTTTGCCTCGATCATGCTCCAGTGCTCTGGAGCCTCTGGAAGAATGGTAAACTGGGATTTCCGGAGTACGCTGAACTCGTCATTCGTAAGCTTGACGCTGATCAAAAAGTTGTGCTTTGGGCGGCGAGGTCCGCTGCCTGAACTTTTCTGTTGAGGGTCGGTCCGCTGTGGACGACGCTCGTCGCGCTCAAACCGCTTGGGCTCAGGGCGTTCGTACTTCTCGTCGCGCTCACGATGCTCCTTGGCGCCGTAAGCGCCCACGGCCATGACGCTCCGTTCTCGCACCTTGACATAACGCCCGGGAAAGAGCTGTGCAATTACGTCAAGAGATTCGAATGCTGAGCCCTTTACCCTCAGACGGGCATAAGCTGCGCGGTGGTCGGCGGAGGAGAAGTTGTCAAAAACATCCACATCTTCATTGATGTCGTAGCGAACTGCCATCAGGGAGTCGGCTCGAAGGATGACCGACTCGCGATCTTTGGCGATTTCGGTGAACTTCTCATCCAAGGCCCCGCAAAGTCGAAGATATTCCTCCTTGGTCGTGATTCCTGTGGAAGAAAAGTCGGCAAACTTGCCAAGGTCAATATCCCTGTCGACCACTTTGCGCTGGGCGGCTGGTAGCACATCCATGAGCTGTCGGTGGCCCTTCTTGAACTTTTCAGTTCGTACACCTTGGGGATCGTCCTTCTTCACGTCCAGCTGGTCAAATATCAAAGCGGCCGTAGATCGGAGTCCGCAGCCGTCCCATTTTTTGGAATCTTCTTTGGCGACATGGTTGAACTGTGCCAGCAGTGCGGTGCCGATGCCGTTCGCCTTTCTTTCCTGCCCTTCCCTAATAATCGCGGCGCACGGATCCCGAAACCAAGGGTAGCTTGTCGCGAGCAATGTGACTAAAGCGGTGTCCAACCCAACGATAACTGGTCCCGCGAATGACGCGTCGGTGAGAGCTTGAAAGATAATCAGAGCGGTACTCATCTGCTTCAAGTGCTTGGGATCGGTCGGCTTCACAGTAGTCTCCGCGCTCTTTTTCAAGAAAAGGACGAAATTCTTCTGATAGTGGCACCATGCCATTTTCTCGTCGCTCTCGAGCTCCTCCGGAGGTTTCGAGAAGATGTTGTTGCTGATGGCGGGTCCACTGTACGATGTGATCACTGTGATGGCATCATCCTCTGTGGGCAGCTCCATGAAGGTAAGACCTGGTCCTCCGTGGCTGGCGATTTTCCCGCACTGAACGGTAGTAGTCGCTCCGGACCACGCGCTGTACCCGTCGAGCACCTTATTGATATCGACGGCCTGGGATTTTCCTTTGAAGAGTTCCCTGATGGCCGCGCTCAAACAACCGATCGGTGTGTACGCTGAGATCTGTTGAAAACATACCTTGAATGCCGCTACTGCCATTTGCAGACGGTGGGGTCCTTCCCCGGTATTCAAGATTTTGAAAGCCTCCTCTGCATGTTGGCGGATGGAGGTAAGCTGAGACATTCCACTTTTGGGGCTGGTCTCCTGAGAAGAAAGCATTTGGCCTTTTTCTGGATGTGGTCTTCGATTCGAACCACGGATAATCACCAATTCGTGAGGGGTTCAAGGCGCGGCGGGCTGCTGCTGCTAGCGGCGCGAAGAATGCTCACTACGTAAACTATTTGTCTAATAACACAAGAAGTCGCGCTTGTCGGGCTGCAAGGGCGTGGTATCTTGGGTTTTCTCAAGGTTGTGTTGTTTCTTTCGACAGGGCAGGACTGGTGAGAGTAAGTGACAAGTGACAAGTGATAGGGCTCAAAAAGGTGGGAGGAGAGTGGTCTTCGTCTTCTTGAGGAATTGTCATCTCGAGTCATCTGCGGAAGTTTCTGGTGTCTTGGAACAATCTTCTGGTATCATGGTAATGACCATGGTACGTATCATAGTACTCGTACTGGCTTGCTGTCATGGCAAGTATCATGGTACTCGTACTGGCTTGAATGTGCCATCAAGAGGTGTCATTCAATCTGCTATTGTATAGCTAAGGATGGCACTCTCTAATCATGGGAGCCTTAATGTTTTATGATGCTGAAAGTGAAAGCATGTGATGTAGATCATATAAACCTCCACATCTATGTGCGAAGGGAAAAAGATCTACTTTAAAAAAAAAATTATCCTCTTCATAACTGTTCATGAATATGAGGACTCCCACTATTTGAGTGGAAGGGGTAAAATCCATTTTGGATTAACGCGAACTTTCACGCCAGACAATAATTGCATTGTTTCCATACTGAGGAGATGTGCTTGTCTAAAACCCTGTTTACTTTTGAAACACGGATGTCTCAAAAGATTTCGTATTGCCTTTGGATGTCTTCCAACACGGATTGCGGTATGCGCAGTTCCTCTGTGAGGGTTACGTTCCTTGCAAGGACCTCGACATGAGAGAGGTGGAACAATTTTGTTTCCGGTTCCCAGTGAGCGTTGGGTTTGAATGTCCCAACTGCACGCAAGTCACCCGTTTTGGTGTAGTACGTGTATTCCGGTGCGAGTCTTCTCCGTGCTAGGGGCATGTGAGCATCGTATTCTTCTTTAGAATACTGATCAGGCTCGTGCATGTACATGTGGATTTCGATTTCATTGGTATCGTGATGTTGCACTAAAACCTCGCCAACCACAACCCTTTGGTTGAAGTTGGATCGCAAAATGACCAGTTCATGATCTCCGAACGGTACTTCCTTGAGTTGTTCGGAATCCGGCCAGTATAACTTTCCTTGGGATGTTATTGGCTTTTCCACATCCGTTCCGATGAGTGTGTCATAAGGTGGTCCATAGCGCGAGTCTGCGTGGAATTTGCAAAGGCGTTGGACGTGCACCCGCATATCGCGCTTTGTTCTCATATCGCGTACGATGTAAGTGACATCTGATAACTTTTTGATCACCATGCATGGTCCAATAAATTGCATGGCCAGCTTCCCTTCACGGGTGGGTACTTTCACGATGACGAGATCTGAGGTTTTCAATTCCAAGAACACATGGTTCATGCTGTGTTGGAGTCCTCCCCGTGCCGCGGTTTCACGATGTACATCGCGCACTTTGTCAAACAGTTCCTCCATGATTCTTTTCTTTTCAATCCATGACTCCTCAATGGAGGAGGTGGCCACGAGCGTTGTGCAATCAGCGAGATCATTGTCGGCTGCCAAACGGTATGGCCTCCCAAAGACAACCTCAAATGGAGTGATGTCTGTGCCAGGGATTGGTGAAGCGTTGTATGCCGAAACTACGAATGGTAGGTATTCGGGCCATGCGCCAAACTTAGAAAAGTTTTCGTGTGTTTCCCTTGGTGGGTTGGTGAGCCACGATTGCGATTTGTCATCAAAGTACGAATCGCAATTCACCCATATGCGCAGTAGTGCTTGGAGGTGTCTCAGGGGCCTCTCTGCAGGGTTACCGACGCTGTGGTATGGAGATGTGAAATTCGCTTTGGATTTCAGCATTGCCATTAGACCTATGAAGTTTCTTTTGAAGAATTCATTGTCGGCAATAAAACGTTTGGGAGCACCATAGGGCAGAATCAAATATTTTATTATGATGTCGCATATGGTTTCAAGGGCTCGTGTTTTCAGTGCTCGAGCGATCAAAAAATGACTGAATATGTCATACATCACAAGGATGTGCTGTTCGCAGTTTTGACCTCGGGAATTTTTCCCTTTGAATGTAAGGATGTCCAGGGCAATATCATCGTTTGGAAGATTGCGATCAAAGCTTTGCAGGAGTCCCATTCTTGAAGTGAGGTTAGATTTCGATTTCTTGCATAGTACGCATGATGCGCAATAAGCTCTAACTTCTTCTTGCATGTTTGTCCATTGAAAGCGTGCTCTACATCGAGAGTACGTGCTGTGCGGTCCATGATGGGATCCGCCGAGCAGGCTATTGTGACACCATCGGATGCATTGCACCCTGAGGTGCAGTGCTTCGTCGGTGTTGGGAATCAAGACCGCCTCATTGGTGGATGGCCCAGTAGTTCTTGTGACCGCCAGATCACCTTCAGCTGTTTCATGAAGGGAAGGATCTGCTTTCGACTTTGGTCTCGCGTAGATCAATTCCAGGTTTCCATCCAAGCGGTACCGCCTGGCTAGTTGCTTGTGCTTTCGTTTAGCGGTATTGGTCGCTGAAGAGGCATCAATCAACATTTCCACGTCTTTTAACGGGCGCGAGAAGATAGGCGTTGTGCCTATATTGAAGGGTATTCCATCCTCCATGATCGTGCTTTGCGGTTGGCAAAGTTCGAAAATTTTCAAGAGGCCCGCCTTTATAGCCTGAATCGCTTCATCCGCGCTTTGCGCTTCTATGAATTGAATTCTGGTTGGTGGTGTGGTGACCTCTTTGGGTACGAGAGCTTTGTCATCGTCCTCATCATCATAACTTAGGGTAGTCAAGGAGGCAACATCCTCGAGTTTGTACGTGATTGAAACAGGGTAATGACCTGCTAATCCGTTTCCGACAGAGATACTCGGAAGGATGCAATCCTTATCCTCAGCTTGTGTCTTTAAAGCGAGACTCGCAGTGAATTTCCTTGTGGATGTGGATTCCTCAGTTGGCTTTTCCTCCAGAATTAGTGAGCAACATGAATGCAGGCGAGACATGGCGTCTGCCGTATGATTGTCTATGCCTTTGATAAATTCAATCTTTGCTCCTTCCGTTGCTTGACTAAGGCGGATTGCCCATCTCAGTAACCTCCCATTTGGTTTTGAATAATCCCTGAGCCACAATATATTCCGGTGATCCGTCCTTATCGTGACCTTCTGGGATCCCTCAAGAAGATAATTCAATTCTTCCAGCACATATATGATGGCCAGAGTTTCAATTTGCCTGGTTTCATACCCGGTACTTTCATGAATACCCAAGATATCGCAGTACTTCTTTTCCGCTTCTGAGACTGATCGGGATATGAACGCGATTGGGCGTCGTTCTCCTTTGATTGTCTGATATGCCCATCCAGCAATTGCATGTCGGGAGGCGTCCGTTTCGATTTCAATCGGTTCGGACCAGTCAGGGAAGTAGAGCGATCGATTTTTGTCGCAGAACTCTTTGAGTTCTAGAGTAAGGGCGTCGAAGACTGTTTTCTCATCCGCTGTGAGATTTTTGAAGTCTTTTCCCACCTTAGTGGCTTCATGCATTGGGGAAATCTTTTCCGCAAAATTCTGAATGAACCTTCTTTGGTAATTCATCATTCCGATCCATGCTCGGAGTTCCTTTATGGACGTCGGATGTTTCATCTCGGTGAGTCCGGATACCAGTCTTGGACTTGGCTTTATTCCCTCCTCGGATATGACATAACCGAGGAATTCGTGTTCGATCTGAAAGAACGAGCATTTATCCAGTCTGATGGAGTGTCCGTGTTTGACGAGACGTTGAAATACTTCATATAAGTGGGCCATGTGCTCAGTTATAGTTTTGCTGTAGATGCAGATGTCATCTACGAAGGCAACACATATGGTGAATGCCAAACCGACCAGCATTCTGTCAACATGTCTTTGGAAAACTGCACTTGAGTTTTTCAGTCCCATCACAATTCGTTTGAATTGGTAGACTCCAATGCCAGGTATGGTGAATGCTGTTGCTGGTTGAGATTCTTCCTCAATTGGAAGTTGCCAGAACCCCTTTTCTAAATCGAGAAAAGTATAATACTTTGCGCCTGCCGTTGCTGTGAGCAACATATCAATTGGCGGGGGCTTGTAAGTATCGGTTATGGTGACCGCATTCAGGGCGCGGTAGTCGGATACGAATCGCCACTTTTTGTGGACATCAGTTTCGCCGACCTTGTGCTTTTTGGGCACGATTAATGCAGGACTACTGTACGGGGAGTTCGCCGGTGCGATAATGTCTTTTTCCAAAAGATCCTTAATTATGAATTGTATCGCTGCCAGTTTTTCAGGATTATTGATCCTATAGCCTGGCTTGTTCACCACTTCGGTGTGTTCAATACGCATTTGCGTAGGGCCCGCTTGCCTGAGTACTCCATCTACCAATGGCCAATTATCGGTAAGGAGTTTGTTGGCAAACCAGTTAGTCACATGGTCTCGATCATCTTTGAGATTTGGGTTTTCATTTATGCCGGATTTGTCCATCAGATTTTGGATGTCTGCCGCTGTCGGCTGCTTGCAGTCAGAGTAGTTTGGAAACCACTGGTTCATTTCTACCATAGACCGCCTGTGCGCATCCGCCTTCTGCTCTNGTGAGTGCATCCCTTTCTNTCCCTGAGTAGCNCTGGCTACTTCTCTGAGGTGTAGATCGGACGATGAATCTTGTTCAGGGTCTCTCTGTCTGGCAGTTCCCTTTTCTGCATCAGGTTTTGACGATTTAGACTTTTGTCTATGCTCTAATAGTTTTGCTATCGCTTCTTCTTGGAGTGCGTTTGTCGCAACTCCGAAGCTGTGGATGGCCCAAAGCATTTCATTTATGCTTTGATTCACTGTCTGCGGTTCTCCGACCGGATCCGATTCCCCTGCTTCTTTTAGGGGGAACTCACTGGAGCAGGTTGCTAAGCTGCTCACGTTGTGATCACCAAGTTTTACGGCGTTGGCAAGGATCCAAGCAATGGCTGGAGGGGTGCAGTCCACAAGAGCTTCTTTGGGGTAAACTTTACCCAAGTCTTGGATGTCAAAGGTATCCATACCCGTGAGGGTTTGTATTTGGTCAAGGGTTAATTGTTGTGCATTTTTCAAATCAGTTCCTATCTTCAAGGGGATACCTGTTATTAGTGGGAAACCTTCTTCGTTGAGCGGCTTACCTTTGTTGAAGCTATTGTATTGTAAGAGTGTTTTACTCTTCAGTGTTTTACCTTGTGATAGGCGACTGAGGGCCTCCTGGAGGGAAGTTGGACTTCTTTCCTTAGGAAGATCAAGATATTGATTCGACAATATGGTGCGCTTGCATTGTACCCCCAATGGCACGTATTGGTTGTAATTCATTGCGCGGGCGTGCACATTTGGTGCAGCTACAATTTCATGGCAAGCGTTTGGCTTGTGTTCAATTGTCCATGTCAGATTTGGTGAAAGGAGTGCGAGGAGCGCCATGATCCAGTGTACCGTTCGGGTGTTCACGAGTGTTTCTATTCCCGATGAAGTTGCGCATGGTGGGTGCGCATGCGCATAAGTGAATGGAAGTAAGTCATGGTGGACGAACGATTCAATCATGCGTTTGGCCTGGTTTATGTCATCTCCTAACTTATACCGCACTTGAGGTATATCAGGGTTATTCCTTTTGAATGTCCTAAGTCTCATGCTATCGCTGTCGATTGCAATGAATACCTTCATCATCCTACCATCCTCTTTTAGTTGGTTGTGGATGCCTTTGCTGAAGCCTCCGATCCCGCAGAATAGGTCCATACACGGTATTACGTGCGCCGTTAGCGCTGGGATCGTTAGCGTTCCGTTCCGTAACTCTTTGTGAATTAGGTCCGGTGTGAGCGACTGAATTCTAGTTCTTTGCTGTTCAAATTCAGGGCCGTGAGATGCTGGTCCCAATGCTGCGCACTCAAATGGTGCGGTGGGAGGGTGGCCCTCTGAACACTGCGCAATGGAATGCATTAGCGCGCGTGAAACATGGTCATACTCTTCATACAGCTTCATCTTTTGAAGACGATCTGAGTCCTTCCCAGATAGTATGAATTTTTCTTCACACAGAAATATGTTTGCCACGTGTGCCCCTTCCCTTAGAGTGATTGACTCATCCAATAGGTTTACTAAGGTTAGCGCCTTCGAGGACTCCAGGATCGAGAGACCATCCGTTATACCCGCGACAATTATGTATGATAAGTCTGCGGATTCAATGTTCTCAATGTAATATAAACTGTTGGGATCTACTCCCTCAGTGCTCTCGAGAATAGAGAAAATGGTTTGCCCTTTTGAGGATTCACCAAGTTGCGTGTTGCATGCCATAACCATCTTTCCGATGGGTTTTCTTATGGGTTCTTGAGTGTCCAATCTATCAGAGATGGCTTCCTCGATACAGCAATATACTACTTTAGTTTGCTCATCAGTAGGGCTGGTTCTTTCTTTGGAACCACCCTGTTGTTGACATTCCGCGGCTTGCTTTGCATCCGTGCGTGTCTGTTCTCCTCGAGGGCTGTGGCCGGTGTTCACTTCGCCGGTTTCATCGCCGGCGTCGTCACTAACGCTCCAGTTCGGGCTTGGAGGTTCCGATGGCGATTTGCCGTCGTCACTAACGCTCCAGTTCGGGCTCGGAGGTTCCGATGGCGCTTTGCCGTCGTCACTAACGCTCCAGTTCGGGCTTGGAGGTACCGATGGCGCTTTGCCGTCGTCACTGATGCTCCAATTTGGACTCGACGGTTCCGATGGCGGTTTGCCGTCATCACTGATGCTCCAATTTGGACTCGACGGTTCCGATGGCGCTTTGCCGTCGTCACTGATGCTCCAATTTGGACTCGACGGTTCCGATGGCGCTTTGCCTTCATCACCGATGCTCCAATTTGGGCTCGACGGTTCAGCTTGCACTGTTGACGGAATTGTTTCTTCTTGCAAGGAGAATCGTGTCTTTTGTCGTTTGGCCGTATTCTGTACGGTTTCAACGACCCTTTCAATGATCGGGTTTCTTGAACCGAAAGCATCATGAGTCCAAAGGCGCAATTGTGCCCGTCCTGTTGCTAGGAATTGCGAGGCCGAGTGGTGCAGACGATCAGATGTTATGCCGTTTGTACGTATCAAGGTTGAGCAAGTGTCTGTCACTCCATCATTAATCACAAGGGGAACTATGTATTTTGCCGCAATAAAAATCGTTCCGATGAGGAAGTCGGGTTTAGCCGAGTTGTACACGACCCCACAGTTGACTGTGACTGCTTGAATGCGGTTATCTTCAGGATTGTCTTGCTCCTCCACTATTAGATAGAAGGTTATGCCTGCTAAAGAATCGATGTATGGTTGAGCTGTTCCTGAAGAATACGTGTTGAGTTGGCGTTCATGTGCCTCCTCGTCGGAGTATTTGTACACGTAGTTCACCATGCCTTTTTCGCGTAGGATTTCAAATTTTTGATTTG
>JGI24768J34885_10000625_pt1 | contig 10557 bp, 10 predicted proteins | sample LakOntMetagenome_FD_34885 | JGI IMG/M metagenome (IMG submission 34885) | reverse complement strand
ATCTGTATTTTCAAGCATGTAGTTAGACATATCCCCCACAACAGCAGCAGGGATTGTCATCTGGTCATACGTCTTGCTATCCATGAAAACAAAATCATCGCCTTCTTTATACAAATACTGCATATCGCGCTTTTCCAAGATAGCGATATCAATCTTTACACCCGAGTTAAATGTGCGATCAATAACTTTTCCAGTCAAAACTGACTTGAGCTTTGTGCGAACAAAAGCTGGTCCCTTGCCTGGCTTAACATGCTGGAACTCAACAACTGTCCAAAGCTGGGTTTCAATCTCAAGAGTTATTCCATTTTTTAGATCAGCTGTTGTTGCCACGGTTCAAGCTCCACTCGTATCTGTAGGTGATTATTAACGGTCATTGATTGTCAATGACAAGGGGNTAAGGATACCCGTATTTGCCGGGTGATTTTTCAACTTATCCAAGCAAGGATTTAAGGGCGTGAATTGCTAAAACATAGGAATTAGGACCAAAACCCGCGATTGTCCCTGTTGCCACACCAGAGATTACTGAGGTGTGGCGAAACTCTTCGCGTGCCATTGGATTTGATAAATGAACTTCAATAAGCGGCGCCTTCAAAGTCTCTGCCGCATCACGGATTGCATATGAGTAATGTGTGAACGCTGCTGGATTAATGATAACTGGCAGATTTGCATCAGCTGCCTCATGTAACCAGCCGATAATTGTTGCCTCATCATTGCTCTGTCGAACATCAGCTTGCATTCCCGCAGCAGCGGCATTGGTTTCTATTAAAGACTTGAGTTGCGCGTAATTAAGGTCTCCATACATTGAAGAGTCTCGAATATCTAGACGGGCCAAGTTTGGGCCATTGATAACCATGATCTTCATGAGCTAATTCTCTCATATGCCGCACGGAGTTCGCTTTCATTTGCATCCTCAATGCGCACGGTCTTACCTATACCGCTCAAGGCGACAAAACGCAGTTGATGACCACGAGATTTCTTGTCTAAAGCAAGTAGTGGATAAAGATGTTGCCAAGAATCACTTGGGTATTTAGTAGGCAAACCAATGCCACTCAAAATCTGCTCATGCGCTGCAATACTCTCTGAATCCAACAAACCTTTCACTCCGGCTAGTTGGGCTGCAAAGACCAGACCTATAGATACTGCTTCACCATGGCGAAGTGAGTATTTGCTATGAATTTCAATGGCGTGACCTAATGTGTGTCCATAATTGAGAACTTCTCGTCCAAATGATTCCTTGAAATCACTTGCCACGATATGGGCTTTTACAGCAACAGATCGAACTATTAAATCTTGCACCAAAGCCGCATCATTTCGAATCGCGCTCAGATTTTTACCTTTAAGCAGATCTAGGATCTGCCCGTCAACAATAAAACCGCACTTGACTACTTCAGCTAGTCCTGCTGCAAAATCCCTATCACTAAGTGTTTTTAGCCACGATGTGTCAATCAAAACTTTGCGCGGTGAATGAAAGGCACCAATGAGATTCTTTCCATAATCACTATTAATTCCAGTCTTTCCACCGATTGCTGCATCAACCATTCCGGCCACTGTCGTTGGAACGGCAATCCAGTCGATACCACGCAACCACGATGCTGCTGCAAAGCCTGCTAGATCAGTAATTGTTCCGCCACCAATGCCGATAATGGCATCGGAGCGAGTGAAGCCAGCAGCGCCTAACCAGTTCCATAATGATTGCAATGATTGGGCAGTCTTAGCCCCTTCACCATCGGCAACTTCAAAGTAATGGACCTCGGTGTTCTCTGGTTGAAAAACCTTAACTTGATCACGCATAGCTGTTGAATAAACCAGAGCTACGCGTGTGTAGGAAGCAAGTGAGCCTTTGAGTGTAGATTGCCAATCGCAACCGATTACGACCTCATACTGATGTTCGGCGTTGACTCGGATTGTGTGAATCATAATTTCTCAACAATCGCGTCAACAACTTCTTCCACAGACATAGCATCAACTTTAATGACAACGCTTGCTAAAGATTCATAAATTGGCCTACGTGTCTCAGCAAGTGCTTGCCACTGAGCTCTGGGATTGCCCAACAAAAGAGGTCTGTCTCGGTTGAAGCCAACTCTTGGCGCAGCAACAGATAATGAAACATCTAAAAAGAAAATTGGGGCTTGAGCGATATTAAGCAAGTCCTGGGCTCTTAATGCAATCGGTGCACCGCCGCCAAGAGAGAGAACACAATCGCTCACAGATAGAGATTGAGTCAAAGTGGTGAACTCTAGATCGCGAAAGAATTGCTCACCTTTATCTACAAAAATATCTGAAATCTTATGACCATAGGAAACCTCAATAGCAGAATCCGTATCGATGAACTCAATAGAGAGCTTCTTGGCTAGCGCTGCGCCTACCGTGGATTTACCGCACCCCGGAGGCCCAATCAATATAAGGCGAGGCATCTTTATGAAAAGTTCAGGTTCTGCATGTAGCTAGTGAAGTTGCGCCGTGTTTCGGTTACTGAATCACCACCGAATTTTTCAAGTACTGCTTCAGCGAGAACGAGAGCCACCATTGCTTCTGCAACTACCCCTGCTGCAGGAACAGCACAGACATCAGAGCGCTGATTAATTGCTTTTGCACTCTCTCCGGTAGCAACATCGATCGTGTCTAAAGCTTTAGGAACTGTAGAGATTGGCTTCATCGCTGCGCGTACGCGTAGGACCTCACCATTGGACATGCCGCCCTCTGTTCCCCCAGCACGATCTGTGCGGCGAACAATCTTGCCCTGCTTATTCTTTTCAATCTCATCATGTGCAACTGACCCACGGCGCGTTGCAGTTAGAAAACCATCGCCAACTTCAACGCCCTTAATAGCTTGGATTCCCATCAATGCTCCCGCTAAGCGAGCATCCAGTCTGCGATCGGAATGAACATAAGATCCCAAACCTGGTGGCATATTAAATGCTAAAACTTCTACTACTCCCCCTAAAGTGTCACCATCTGCGTGAGCGGCTTCAATCTCTTTGATCATGAGGGCACTTGTCACCGCATCTGCGCAACGAACTAGATCTTTATCAATTCTTGCCATGTCTTTCTCATCAGGCAGAANATAGTCATCACTCACACGAACTTTTCCAATAGATAAGACATGCGACAAAATAGTTATACCAACGCTCTGTTCAAGAAAACTACGAGCAACTGCNCCAAGTGCNACTCGGGATGCTGTTTCACGGGCACTTGCTCTCTCTAATATTGGTCGCGCGTCATTAAAATTATATTTTTGCATTCCAACTAAATCTGCATGGCCAGGACGAGGTCTAGTTAATGGTGCATTACGGGCTAAATCTTTGATTTCATCTTCAGGCACAGGATCAGCAGACATTACCCTTTCCCACTTAGGCCACTCTGAGTTGCCAACCTGTATTGCAATTGGCCCACCTTGTGTCAGACCTAAACGGATTCCACCAAGAATCGTGACTTTGTCTGCCTCAAAATTTTGTCGTGCCCCGCGCCCATAACCAAGGCGGCGTCGCTCAAGATGGCGATCGATATCTGCTGTAGTGATTTCCACCGAAGCAGGGATTCCCTCGATGATGGCACTGAGTGCTTGACCATGTGATTCACCCGCAGTTAACCAACGCATGTGCCTATTCTTGCAGAAGTTAGCTCCCGCTCGTTGCCAAATAAAGGCTTGTTCCTAGAAATATCGCAGGAGCCATGGCAATCGTTCGCGGAAATACCTTGGAAAATCCCCATCTGAGCACAATTTCAATGAAAGCGGTAAAGAGTATTGCTATGAGCAACTGCTCGAATTCAATGAGTTCATTTAGTCCTAGCATCACAACTATTAAAGCTAACAACTTACAGTCCCCCATGCCAACTCCAGAAAATGACAAAAGGCCAAGAGTCAGGAACACCAACAGCATAAAAGATGCGTTTGGAACTCCGTTCACGATCAATAGGGCGCCAACGTAGTAGGCGTATAGCTGTAGATAAATATTGGGAATCTTGCGCTGCGATAAGTCAGCAATTGAAATGGGAAGCGCTAGGAGTAGATAGAACACTGCTGAAGATTAGAGTTTTTTGACGTACTATGAATCGAGCGTGTGGATTACTTAAGAGCTGCTAACCCCACGCTGCGCAGTTTCGTATACATGGCCGAACTATCAAAAACTTTGCCTGTGAAAATCTCAATTTGAGCAGTAGCTTGATGAATTAAAAGATCTAAACCATCGATGACTATCCCCCCACGTGATGCCCATAGGGTTGAGGCGGGTGTTGGCCAAGGCTTATAAAGAACTTCGAAAAATGGTGCAGTGGTTTTTTTAGGTAGCTCAATTGAATCTGTGACACCTGCAGGCGCTGTGCTAATCACTAAGTCGGCATCGGAGAGAACGCTGAGATTATCCCAATCAAGAAAACTCAACTCAGAGTCAATAACTGCATCTGACATGCCTTCAACTCTTGATAGCGAACGATTGATAACAGTTATCTGTGCCGCTGATCCATCGCAAGCTGCAGCTGCTGCGCGCGCTGTCGCACCAGCACCGAGAATCACAACATGGCCCTTAATTTTAATATTGTGAGACTTAAACGCCTGCGAAAAACCGACTACATCTGTGGAAGTAGCGCGCCATACTCCCCCGTCTCTATACAAAGTATTTGCACTATTGATTCGTTCTGCTAATTCATCAACATGTTGGGCGTATGCAATAGCCTCTTCTTTTAGGGGCATAGTTAAGGAAAATCCAGTCCAGTTTCCATCGCAATCATCCATAAACTTAGCTAAGCCGCCTGCATTAACCTCAATTGCTTCATAACTACCTTGAATCCCCAACTGCGCGTAAGCAGTGTTATGGAGCAGTGGGCTAAGAGAATGAGAAATGGGTGATCCCAAGACAGCAGCCCTAATCATTTAAATACCCCTGCCTTTCGGTTTTTCACAAAGAGAGCTTTCCACGTAAGAAATTCATCATGAGAACGAGTAAACCTTGTGTCCCCAGGAGCGACTGTAACGAAGAAGAGCCAATCCCCGACGGCAGGTTTTAATGCCGCAGCTATTGCTTCGGCTCCAGGATTTCCGATCGGTGTTGGCGGAAGACCGTAATTTCTATAGGTGTTGTAGGGCGATTTAATCAGGGTGGAGTTAGTGCTTAAAAAGATTTCTCCTCGGAGTTTTTTTACGTAGTGAACCGTGGCATCTAGCTGCAGAGGCATAGAGACCTCTAAGCGATTTCTGATGACTCTAGAGACTTTATCAAAATCCCCTTTACCACCCTCGGCTTGGATCAATGATGCGATGATCAACAACTGTGATGGGGTTAGCTTTCCTTTAGCAGCTAAGAGCTCTTGCCCCATCTCTTCATCAGAGAAGCGATCAACCATCGCTTGCACAGCTTCCAAGGCGCTCGTGCCTGCTGGGAATGAATACTGAGCTGGGAAAAGTAAGCCTTCAGCATTTGAAAATCCCTGTGGCAATACTACTTTCTTAAATGCAGTATCAATATCTTTTCTTATGAAGCCATACTTAATGAGCGATTCAATGATTTCACTCTTCCAACCACCTTCAAAAACTTTGATTAAATTCGGTATACGTGCCGGGTCAAGAAGTTGAGCAAGTGCTTGCTGCGCAGAGATGCCAATAGTTAACTCATGTGCTCCTGGGGCAACTTGCGCAGAACGAGGGTCAGCAACTGCTGCTCGAAAGTATGCCACAGCAGATTTAGTTACTTTGTTCTCAAAAAGTATCTGCCCCACTTCTGATCCGGTAGCGCCAGCTGGAATTTCAATGACTACAACCGGGGACTTGGTGTCGATACTAGCTGTTGGAAAATCAGGCGCAGACGAGACACTGGATCTAACCGTGTGAATGGAAAGACTGAGGACACCAACAAATAAGAACGCTGCAACAACACGGATGAGAGGGTTATTGAAAATTTTCATCCTTTGTTCTTTTCAATTTCAAGGGCAAAGTTCAAAATTTCAACCGCAGCTGCTTGATCAATTGAAGCGCGTGCATCCTTGCTGTTAACGCCTGAATCTCGCATATTGCGCGTGGCAGTAACCGTACTTAATCTCTCATCTATGAGAGTCACTGGACAAGTGGCTAGTTCACTTACCATCTTTGCAAAAGTGGAAGCTTTGACCGCCGAATCACTGTCGCGCCCATCCATGTGTGAAGGCTTTCCCACATAGATATGAATGGGTTCGTACTCAGCAAGGATTTGTGAAATTTGTGCATGAACCTTGTTATCAGCGGCATTTAATGTTGTGAGAGGTGAGGCCAATATGCCATCAGGATCACAGACTGCAACACCGATTCTTACATCGCCATAATCAAAAGCGATTCGGCGACCTCTTTGCATAGAGTTATTATCCAACGAGAGCTTGTGAAATTGCGGCTAATGCATCAACTGATTTCGCCGCATCTACTCCTCCACCTTGAGCAAAGTCATCTTTGCCGCCTCCGCCACCACCTAATACTGTTGAACCAATCTTTACCAGCGCCCCAGCTTTCACGCCTGCCGCACGAGCAGCATCACTGGCCGCCACTACCAGCACAGGCTTTGAGTCATTAACGCTGATGAGAGCAACAACGCTGTTTGCAGCCTTTGAACGAAGTTCCAGCGCAATCTTTCGCAAATCATCTCCGGAGATGCCATCACCAAGAACAGATGTAATGACTGTTGTTCCATTGACTACTTTTGCACCCTTGGCGATTTCTCCCACTTGAGCCAGAGCTTGAGCCGAGCGCAAAACACTGAGCTCTTTTTCAATCTCTTTCATTGAGTTAATCAATCCATTGATGCGCTCGGGAAGTTCTTCAACACGAGCTCCTTTAATAATCTCCGTAAGAGAGTTGAGCAAGATGTGTTCACGAGCTAGAAACTTATAGGCATCAACACCCACAAGGGCTTCAACGCGGCGAACTCCAGCACCGATTGAGGATTCACTCAAAAGTTTCACAACTCCTAATTGCCCGGAGCGAGAAACGTGGGTTCCACCGCAAAGCTCACGTGCCCAGTCTCCAACGCTAACAACTCGAACTTGATCACCATACTTTTCACCAAAGAGTGCCATTGCGCCAATCTTCTTAGCGGCCTCTTGTGACATCGTTTCTGCGCTCACTTCTAAGTTATCTAGCAACAACGTGTTAACACGCGACTCAACATCGTTGAGAACTGATGCAGGAACGGCCCCTGTTGCAGGAAAATCAAAACGGAATCTACCTGGTGAGTTCTCAGAACCTGCCTGTGTGGCGGTTTCACCTAAAAGCTCGCGGAAAGCTTTGTGCACCATATGTGTTGCAGTATGAGCACGAGAGATTGCGTGTCGACGCTCCACATCGATAGCGGCTTGTCCCTGTGATCCACTTTCAAGTGAACCAGAGAGAACGCGACCACGGTGAACAAAAACACCAGGAACTGGAGTCTGCACATCATCAATTTCGACAACAGCACCATTGGCCAAAGTGATCATTCCACCATCTGCGAGCTGTCCACCACCTTCGGCATAGAAAGGTGTGCGATCTAGAACAATCTCAACCTCTTCATCAGCACCAGCTGAGCCAACTAAATTTCCATCAACTAGAACAGCAGTTACTTTTGCTTCACTTGTTAGATGTGAGTAGCCAACGAACTCTGACTTTCCGTTCTTATCCATCACTTGGCGATATACAGAAAGGTCAGTGTGGCCACTCTTCTTCGCCTTAGAGTCAGCTTTAGCCCGATCCTTTTGCTCTTTCATTAAACGGCGGAAACCATCTTCATCTACTTCTAGGCCTTCTTCACGCGCCATCTCAAGAGTGAGATCAAAAGGGAATCCGTAGGTGTCATGGAGCTTGAAGGCGTCTTCACCAGGCAGTACTGAACTCTTACTCTTTTTTAACGCCGCACTTGCGACATCAAAAATCTGTGTTCCACTCTTAAGTGTTTGCAAGAAACTCTCTTCTTCCGAAACACTCACTGAAAGAATGCGCTTTGAATCGCTAACTAACTCTGGATATTGAGGTCCCATTGCACCGATTGCAGCCACAGTGAGCTCGGACATAATAGGTTCCATAGATCCAAGCAAGCGCATGTTACGAATTGTGCGACGCATCATACGACGCAAAACATAGCCACGGCCTTCATTTCCAGGTGTCACGCCATCACCAATGAGCATCGCTGACGTGCGGGCGTGGTCAGCGATAATTCGAAGTGAAATATCTGATTTCTCAGATGCGCCGTACTTAACACCCGTGAGTTGTGATGCCTTAGATAAAATCTGCACGGTTGTATCTATTTCGTAAATGTTTTCAACACCTTGGAGCAGCGCGGCCATTCGCTCAAGTCCTAGACCGGTATCAATACTCTTAGCTGGAAGTTCCCCCAGAATAGGAAAATCATTTTTGCCAGAACCAACACCGCGTTCATTTTGCATGAACACCAAATTCCAGACTTCCATGTAACGGTTTTCATCTGCAATCGGACCACCCTCTGCCCCATAAGCAGCGCCACGATCGTAATAAATCTCAGAACACGGACCACACGGACCAGGAACACCCATAGACCAAAAGTTATCGTCCATATCCCGGCGTTGAATGCGCTCTTTTGGAACACCAATCTTGCTATGCCAAATATCTGCAGCTTCATCATCATCTAGATAAACAGTGACCCATAAACGATCCTCTGCAAAGCCATACCCACCATCTTTAATTGGGCGTGTCAGTAGCTCCCACGCCAGTGCTATTGCACCCTCTTTGAAGTAATCACCGAAAGAAAAATTTCCGCACATCTGAAAAAAAGAGGCGTGACGAGTGGTCTTACCGACTTCATCAATATCTAACGTGCGAACACATTTTTGAACTGAAGTTGCACGCTTGTATGGCGGTGATATTTCACCAAGAAAATACGGCTTGAATGGAACCATTCCTGCGTTGACAAGTAAGAGATTGGGATCATCAGCAATTAAAGATGCTGAAGGGACAACGGTGTGGGTTAAGCCTTGACGGTTATCTGTTTCAAAGAAGCGCAGCCAGCGCGAACGGATCTCGGCGGATTCCACGTGTGAGGATCACTCAGCCTTCTTCTTAGAGCGAGTTTTCTTCTTAGATGCAGCAGAAAGCAATGCACCAGCCACCTTAACGGCTGAGCCATTCTTATTGATAAAAGAGGTTGTTGCCTCAGTTACCTTGTCAGACAAATCTTCGGCGTTCTTGGTTATGCGATTAATACTTTTGAGTGGACCATTGACCAAAGTAACAGTTGTGTGAACCTCATCAATTAGCGGTGCGGTTTCATCAGTAAGAACTTTAAGTGAGGCTTTTGCTTCATCAATCAGACGACCAACGCGAATAATCACGTACGCAACTGCGATGGCGATAACCATCAGCGCACAACTTGCGATTATTGTTGCAATTCCACCTGGACCCATGTTGTTAGCCTACCTGAGGCGTTGCTTTAGGAGCGCCATCAATACCGCTCTCCTTGCGTTGCGCCGGAGTAATGGGAGTTGGAGCACCTGTTAATGGGTCGCCACCGCTTGCCGTCTTAGGGAAAGCAATCACTTCACGGATTGAATCTGATCCAGTGAGCAAAGCACACACACGATCAAGACCCAAAGCAATTCCACCATGTGGAGGAGGTCCGTAGTTGAAGGCTTCTAATAGGAAACCGAACTTACTCTGTGCTTCCTCATCACTTAAACCAATAACGTTAAAAACATCTTTCTGAATTTGGCGATCATGGATACGAATTGAGCCACCACCTAGCTCAGTACCGTTTAGAACAATGTCGTATGCATAGGCAAGTGCTGATGCCGGATCTTTAGCAAATGTTTTCGCAAACTCTGGCTTAGGCCCTGTAAAAGGATGGTGGACCGCGGTCCAACCACCGTTATCAGTTGGTTCAAACATTGGTGCATCAACTACCCATAAAAACTCCCACTTATCTGCAGGAATTAAATTGCAACGCTTTCCAATTTCTAAACGAACTGCACCCAACAAACTCAACGATGCAGAACGCTCACCTGCTGCAAAAAAGATTGCGTCCCCAGTCTTTGCGCCAGCTGCTGCTGCAATTCCGGCAGACTCTTGCTCTGAAAGATTCTTAGCAACTGGTCCACCTAGAGTTCCATCTTCATTAACCAAGATGTATGCAAGACCCTTAGCACCGCGTGCTTTAGCCCAGTCTTGCCAGGCATCTAGTTCGCGTCGAGGTGAGGCTGCTCCCCCAGGCATAACAACGCTTCCAACATATGGAGCTTGGAAAACTCTAAAAGTTGTTTGTGCAAAGTATTGCGTCTGCTCAGTTAATTCATATCCAAAACGAAGGTCCGGCTTATCTGAACCATACCGAGTCATTGCATCGGCATATGTCATGCGCTGTAGCGGAAGTGGAATTGTGTAGCCAACTGCTTCTTTCCAAATCTTTGCGACAATCTTTTCTGCGACAGCCAAGATGTCTTCTTGGTCAATAAATGACATTTCGATATCGAGCTGCGTAAACTCTGGCTGGCGATCAGCACGGAAATCTTCATCGCGAAAACATCGTGCAATTTGGTAGTACTTCTCCATTCCAGCCACCATTAACAGCTGCTTAAAGAGCTGTGGTGATTGAGGCA
>JGI24768J34885_10000622_pt1 | contig 10581 bp, 14 predicted proteins | sample LakOntMetagenome_FD_34885 | JGI IMG/M metagenome (IMG submission 34885) | reverse complement strand
GGATTTAATTTGTTCAAAGGTGGTATCAAGTGGCAGGACATGAACCTGAATACCTAAATTAGACATCGCCCGTGGCGTAGCTGACTTTATGCCAAGATCAATAGCTGCCACTTTAAATCTTGTAGCAACTCCCTTTGGAGGATTTACTATGTAAGGTTCTTTTGTCGTTACATCTGCTGCGAGAAATGCGCCACTCATTACTGGTACTTGTCTAACCTTAATTACCATCTCATCTTTTGTAAGAGTTGTATCACTAAAAATACCCACTCGCATCACACCACGATCTCTTAAGTGCCGAGTAATCGCCCTGGTATCCACACCTTGAATTCCTACAACTTGAGCATCAATCAACTCTTGTTCCAAAGTTTTCTCACTTCGCCAGTTACTAGCAATTGGAGATGGATTTCGCACCACAAATCCTGAAACCCAAATCTTTTCTGATTCCTTATCTGCGGTATTAACTCCAGTATTACCCACATGCGGAGCAGTCATAATCACTATCTGCTTGTGATATGAGGGATCAGTTAATGTCTCCTGATACCCAGTCATACCAGTTGAAAACACAGCCTCGCCAAAAGTCTCACCACTTTTTGCCCAAGAAAACCCCTCAAAAATCCGGCCATCATCTAAGACTAGATATGCAGGTGAGCGTCTAATCATTAATTTTTCATTCTTGATCTACTAATTCTCGATTTGCTACTACCTTTTGCCGTTATAGAAGACATCAATAACAGTTGTTGGTAACTGCATTCCACCGAAAGGGGTGTTCTTACTCTTTGAACGCAAACTCTTTGGATTAACCTGCCAAGTTGCGGATGGATCTATCAATATTAAATTCGCTGGCTGATTCGCTGCAATCTCCTGCCCCTGTTGTTGGTAGCCGGCAATCTGCGCTGGTTTAATTGACATCCGATTTACCAGATCAGACCAACTCATCAATTTACTTTCAATCATAGTTTTGACTACCACCGACAATGCAGTTTCAAGACCCACCATGCCAAAAGCTGCTGAATGCCATTCACAATCCTTGTCCTCTGTGGGGTGTGGTGCATGATCAGTTGCCACAATATCAATAATTCCTTCAGCCAATCCTTCACGCAATGCCATCACATCCTTTTGAGTTCTAAGTGGTGGGTTAACCTTATAAATTGGATCATAATTTTCAACTAAATCATCGGTGAGCAGAAGGTGATGTGGCGTGACCTCTGCTGTGACTTGTATGCCACGTGCTTTGGCCCACCTAATGAGATCCACTCCCCCAGCGGTTGTTACATGGCAAATATGTAATCGTGATTGCACATGTTCGGCTAGCAGAATATCTCTTGCAATAATCGCCTCTTCGGCAATCGCTGGCCAACCTTTCAGACCAATTCGAGCTGAAACACTTCCTTCATTCATCTGTGCATCAACGGTCAGACGAGGCTCCTGTGCGTGCTGGGCAATAATCCCATTAAAGGTTTTTACATATTCAAGTGCTCGGCGCATGATTAATGGATCTGATACACATTTTCCGTCGTCACTAAATATTCTTACCTTGGCAATCGAATCAGCCATTGCACCAATTTCAGATAATTTCTCACCATCTAATCCCTTAGTTACTGCGCCAATCGGATTCACATCGCATAATCCAGCCGCCTTACCCAAACGATAAATCTGCTCCACAACACCAGCTGTATCAGCTACTGGATTTGTGTTTGCCATTGAAGAGATAGCGGTGAAGCCACCAGCTGCTGCAGATTTTGATCCAGTTAATACTGTTTCAGCATCTTCTTGTCCTGGTTCACGCAAATGAGTGTGTAAATCAACTAAACCAGGAAGCAGCATCTTGCCGGTGGCATCGATAGCCTCTTTTATTTTTGTTCCTGCAGCCGGACTAACTTTGGTAATTAATTCGCCATTAATCTGCACATCAACCACATCGCCATTTGCAAGTTTTGCATTAATGATATTGATCATTTGCTATCTCCTAACGGGGCGCCACCCAGTAATTCATAAAGGACAGCCATTCTCACCGCTACACCGTTCTTCACTTGGTCAATAATTACTGATTTAAGATCGTCGGCGCTTTCTGCTGAAATCTCTAATCCCCGATTCATCGGTCCTGGGTGCATAACTATTGCATTTTTCGCCAACTTGGAGAGTCGAGCAGAATTTAAACCATATCTGCGTGAGTACTCCTGGGCGGATGGGAAGAATGAATCAGCCATGCGCTCTAATTGAATGCGAAGCATCATAACTACATCACACTTAGAAATTTCACTATCAAAGTCATAGGAAACCTTGACTGGCCAATCGCTAACTCCAACCGGCAATAAAGTTGGCGGAGCCACTAAGGTTATTTCTGCACCAAGTTTGGTAAGCAGCAAAATATTACTTCTTGCAACTCTTGAGTGAAGAATGTCTCCCACAATCAATACTTTAATTCCCGATAAATCTTTTGAATCCGGCCTTAGATGCTGCTTTATGGTGAAAGCATCTAGCAAGGCTTGAGTTGGATGCTCATGTGTTCCATCTCCAGCATTTATCACCGCCGCTTGTATCCACTGCGTATCAGCTAATCTCTTAGCCGCACCAGAGCTGCCATGCCTGATTACAACCGCATCCGCGCCCATTGCTTGCAGGGTTTGGGCGGTGTCTTTCAAACTTTCACCCTTACTTACTGATGAACCTTTAGCCGAAAAGTTGATTACATCTGCAGATAAACGTTTTGCTGCTGTTTCAAAACTTATTCGGGTTCTAGTTGAATCTTCAAAAAATAGATTGACAATCGTTTTCCCACGCAAAGTGGGAAGTTTCTTGTTTGGACCATCAGTGATCTGCGCCAATTCCTTTGCTGTGGCCAGCAGATTTAAAGCCTGCTCCTTTGAAAGATCTGCCGCTGAAAGTAGGTGCCCGGAGATCATTTGATCAGCTCCACAAGATCTTCCTCGTCATACTCCGACAAGTGCACCTTTACACTCTCATTAATTGAAGTCGGTATATTTTTGCCAACATAATCTGCACGTATTGGCAGTTGCCTATGGCCCCGGTCTACCAAAACCGCCAATTGAACACTCTTTGGTCTACCCAACTCACCGATCGCATCAAGTGCTGCTCGGATTGTTCTGCCTGAGAATAAGACATCATCAACTAGAACTAGATCTTTGCCTTCGATTCCACCAGGTGGCAGTTTTGTAGGAAGTAAGGGTTTTGGTGGCCTAAGTCGGAGATCATCTCTATGCAGAGTGATATCTAAAACACCCACTGCAACTGCGCCTTCAATCTCACCGATAAAAGCAGCAATTCGATCAGCAAGGTATGCCCCTCTAGTGGGAATTCCCATTAAAACTAAATTATTTATTCCTTGATTATGTTCAAGAATTTCATGTGAAATACGTTTGATTGCGCGATCGATGTCTGCGCCAGATAGCAAAATACCCATTTACTTCTCCTTCGCCGCCTCTCTGGACGGATCGTTAAAGGAATCGCCGTATATTAGCAGAGAGTCTGTGGATAATAAAATCACCAAATTCCTGGTGTGGCTACCCTGCGCAGATGAACAAAAACAACCCAGCAGATCGCTTAAGAATAATCAGAAAATCAAAAGGGTGGAGCTTGCAAGATGTAGAGCGTCACTCAAATGGAAAATGGAAGGCGGTTGTGATCGGTTCCTATGAAAGAGCTGATCGAGCAATCTCTCTAAAAAAAGCAATATTACTAATGGAGTTCTATCAAGTGCCCATAACTGAGTTGTTCCCAGACTCTTCACCCCAGGTGATTGCCAGAAGCTTGAGTTTAGATCTTCATAAGTTAAGCCAGCATGAAGGATCAACTGCACAAAGCCTTCGCAAATTCACTAAATCAATAAGTGATCGCCGTAAAGACTGGAACGGTCAGCTGCTAACCATTAGGGCAAATGATCTACAGTTCCTAGCCCTCTTACTTGGTATTGATGAATCAACAACACTTGATTACTTAGCAGAGGCAAATTTGCTTAACGCCTAAATAGCGATTGAATCCTTAAGCTTAATAATCCTTCCTAGGACACCATTTATATAACTTGAGGATTCATCGGTCGATAATGATTTTGCCAGTTCAACAGCTTCATCACATGCAACCTGAAGATCTACTGCGCTCTCCCAAAGAATTTCATAAATCGCGATTCGAAGAATATTTCGATCAATCGGTGGCATTCGATCCATATCCCAACCTTGGGCGTAGGTAATGATTAATTCATCTATCTTGTTTATGTGCTCAGCTACTCCCGCTAGCAAAACCATTACATACGGCTCTTGGGATAGTTCAGCAGCACCCCTCGTTTTGAAAAGTTCCACCGCGTCAGCTTTCTTGATATCCCCTTCATAGAGGAAATCCAATGCCCGCTTACGAGCCTTACTTCGGGCAGACATTATTAGTTTGCGCGTCCTAGATAGGCACCAGTTCGAGTGTCTACTAAAACTTTTTCATCCTGCTTAATAAATAACGGGACTTGAATAGTGATTCCTGTTTCAACAGTTGCTGGCTTTGTTCCGCCAGAAGAGCGATCACCCTGCAACCCTGGTTCGGTATATGTAATTGTTAATTCAACCGAAGCTGGCAGCTCAAGAAATAAGGGATTGCCTTCATGCATTGCCACAATTGCATCAGCATTTTCTAGCAAATAATCCACTGCCTCACCTACTGTTTGCTTACTTATTCTAATTTGATCATAGTTAGTTGAATCCATGAACATGAAATCTTCACCGTCTCGATATAGATACTGCATATCTCGTTTTTCAACTGATGCCACTTCAACTTTAATTCCAGCATTAAATGTTTTTTCAACAACTTTTCCAGACATTACAGATCTCATCTTGGTGCGCACAAATGCACCACCTTTGCCCGGCTTTACATGTTGGAATTCAATAACATTCCATAATTGACCATCAAGATTTAAGGTCATGCCGTTTTTTAAATCATTTGTTGTTGCCATTTTTTCCTATTCGCTATGCTCAATTGAAAGATTACTTAAAATTTACTACCAAATCCTACCTTGTTAACCAACCAACTTTTGCATTGCAATCAGCGCTAGGTGATAACTTTCAACCCCGAATCCCGCGATAGATCCTTTCACCACCCCACTGATTACTGAGGTATGACGAAACTCCTCTCGAGACAAAGGATTTGAAAGATGAACCTCAATAACCGGCGCAGTCAGCATGGTTACTGCATCCCTTATCGCATATGAATAGTGCGTGAAGGCGGCAGGATTGAAAATTAATGGTTGTTTCTTATCAGCAGCCTCATGAATCCAAGATATTAATTCACTCTCACTATCACTTTGTTTGATCTCTACATCCATGCCCAACGATTTAGCCTTCTCTTCGATGGCTTTTTTCAGTTGCGGGTAATCCATATCCCCATAATGTTTTTGTTCTCGCAGGTCCAATCTTGAAAGNTTAGGACCATTTAAAATGAGAATTTTCATGANCTAATTCTCTCATAAACCTTAGATAGATGTGTCGGTGAAACATCTTCAAACCAGACTGGTTTGCCAATCTTGCTAATGCCAATGAAGCGTAACTTCACTTGCTTAACTTTTTTATCCTTTGACAGTGCTTGTAGGAGTTGCGGCCATCTTTTTTTAGGGTAAGTAATTGGCAAATTGAAATTTTGTAGTATTTCTCGATGAAGTAATACAGCATCATCTGAAAGATTTGCTAAATCACGGCTTAATTCAGCTGCAAAAACCATGCCAATACTTACCGCTTCACCATGGCGTAATTTATAGGAACTATCTTTCTCAATCGCGTGGCCAAGAGTGTGCCCATAATTTAGGATTTCGCGCAGCTTGCTTTCCTTGAAATCCTTTGAGACTACATAGGCTTTTACTTGAACTGATCTATAGATAAGCTCCTCATAATCGAGGAACTCATCTTGCACTAAATTTAAGATCTTATAATCTGAAATAAACCCACATTTAATTACCTCTGCCATACCTGCTGATAGATCCCTGGTTGGTAATTTTTCTAAGAAATTTGTATCTATCAGTACCTCTGAGGGTGAATAAAAAGACCCAATCAAATTCTTGCCCGACTTGGCGATTGATCCCAGTTTTTCCACCTACTGCTGCATCAACCATTCCAGCAAGTGATGTCGGAAATGCATACCAAGAGATACCGCGAAGCCAAGTAGCAGCAGCAAAACCCGCAAGGTCAGTTGTAGCTCCTCCGCCAAATCCTATGATCGCATCACCGCGTTTAATCCCAATTGCTGCACATTTAGTCCATACGCGATCTAATGTGGTTAGAGTTTTTTGATTTTCTCCCTCAGGGGTAGAAAAGATGCTTAAATTTCTACTCTCCTTAATCTGAAATTTTTTAAGTAGCGAGGAGGGAGCAATCAGCATTACTTTATTGTGATTCTTTAAGATTTCTGCCATTTCTGTGGCAAAGTTAATTCCCACCTTAACTTGATAATTTCTCTCAGCTTTTACATTAATACTCTTCATAATTTTGCTTTCAATTTCTCACTTATCATTTTTGCAACCTCTGCAGGCTTTTGACCATCTGATGAGACAGTTTGAGTTGCCAATTTCTCATAAATTGGTCGGCGTTGACTCATTAGACTCATCCACTGCTGACGGGGATTAATCAACAACAACGGGCGATCTTTGTTAAAGCCAATCCGGTTAGCAGCTTGCGAGATAGATACATCAATGAACACAATTGAAAAATCAGCAGTCTGTAATTGATTTTGAATTTCGGGATTGATAGGAGCCCCACCACCGAGTGCGATTATCCCTGAAAAATCATTGAGTAATCTGCTCACTACCTCAACCTCCATTTTACGAAACACTGCTTCACCATCATCAACAAAGATTTCTGCTATTTTCCTATTTGCTATTTTCTCTATCTCATTATCGCTATCAATAAAATCCATACTAAGTTGCCGTGCCAACGCTTTTCCGATACTTGATTTACCAGCACCAGGCGGTCCTATTAGGACAATTTTCTTTAACATTACTTGATTTCAAGGCTCTTCATATAGTTTTCGAAGTTGCGTTTTGTTTCTTGAACACTATCGCCACCAAACTTCTCCAGCACAGCATCAGCAAGCACCAGAGCAGTCATAGCCTCTGCAACAATTCCCGAGGCAGGTACCGCGCAAACATCAGATCTTTGGTTAATTGCTTTTGCAGCTTCACCCGTTGATACATCGATGGTATCCAAAGCTTTTGGAACTGTTGATATTGGTTTCATTGCAACCTTAACCCGCAATACTTGCCCGGTGCTTATTCCACCCTCAGTACCACCTGCACGATCAGTACGACGAGTGATTTCACCTTTTGCATTCTTTTCAATCTCGTCATGAGCTACTGAACCTCTGCGCTTTGCGGTTTGAAATCCATCACCTAACTCCACACCTTTTATCGCCTGAATACCCATCAGCGCACCAGCTAATCGTGCATCTAATCTCTTGTTCCATTGAGTATAAGAACCAAGTCCTGGTGGCAAGTTGTAAGCCAATACCTCTACAACACCACCCAAAGTATCGCCATCTTTATGCGCTGCCTCGATTTCCTTCACAATTGCTGCACTGGTCTTTGCGTCTGCACAACGAACTGGATCTTCATCAATTCTTGCTCGATCACTCATGGTCGGAAGTTTGTAACCATCTGGAACTGAAACTTCTCCGATTGAAACTACATGGCTTAACAATTCAACACCCACACTTTGCTTGAGGAAAGCTCTCGCAACAGCGCCCAAAGCAACTCGAGCTGCAGTTTCTCGGGCACTTGCTCGTTCTAAGATTGGCCTAGCATCTGAAAAATTAAATTTTTGCATTCCAACTAAATCAGCATGTCCTGGTCTTGGCCTAGTCAGTGGTGCATTTCTAGCCAGATCCTTAACATCTGCTTCAGGAACTGGATCAGCACTCATAATCTTTTCCCACTTTGGCCACTCTGAATTCGCTATCTGTATGGCAATCGGACCACCTTGTGTGATTCCGTGGCGAATGCCGCCGGTGATTGTAATTTTATCTGCCTCAAAATTTTGGCGAGCTCCCCGACCAAAACCTAAGCGACGTCTGGATAGATCCGCGTCAATCTCTTTGCTGGACACCAAGACATGAGCTGGAATTCCTTCNATGATTGCAGAGAGTGCAGGCCCNTGGGATTCTCCTGCTGTTAACCAACGAAGCATCTGAATCTCCAGTCATAATCTATAAACCGATATTTATTGACTTATTCTCTCAGATCAGAGAGTTATCTCGTTGCTATTTTGCGCCTAAGCTCAAAGAATCTTTGAAATATATGTTCCTATAATCATAAAAGGTGCGAAGGCAACGGATTTGGATCTTCGAAAAAGTACATAAATCCCGCCGATAATCCATGTAATGGAGAGCGCATTGAATAAGTCAAAATACGATCCCAAAGGCATTGCACAAATAAATGAAAGTTTAATGTCGCCTAATCCGATTTTACCGCCACCGATTATNTTCAAGATCAAGTAAATGCCTAGAGATAACAAACTGATACGCCAATTAGATCGATAGATGGGCAATAAAATTAGTAGAAGAATAATTAAATCAATGTTTTTAATCAGGTGATACTTGATATCGTATCGGGCGATCTTGATAAAAACTAAAATAGCCAATAATTCGAAGATCACAATCCAAGAGTAAATGGGACCTACAAAGTATTTTTGGGGCTGTGGATTATCCCTTTATGGCTGCATGGGCAACCTTTAGAAGCTCTTTACGCATCTCATCAAAATCAAATTGCTGCTGTGAAAAGTAATGAATTTGAAATAATGCCTGCTCAACTAACAGCGACAAACCGCCAATCACATGTTTGCCTAAATTTTGGTATCGCTTTGCCAATTCAGTCGGCCACGGATGATAAATCACTTCAAAAAAATCAGCCTTCGAAGAAATTGTTGAAAGGCCATCGGTTGCACCAGCTGGAGTTGTTGAAATAATCAAATCTCTATCTTGGATCTCTTCAAATCTATGCCAATCAAGAAAATCTAGTTCTAGATCTACAGCAGCGGCATGAAGCTGCACATGATGATTTGCTGATCGTGTTAGGGCAGTGACAACGGTTCCAGTACCTTTGAGTGAACCAATAGCTGCGCGAGCTGTTCCTCCCGCCCCAAGAATCGCAATTTTCTTGCCATAGTAAGGTTTAAGTAAATTTTTAAACGCTAACAAATCTGTTGAGAGTCCAATGCTTCCGGTTGATTCAAAAATTACAGTATTAACAGATGAGATTTGCTTCGCAACTGGGTCTACCCGATCAACGAAGCCAATTGAAATTTCCTTCAAGGGCATCGTCAGTGCTAGCCCGCGGAAATTAGATTTCTTACAATCAAAATAGAAATCACCGAAAGATTCTTCCTTTATTTCTTGTGCTGAAAACTCTGCTTCAATTCCTAGCAATTTATAGGCAGTTGTATGCAGCAAGGGTGAGAGTGAATGGCCGATTGGAGAGCCGGCGACTGCTAACTTAATCATCCAAATAACCCTGCATCTTCATTAGCCCGAAACTCATTCGCCCACTTATTAAATTCATTGAAATCCTTTGTAAACCTAGTGTCATTGGGCTTCACAGTGACGTAATACAACCAATCACCATTTTCTGGCTCAACTGTAGCAATCATGGCATCTTCTCCGGGATTACTTATTGGTGTTGGTGGCAAACCTCGATATTTATATGTGTTGTATTTGGAGTCAATCTCCAAGCGCTTATAAGGCAGGCGAATTTTGCCCCGAGTGTTGGTCGCATAATCAATAGTGGCATTAATTTGTAACGGCATCCCGATCTTCATACGGTTATAAATAACTCTAGAAATCTTTGCAAAATCTTGAGTATCACCCTCTGCCTGAACCATAGAGGCAATAATCAGCAATTGGTAAGGTGAATAATTCAAATAACCTTTATCAAGATTTGAAGCTCTTGCTGCTAACTTGAATCTATCGACCATCTGGGTAATTGCGTCATCAAATGTGGTTCCCGGAGTAAATGAATACTGTGCCGGGAAAAGGAATCCTTCCAAGTTTTTTGTACCGTAAACCTCATCTGGCATTAGTGACTGTGATAATTTCCCAGTCACCAATTTTGATTTTTCTAATAAATTTAAAATCTCAGCTTTTCTCAAGCCCTCTACAAAACCAAATACACCGAGCTTTCGTGTTGGTTCCAGAAGTTGATCTAAAGCTGCTTGTGCTGAAATCTTAAGATCTATTTCATGCACGCCTGGTGAGATCGAATTGGATTTCTTTTGATTTATTGCAATCTTAATAAACACTTTTGTCACTTTAATCACTCCAGATTGATAGAGCTTCTTTGCGATATCAGTACCAGTATCACCGGATTCTATTAGGATCTTTGTTTTCAAATTAGAAGAAGTTTGAATATAGTCATTGAGCAGAAATGCATTGTGGAATAAAACGGCAGATGTTGTGAGTATCGAACAGGTTAGCAGTAAGCCAACAATACGTTTTAAAATAATCTACCCACTTCTGCACCTGACTTCTCATTTAATAGTGCGCTTTCCAGGATACTGGCTGCTGCAATCTGGTCAATAATTGCCTTACTCTCTTTTTCAGTTTTGCCTA
>JGI24768J34885_10000619_pt1 | contig 10590 bp, 11 predicted proteins | sample LakOntMetagenome_FD_34885 | JGI IMG/M metagenome (IMG submission 34885) | reverse complement strand
ATTCCGAGAGTAAGAAGTCCGACGCCGATGATCCAGTTAAATTCACGTGGTTTACGGAATGCGCCAGTGAAGTAAACGCGGAGAAGGTGGACAACGATTCCGATCATAAAGATCAAGGCAGCCCAGTGGTGAATCTGACGCATCAGAAGACCACCGCGAACTTCGAATGAGATATCGAGTGTCGATGCGTATGCCGCAGACATCTCAAGCCCCTTAAGCGGTTCGTAAGAACCGTCATAGACAACTTCCTTCATGGAAGGGTCGAACCAAGAATGTCAGGAATGTTCCAGAGAGAAGAAGGATGACGAATGAGTAAAGGCAGATTTCGCCAAGTAAGAATGACCAGTGATCAGGGAAGACCTTTGTGAGGTTCTTCTTCATCCACTTTGCAGCACCAGTGCGATCGTCTACATATCCTGCGACGTTACCGGCGATTCGTTCGCGTGCTGTCATGATGAGCGCTCCCAGAAGCTAGGTCCAACAGGTTCATTAAATGGTGCTTGGGCTACTAGGTAACCGTCAGCATCTACAGTGATTGCCAATTGTGGCAGAGGTCGCGCAGCGGGGCCAAAGATAACTTTCGCAGCTCGCGTGACATCGAATGTTGATTGGTGGCATGGGCAGAGCAGATGCTTAGTCTGCTGCTCATAGAGAGCGACCGCGCAACCCATATGTGAACAAATCTTTGAGAAGGCGATGATGCCTTCATGTGTCCATGAAAGGCGCTCTGCATCGAGGTTGAACTCTTCAGGACGAAGGCGAATCAGCAAGACTGCATCTTTTCCGATGTCAGCAAGCGAACGATGATCTTCGCCAGCTGGTAATTCAGGAAGAGTCTGCGCAACTGCGCCAACTTCAAGATCTTCTGGACGCAATGGACGATCACCTGGATCAGTAACTAGGCGAGTGCCTGCTTTCCATGAAGTCTTCGAAAGTTCATCACCTGGAAGAGGACCTAAATCGCGAAGAAGAATGAGGGGAGAAAGTGCTGAAAGACCTAGGGCTGCACCCAATGTGCGCTTAATGAGCGGACGGCGTCCAAGTCCTGCAGATGCTGCACCTTCTTTAACTGTCTTTACAAAGTTAGAGCGATCTTCATCTTCTGAACGAAATTCATGACGTTGCGCTACAACTTCTTCGTCAGGCATTAAAGTCTTTGCCCAGTGAATCAAGCCAGCACCGATACAGAAGAGCGCAATCGCCATTCCCATACCGAGACCTAGCTGATGTGCATTTGTTTCACCTAGGACAGGGATAAAGATGAAAGTCTCATCCGAGATAAAAAAGTAAGAGAAGATAAGAAGAAGAGTTCCAAGTGCTGAAAGCATAAAGAGAATCGCGACCTGACGTTCTGCGCGTGCTGCAGCAACGGGATCGATATCGGCTTGGCGATGAACGTGAGCAGGAAGTCCTGGATCCTTAATTAATTCGATCTCGTTAGACATTTCTTATCTCGCCTTCATAGCTAGCCAGACTGCAACACCAATGAGCAGTCCGATTCCAAGTGTCCAAGCAAGTAACCCTTCGGTTACTGGTCCTACACGACCAAGTGCAGCACCACCAAGTTGTGGTTCAGCTTCTGCAGCCTTTACCCATTTGATGATGGAGAGTTTCTCTTCTGGCGTCAGTGTCTTATCGCTAAACACTGGCATTGATTGTGGACCAGTGATCATCGCTTCGTAGATATGACGTGGAGTTACACCCATCAACGTTGGTGCGTACTTACCTTGAGTAAGAGCACCACCTTGTGCAGCAAAGTTGTGGCACATTGCGCAGTTAGTGCGGAAGAGTTCGCCACCTTCTGCAACAGAGCCATCGCGTTCGTAATTCAAAAGTTCTTCGCCAGGAATCTGCGGCCCTGGTGCAAGGGATGCAACGTAAGTAGCTAACGCATTCACTTCTTCTGCATCATAAACAGGCGGCTTGCGCATAGCCTGGCTGCTCATATCTGCCATGGGCATACGCCCAGTGGCAACCTGGAAATCTACAGAAGCTGCACCGACGCCAATAAGTGAAGGAGCAATCTGGCTTCCTTCAGCGTTGAGGCCGTGACATGAAGAGCAACCCTTAAGGAAGATCTGTTTACCCTCTTCGATAACTGTCGAGCGATCAGCTGTTGTTGGGGCTTCATTATTCACAGCACTCGCAACTTGGAATGTTGTGCCAATGGTGAAGAGAGCAAAGATCAAAAGAATTGGTCCTGCTGCACGATGTCTGCGTAGACGCGAGAGACGCTTCACTGATTTCCTTTCAGTCGGGGTGGTAATTATTTAATGAGGTAGATAGAGGCGAAGAGAGCAATCCATACAACGTCCACGAAGTGCCAGTAATAAGAAACAACGATTGCTGTTGTTGCTTGACCTTGCGTAAAGCGACGAGCCTTAGCAACGCGGACCATGACGATGAGGAATGCGATGAGGCCACCTGTTACGTGGAGTCCGTGGAAACCAGTTGCGAGGTAGAAGACGGAACCGTATGCAGTAGATGAAAGAGTCATTCCTTCAGCAACGAGGTGTGCATATTCGTAAACCTGACCTGCGATAAAGAATCCACCCATAAGGAATGTCATGGAGAACCATTCGCGCATTCCCCAAGATGAAATCTTCCAGAGAGCGCCATCGCGGCGAGCTTGGTAACGCTCAGCGGCAAATACGCCGAACTGACATGTCACCGAAGAGAGAACTAGAACGGTTGTGTTGAACGCTGCGAAGGGAATGTTGAGAATCTCTGTTGACTCAAGCCAAATTGCTGGGCCTTGCACCGCGCGTGTTGTGAAGTACATAGCGAAGAGTGCAGCGAAGAACATGAGCTCACTAGAGAGCCAAACGATTGTTCCAACAGCCACCATATTGGGGCGAGTGATCTTGTGGTGGGCGCTCACGCTGGTACTTGTCATGGGTGGCATTATTCCCGAAAAGGAGCGCACTAACCTATTTAGAGGGGTCGCCAAGAGCCCGTTTTTCCGCTCAGCCGAGGTGAAAAGGGTCACCCATCGATGGCCACTTTTAGAGGTCAGAAGTTGAGCTTCTGGCTATTAGACTTTCGGCCATGACCTCGAATTCCGGCCTCAGAGAGCGCAAGTACTCCATCGTTCTTTACTCTGATGACGTCACCGTCCGTGAGGCAGTTATTGGGGCGCTGGGTTCTCGAGTAGCTCCGGATATGGCAGAACATGTCATCCATCAATTCGCGACCGGAGCAGCGCTTCGTCTCTTTGTTGATGCAAAGAAGCCAGGCAATGAGGCCCCCATCGATCTCTTTATCCTCGATGGAGAATCAGTTCCTGAAGGTGGGATCGGAATGGCTCGTCAGTTAAAGGATGAAGTTTTCAACTGTCCTCCCGTTATGGTGATTACAGGTCGCAAGGAAGATGCATGGCTTGCGGCATGGTCACGCGCTGAGGCAAATGTTCTCCACCCAGTAGACCCATTCACACTTTCACATACAGTTGCCGAGCTTCTTCGTGCTCGCACTGCTGCTACAGCGTAAGTAAGAAGCTATGTCCAATTCACAGTTGAGTTGGAGTGCACTCGTTGAAAGACTCGAATCAGGTTTAGATCTCGAGCCGGAACAAATTCAAGGTGCCATGCGCCAAATTCTGAGCGGTGAATCAGATGTTGAGAATGTAAAGAAATTTCTTATTGCTTTAAAGAACAAGGGCGAAACCTCTGAAGAAGTTGGAGCACTCGTTGCAGAGATGTATGCCCACTCTGGGCCAATCAATATCGCCGAGCGAGCAGTTGACACTGTAGGAACAGGTGGCGATGGCGCTCACACAATCAATATTTCGACAACTGCTGCAATCATTGCGGCAGCCGCAGGTGCCCGCGTCGTCAAACATGGAAATCGGGCAGTGTCTTCCAAATCCGGGGCATCTGATTTTCTCGAAGCGCTAGGTGTAGTTCCAGGACTTGATGGTCCAGGCGTTGAACGTACTGTTCGCGAACTCGGCATCGGTTTCTGCTTTGCGCCAATATTTCATCCCGCCATGAGGTTTGCAGCACCTGCACGAAAAGAGCTCGGGGTACCCACCGTATTTAATATCTTGGGCCCACTAGCGAATCCCGCAAAGCCACAGGCCGCAGCTATCGGTGTAGCCAATGAGCGAATGCATTTAGTGATGGCCCAAGTATTGGCTGAAAAGGGTTGCGATGGTTTTGTATTCCGAGGCGACGATGGCCTTGATGAAATAACGCTTGTCACCACAACGTCAGTTCTCTCGATTGGCAGAGATGAGATCAAGAGCGACCGAATCGATGCAAAGGATTTCGGCATGCAGAACGCACCGATTGAAGCAATCGTTGGTGGAGATGCGCAGGAAAATGCACAAATTTCACGCGCCATCTTTGCAGGAGAAAGAGGCGCTCCGCGAGACGCAGTTCTTCTCAATGCAGCAGCGGCAATCGCAGCATTTGAAGGCGACCTTGAGGGTGACATCAAGCAGCGTTTAACTCTTGGATTAGAACGCGCAAAGAACGCGGTCGATTCTGGAGCGGCGCTAGAACTTCTTAATAAATGGGCAGCTCTTACTCAGCAGATTTCTGCTTCTTAGCTTTCTTGCCAAAGTTGTTTAACTCTTCAAGAGTGTAGATATCGTGCGACCCAAGCGTTCGAGTAGCCCGTGGAAAACATCGACAGTCGCACGGGCATCATCTAAAGCCCTGTGATTGGGAGTTGTCTGCGTTCCGAAGAATTCGGCAAGTGTGCCGAGTTTGCAATTAGGTACTTCATCTCGCGAGAGAACTTTGCGAGCGATGATTGCGGTGTCGAGAACTGGATATTTTGGCCAATCAAATCCATGGGCGCGAGCAGCAAAGGTAAGGAATGAGAGATCAAAGGGCGCGTTCTGAGCAACGAGAACTGTTTCATTGTGTGACCCGATGAATTCGAGAAGTGAGGGAAATATCTGCGCAATAGTGGGAGATTGGAAGACCATCTCATCAGTGATGCCGGTTAGATCGGTGATGTAGGCAGGAACAGGATGTTGTGGATCTATGAAGGTCTTGAACTCGCCGAGTACAACACCAGCGCGAACCTTGACCGCACCAATTTCAGTGATGCCTGCACCAAGATGAGGCGCCCCACCTGTAGTTTCGAGATCAATGACAACGAAAGTAATTTCGCTGAGTGGACGACCGAAATCTTGCAGAGTGCTCTGCCACGTTGCACTCTCTGATTTTTCGACCATATCCAAACCCTAGATGATTGCGATGACATCGGATGCGTAATACTCTCAATTCATGGCAGTTGAAGACGCACCCGCAGGTTTGATTANCGATTGGCATGCCGAAGGTCATGGCGCCAATAAGAAAATCGGAGTTCTTCTGGTTCATGGATTCACGGGTTCTCCCGCATCGATGCGGCCATGGGCTGAGTACCTCAACCAGCGCGGATACACAGTCACCGTGCCTCTATTACCCGGGCACGGAACGACTCCTAAAGATCTCAACCTTGTGAAATGGCAAGAGTGGCCAGCAAAGGTAGAAAACGACCTTAATGCGTTGCTGCAATCGTGCGAAAAAGTTTTTATCTGCGGGCTTTCAATGGGCGGTGGGACAACGCTGAATGTTGCAACGAGATATTCCAAGCAATTGGCTGGAATCATCTTGGTCAATCCAATGATTCACGTGAAATTCATTCCGGCTCAGGTTGCTTGGGTTATTTCACGATTCCAGAAGATGCGTGACTCTGTGGGTGATGACATCAAGCGACCTGGTATCACCGAATATGGATACGACTCACTTCCTGCTGTAGGAGTCTATGAACTCCTGAAGATGCTTACCTATACGCGCAAGCGTCTACATGATGTAACCGTTCCTCTTCAGTTATTCCATAGCGTTGAAGACCACACGCTGCCGGTTTCAAACACTGAAATCATTATGCAGGGCGTGGGTTCTCGCGAGAAGAACCGCATCGAATTGGTAAATAGCTATCACGTTGCAACTCTCGATTATGACGCTGAAATCATCTTCGAGAATTCACGACTATTTATTGAATCGCACTCATAACTCTTCCGCCCATAACAAACTCTGTAGCTGCAACTAGTTCAGGGGAGAGATAGCGATCAGGGCCAGGTCCTGCAACGCTCTTTCGCAGTTCGCCAATAATCTTGGCCGAAACCGGACTTGGCGTTAGCGGAGCACGAAGTTCAATAGCGCGAGAAGCTGTCACTAACTCGATAGCGATGATTCGACTGAGATTGTCGACAGCTTTGCGTAGCTTGCGAGCTGCTGACCATCCCATCGAAACATGATCTTCTTGCATTGCAGAAGATGGAATCGAATCAACACTCGCAGGAGATGCTAGGCGCTTGTTCTCGCTAACGAGAGCAGCTTGCGTGTATTGCGCAATCATCAAACCTGAATCGACCCCAGGATCATCTGCAAGGAACGGCGGCAGTCCTGCGCTGCGGTTCTTATCGAGAGCTCTATCTGTACGGCGTTCAGCGATACTGCCTAGATCAGCAACTGCAATTGCCAAGAAATCGAGGACGTATGCAACGGGTGCACCGTGGAAGTTTCCGTTTGATGAAATTCTTCCATCTTCAAGAACAACAGGATTATCAATCACTGCTGAAAGTTCGCGGAGAGCGACGGTTGCTGCGTATTCGATAGTGTCGCGAACAGCGCCTGCAACCTGAGGTGCACAGCGAAGTGAGTATGCATCTTGTACACGGTCATCGTTATGTAAATGTGAGGCAACAATTCCTGAGTCTTTAAGAGTTGCAAGCATGCGTGCAGCACTTGCTGCTTGGCCAGGATGCGAACGAAGTGGTTCGTGCAGCTCTGGAATGAATACGCGGTCAGTTCCGAGCAGACCTTCAACGCTCATGGCCGCGACGACATCTGCTGAATCGACCAGCATTCGCAAATCTTCAATTGCGAGAACGAGCATGCCGAGCATGCCGTCGGTTCCATTGATGAGAGCTAAACCTTCTTTCTCGGCCAACTGAACGGGAGATATCTTCGCCTCAGCAAGTAGTTCTGGAACTGGGCGTTGTACGCCGTTCTTATCAAGTGCTTCACCTTCACCCATCAATACAAGTGCGCAATGTGCAAGAGGTGCTAAATCACCACTGCATCCAAGAGAACCGAATTCACGAACTAGGGGAGTAATACCTGCGTTAAGAAGGTCTGCCATCGTTTGCGCAACCACGGGACGAACACCGGTTTTCCCTGATGCGAGAGTTTTGAGACGAAGTGCCATCAGCGCACGGACAACTTCTCGTTCAACAGGATCACCAACACCTGCAGCATGTGAACGAATAAGTGAGCGCTGGAGCTGCGTACGAAGTTCTTGAGAAACATGTCGGTTCGCTAGAGCACCGAAGCCAGTTGAAATTCCATAGACAGGTGTTTCTGAGGCGGCAAGGCTTTCAACATGATCACGTGAAGATTGCATAGCGGCGACCGATTGCGCGGAGAGCGTGACTTTTGCATTTCCTCGGGCGATTGCGACAACATCGCTAAATGTCATTCCTGATGTTGAGATTACTACTTCTGCCATGATGTCACTGCTCTTCCTGATTTGTAGGTACTGTGAACGAGATTTACACCTGGACGATATGCAAGGTGGATATAACTTGGAGCATCCAGAAGAACGAGATCCGCTCTCTTTCCAACAGCAAGTTGCCCAATGTCATCTCTGCGAAGCGCTTTCGCGCCACCAAGCGTTGCTGCAAGAACTGCTTCTTCTACTGTGAAACCTAAGAGACTTACTGCGGCAGCGATACAGAAGGGCATTGACGTTGTATAGCTTGACCCAGGATTGCAATCAGATGCAATAGCCACTGTCGCGCCCGCATCGAGAAATCTGCGCCCAAGGTTGCTTTCAAGATGCGTTGAGAATTCAGCGCCAGGGAGCAAAGTGGCGACCGTATTGCTTGATGCAAGAAGTGCAATGTCCGCGTCAGTGGATTTACTTAAGTGATCTGCAGATGCTGCGCCAAGGCCAACCGCGATTTCGACGCCCTTGCCAGCGGTGAGCTGGTTTGCGTGAATGCGAGGCAACATGCCATGAACAATTCCTGCTCGAAGAATCGCCTCGGATTGTTCCGGAGTAAATGCCCCCTGATCGCAGAATACGTCGACCCACTTAGCGCTCGATTGGGGAATTATTGAGTTAATGATCAGATCAACGTAAGCATCAGGATCTTGCTTGTACTCTTGAGGAATTACATGTGCTGCAAGCAACGTAGTCTCATCGGTAAAGCTCTTTGCTATTTCTATCGAACGAGATTCATCTGCTGCTGTGAGCCCGTATCCAGATTTAATCTCGATAGTGGTAGTTCCCAAAGAAAGTGCTTCGTTTAATAGGCGCCGGGCATTGAGTGCAAGATCTGAATCTGATGCTGCTCGTGTTGCGCCGACTGTCGAAGCTATTCCTCCAGCGGTGTATTTCTCACCCCGTGAACGTGCAGAGAACTCCTCGGCCCTATCTGCAGCAAAAATCAGATGGGAATGTGAATCAACAAAACCCGGAAGAAGCGTCTTACCAGAACAATCGATTTCATTGTCAACACCGGATGGTTTGCCATGCGTGATTGCTGCAATGAGCCCATCTTCCACAACAAGTGTGGCTCCTTTGAGAACGCCTAACGTTCCATCCCCGTGAGAGGCATTGGTGACAAGCGTTGCAATATTGGTGAAAGCTACGGAGCTCACTTGATAGGCGCACCGTTCAACATGGGAACGTGAACACCCTTATCGATGGCGACTTCCTTTGCATGTTCGTAACCAGCATCAACGTGTCGAATAACTCCCATGCCGGGGTCATTGGTAAGAACTCGTTCAAGTTTCTGAGCTGCAAGTGGTGTGCCATCTGCAACGCTTACCTGTCCGGCATGAATAGAACGACCGATACCGACGCCGCCACCATGATGAATGGAGACCCATGACGCACCAGAAGAAATATTGATCATGGCATTAAGTAGTGGCCAGTCTGCAATCGCATCTGATCCATCGAGCATCGCTTCAGATTCGCGATATGGAGAGGCCACGCTTCCGCAGTCAAGATGATCTCGCCCAATAACAATCGGCGCACTTACTTCGCCGCTTGCTACGAGGTCATTGAATTTCAAGCCAGCCTTATCGCGTTCGCCATAACCGAGCCAGCAAATACGCGCTGGCAAGCCTTCAAACTCCACGCGGTCTTGCGCCATCTTGATCCAACGATGAAGATGCTTATTTTCTGGGAATAGTTCAAGAACGGCTTGATCGGTGCGAGCAATATCTTTTGGATCTCCTGAGAGTGCAACCCATCTAAATGGGCCTTTTCCTTCGCAGAAAAGTGGACGAATGTAGGCAGGAATGAATCCAGGGAATTCGAAGGCTCGTTGATATCCACCTTGNCGGGCTTCATCGCGAATTGAATTTCCGTAATCAAAGACGACCGCGCCTTTATCTTGGAAGTTGACCATCGCTTCAACGTGCTTTGCCATTGATTCTTTGGCACGCTTAGCGAAGTCGACGGGATTGCGATCGGCGCTATCGCGTGCATCGTTGATATCAATGCCCTCAGGAATATAGAAGAGTGGGTCGTGAGCTGACGTTTGATCCGTCACGATATCGATCGGAACACCCATGGCAAATAGCTGGGGGAGAACTGTGGCGCTATTTCCAACAAGTCCGATTGAGATTGCTTTCTTCTCGCTCTTAGCTTTGACAGCCATAGAAACGGCATCCTCGAGGTTATCTGCAATGACATCGAGGTATCTCTTGCTGACGCGACGCTTCAGACGTGAACCATCGACATCGATAATGAGACAAGTTCCCTCATTCATTGTTACGGCAAGAGGTTGAGCGCCACCCATTCCGCCGCAACCACCTGTAACAGTCAAAGTTCCCGCAAGAGTTCCACCGAAATGCTTCTCGGCAACTGCTGCAAATGTTTCATATGTTCCCTGCAAGATTCCCTGAGTTCCAATGTAGATCCAAGAACCTGCAGTCATCTGTCCGTACATGGTGAGGCCAAGATCTTCAAGACGGCGGAACTCAGGCCACGTTGCCCAATCGCCAACTAGGTTTGAATTCGCAAGCAGAACGCGAGGAGCCCACTCATGGGTTTGAAATACGCCGACAGGCTTACCTGATTGAACCAACATGGTTTCATCATCTTTGAGATGAGTAAGAGTTTTAACCAGAGCATCGAATGATTCCCAGTTGCGAGCAGCTTTACCTGTACCGCCATAGACAACTAATTTGTCGGGATGTTCTGCCACTTCAGGATCGAGATTGTTCTGCAACATTCGAAGGGCGGCTTCTTGCCCCCATCCAACAGCGCTCTTTGTTGTTCCGCGAGGTGCTCTTACGGGGCGAGGTCCTGAAGTCATTTGAGCACTATATAACTGAGGTCAATGTACTTACCACTACCCTTGAGCCATGAAATTGCCTCACGACCCTCTCTGGCCAAGAGCGCAATCACTTTTTACTGCTGAAGTCCGCGGTCATTCGGATGTCACGCTAGTTGGAATTCCAGCGTCGCAAACAAGTTTGAGTCCTTCGTCGGCTCATGAAACACCTGCTGCAATTCGAAGCGCGCTATTGCGATATTCGACTGCGCATTCAGATCCACGTGTTTCACTTGAAAGAT
>JGI24768J34885_10000614_pt1 | contig 10650 bp, 5 predicted proteins | sample LakOntMetagenome_FD_34885 | JGI IMG/M metagenome (IMG submission 34885) | reverse complement strand
ACGATCAATTGGGCTGAGCTTAATTCGCCGAGGACCAGGTCTTGATAGGTCAAAGAGAAACAACTATCGCCCCAGTGGTTCAACTCGTGGAAAACGCGCACGGTTTGGTTGCTATACGGCGCGAGGTTGTGTATGGGTTTGATGTCGGCACTCAGCCAACTGGGCGCGGATTGGATGTACCACATGTGATCGCCAGTGGTGTCTATGGGTGTAAAGGTGTACAATGCACCTTGGTTACTCACCGTGAAATTGGCATTGGGTAAGGGGTTAACTTGGATGCGCGCCTTGGCAGAATTCGCCACACAGCCTTTGCCGGTGTTTCCTTGCAGCCACACAGAATCGCCTTGTTTTACCAGTACTTTGTTGATGCCCGATTTGGGGTTGTTGAGCGATAAAACTTGTTTTCCGTTCACCACAATCCAGGCCTTTTTTACCGATGTGGTATCGCAATCGTGGGTGAGCCAAATGCTGCCGCCACAAATGATTTTGGGGGTAAGGGTATCGATATCGTGTTTTAATTGGTTTGCCCTGATCGATTCTGCACTCCAAGAAAGATTCTTTTTCGTGGTGCCACAAACCGCTTGCGCTGAATCCAGTACCGCCAAATCTACCTTGCCGTTTAACGCATTGATATCAATCTGGAACTGTGATTGCTGCTGTTGCGATGTGCCGTTCACCCAAACGTTGTAGGCCTTGGGCAAATTTCCGAGCGATAAAGTTGCTTTGCTGCCCACGCAGAGCGGACTGCTGCTCCATTGGGCGGTATAATCGATGGGTGTGCACGACTTGGTGGTGGCGGAGAAGCGGGCGATCGGACTTACCATGCAATCGTTGTTGATGCTATATCGAACCCATAGCGAAACGGGTGATTTGTCTGATGGTGTAGCAACCGCAAATTGCGTATCTAAGCCGTTGTTGCCGCTGTTTGTCCATGTTTTTCCGGAATCCTTGCTGCAACTGTATTGGATGGCGAGGGGTTGTGATTTCCATTTGAAAACCACTTGCGTTAATTGCGAATCGATGCCAGACAGTTGAGGCGCGAAGGACGAATCTACTACGCTGTAACTCAAAGAGAGCGGTACACTCACACAACCGTTGCTTCCTTTAACCCAAAAGCGTTCTTTGGGATTCGATAATTTCGCGATGGTGGTGATGAGGGTGTCGCCGGAGAATGGTCCCGTGGCACCAAGGGTGGAAATGGAATCGCCTTTGTTCAATTTGGCTTTCCAGGTCACTTTGCTGTTGACGCAGTAGGCCATCGATAGAAACAGGCTCACGTTGGCAGTGGGTTTGGGGTTGACCAAAATCTTAATGGGGTCTGTGAGGGTTGAGCAGCCTTCCAAGCTTGTGGCCAAATTGAAGTAAGAGCCGGTATCTTTTAGGAAAATCGTGGTTTTGGTGCTGTTGTTATGGATCCACTTTTGTTTATACAAGGTGGTGTTTAGACCCGCAACGCTTACTTTGAGTGAATCGCCGCTACAAATGGTACTCGTGCCTTTTGGATTGGTGCTGGCTTTTGGTGGTGAACTAAAGAAGGTGGTGAGCAATGTAACCGTATTGGATTTTCCGTAAGCGTTTGTGGCGGTAAAAAGGATGGTGTGTTTTCCTGCACTCAGTGCGATGGTGGGGTTTTGTTGGGTTGACAGGGTGGTGTTGGGGCCAGTGGCGTTTTTCTCCTCCCACAAATAGGCGGTGGGGTTGTTTGTGGCACTGCCGCTGAATTTGGTGCCATTGCTGCAAGCCACTGGGTCTGCGATTTTGGCTGATGCCACACTCAACAAAGTAGAAGGGGTTATTGTGAAATCCTTTTTGTAAATGTAATCGCCATTGTCGCTCCCGTTGTTGTTGGTTGCGTTTACCGTGGTGAAAAATTTCACCTTACCTACGTTGGTCGATGGGGCTTTCCATTTGAACGTCCATGCCGTGCTATCGGTGGCAACGCGCGAAGATCCAGTGGTTGTTTGTCCGATGTAATATCGGGTTTTTCCACCCACAGAGGTACTGCTCGTGCTGGTTCTGCTATCGCTGGTTGAGAAAGTACCTGCCGCAGCGTTGGTGGTATCTAGGCCGGTGAGTTGGAACCCAAATTTCGATATCCCCGATTCGGCATAAGTCAACGTGATGGTATANGTTGAATCGGGCAAATATCCTGTGCTTGGGATGTTGCTTCTCATTCTGATTCTGTTCCATTGAGACCCGGAAGTAACCAAGCTATACGATGAGTGACAGCTGGTGCAATTGCCTTCTGATATGGCACCGGTGTAGGCTGGACTCGCACCACTGGTGTAAGATACTACTTCGCTCACTACGGCGATGCTCAACAGTAAGAATAGGAATTTGATGTATTTCATGGTTTGAAAACTATGGACAAAATTAGGGTAGGATTGTTGCCTTTGGGCGATGGGTTTTGTTTGAATCGATAAATGAAACAAATGAACGGCCAGAAGGTTGTGGCGCCTGTATGGAAGGTTTCAATCTTTGCAGTGTCATAAATCGTTCGCATTTTGTCGTTCTGTGAAGGTTGTAGGTCGAAGCGGCCCGCAGGGCCGCTTCGAATTCAGTATCTTTGTATTTATGAACCATTGGATTGTGGCGGGATTCCTTGTTGTATCGGGATTGAAGCCCTTAAAAGCTCAAAATACGACGGTCACTTTGGAGCAGTGCATCGCCCAAGCATTAAACCAAAACATCGAGATTCAATTGTCGATGCTCAATGAGGATCAGGCGGAGATGGCAATGAATCAATCGCTCCGGAATTTTGGTCCAGATGTGAGTGGTTCGGCCGGACAGTTTTATCAATCTGGAAGATCCATTGACCGGTTCACGAATCAGTTTGTTCAATCAACCATTGGTTCCAATAATTTTCAATTACAAGGTTCGGTGCTCGTATTTGGCGGGAGGCAAACACTCAATAACTACAAGCAAGCCAAACAAAATTGGATGGCGTCGGAGGCAGATTTGGAATCGATTAAACTGTCTGTGATACTTCAAGTATCGGCGGCGTACGTGCAATATTTGCAAGCCAACGAATCGGAATTGGCTGCACAAAACGCGGTAGAGGCCAGTCAAGCCCAGTTGAACAGAGGTCAGATTCTGTACGATGCGGGTGCGAGCAATCAGGGCGCATTGCTGGGGTTGAAAGCGCAGCACGCCAACAACTTGGTGTCTCTCACGGCGGCACAAAACACCAAAGCCACATCGCTCCAAAACCTGAAGCAGCTGATTCGCTGGCCCAAGGAACAATCTTTTGTGGTTGCGGTGGAATCATTGGGTAGCATCGAAAGTGCCTTCCCTTATACCTCGCAGCAGTTGGTTGATAGCATCATGGAAAAGCGGCCGGATTATCGTGCGGCGAAATTTCGCGTGTACGCGGCCCAATACGGTTTGAGATCTGCGAAAGGCGCATTGTTGCCCACATTGAGTTTGGGTGGTAATTTGAATACTGTGTATTCAGACAACGCCAAAACCGTAGATGGGGTAACTGTGGCGGGATTTGCTCCCATCGGACGGGTTCAAGGGACGAACGCGATTGTGGAAGCGCCCGATTTTGATTATTCGATGTCAACCATCGCCTTTGGTGATCAGGTGAGAGACAACTTTGGACAATCGTTGGGTGTGAGTTTGAATGTGCCCATTTATTCGGGGAAGCAGCGACAAACCCAGGTAAAGAGTGCGGATTTGGCCCTCACCCGAGCGCAGTTGAATTTGGATCGCATCGAACAAACGGTTGAAAATGAAGTGTTGGCCGCGTTCAACAATTATCAAAATGCGGAGCGCAGGTATTTGGCGAACAAAGAGAATTACGAACTGCAAAAGCAAAATGCCGCGTATTTAAAACAACGATTGGATGCGGGTGCAGCGGCTTTCTTTGAATATCAAGTGGCTTTTGCCAATGAGCAATCGGCCTATCAAAATTTGATATCGGCCAAATACGAGAGATCGTTCCGTAGAATGGTACTAGAATTTTATCTATCGCCCAACCCCAATGCCTATAACAACATTCAAATCAAATAACATCATGAACAAAAAGCGTATACTTTGGATTTCTTTGATCGCACTGGCGGCGATAGTGGTAGTGGCATTTGTAATGAAGGGCGGCAAGAAGGATTTGGAAGTGGAAACGGCCAAGGTGGAATCCCGCACCATTACAGAGATTGTGAGTGTAACGGGCAAAATTCAGCCAGAAAGCGAAGTGAAAATCAGTGCCGATGTGAGCGGTGAAATCATCGATATGTTGGTGCAAGAGGGTGATAGTGTAACCAAAGGACAGTTGTTGTTGCGCATCAATCCGGAACTTTACGAAACGGCGATGTCGCAGCTCAAGGCCAATTTAGACAATTCGAAGGCCGCTTTGGCGGGATCGGAGGCCCAGCTCATCAAGGCGAAATCGTCTTATGATCAAGCGGTGTTGAACCAAAAACGTCAGAAAAAACTGTACGAACAAAAGGTGATCAGCGATCAAGAATGGGAAAATGCCCAATTGCAATTTGAAGTGGCGAAGGCTGATTTTGAAGCAGCGGGTAAGTCGGTGTTGGGTAGTAAATACAACGTACAAAGTGTTGCGGCGCGATTGGAGGAAGGGAAGCGAAACCTGGGTAGAACGAGCATTTATGCGCCAGCTTCGGGGATAGTTACGCATTTGACTTCTGAAAAAGGGGAACGTGTGGTAGGAACTGCTCAAATGGCGGGTACTGAAATCATGCGTATCTCGAACATGCATTTGATGGAAGTGCAGGTGAATGTGAACGAAAATGACATTGTAAGAATCCACCGGGGCGATAGTGCAGACATCAAGGTGGATGCCTACGACAGTCGGGTTTTCAAGGGCGTAGTGACTGAAATTGCCAATTCAGCGGTGTTTAATACGGCGCAGAACATGAGTGATCAGGTGACCAATTTTGTGGTAAAAATTAGATTGGTGAGAAACAGTTACGAAGATTTGATGGGCGAAGGGGAGTTTCCGTTTTTGCCGGGGATGACCGCCAGTGTGGATGTGAAAACGAAAACCAAAATGGGGGTGATTTCTGTGCCGATTTCTGCGGTGACCACCCGCAATCCATCGGTTGGAAAATCTGATGACAAAGCCAATGCAGCCTCATCGGGGGTTCAAACATGGGTGTTTTTGTACAACGGCGGAAAGGCCAAAGCGGTGGAGGTGAAGACCGGCGTTCAAGATTTGGATTTTTATGAAGTTTTGAGCGGTGTAAAAGTGGGCGACGAAGTGGTGTCAGGGCCTAGTATGTCTATCGCCAAGACCATGAACGATGGCGATAAGCTGAAAAAGAAGAAATAATTTTACACAAAAATCCCACACGAAGGTGGGATTTCTTACACAAAATAGTAGTTTTGTGCTGTTGCTAGGTTCGATCGTGGATGGCAAATCCACTTCGATGAAAAGGGAACTTCGGTGTAAAACCGAGACTGTACCCGCAGCTGTAACTCCATATCAATGTTTGCATTGATATAATTTTGGGCCTCTAAAGCCACTGTTGAAAAACGGGAAGGCGCCCAAGGTGGAGAAGTCAGAAGACCTGCCTAATAACACCCATTGCACGCTTTCGGGAATAAGAGCGCGGCGAGGATACAGGGCGGTTCATCTTCCCAATTCTCTCTACATCATTTCCTATGCGTGCGCTGATGCAAAACGATGCTTGCTTTGTGCGCCATATCGCTGTTAAGGATTTTCTCGCTGGACGTGGACAGGGGAGATACAACTTTGATTTCGGGATGGGTGGATGGCCGCGATGAACGTCCAACAGATACGGTATTTATCAGGGCTCAACGTGTGGATTTTGCCACTGTGGGCAGGGTAGTGAAGCAATTTCAGTCTGGCGATAACGATCAGTTATTGACCGCCGCTATGCAAGATGGGGGCGCATTTTTCAAACAATATGGAGTAACCGGTAGCAGCACGATCTCTCGACGTGGTGCCGACGCCAATCAAACGCAAATCAATTGGAATGGATTGCCCATCAACAACCCCATGCTGGGAATGAGCGATTTCAATACGTTGATGTCGTGGGGTACTGGTGAGATGTTTTTGGTGGAGGGCGGGAATTCTGCGGTGGTGGGCAGTGGGAGCATGGGTGGGACCCTTTTTATGCGAAACGGATTGCAGTTTTTGGAAGGTGATAATATTACAAATGCAGAGGTGCAATCCAAGGCTATGTTAACGGCGGGATCATTTGGAGAACGCAATTTGGCGGCACACGTGAAGATGTTGGGCAAACGCACATTTGCTTCGTTTGATGTGGCCAATTTTACCCATAAAAATGCCTTTGTATTCAATGATTTGGGGTTGGAGCTACCGAAAAGAAAGATGGAAAATGCTTTGAGAACCCAGCAAATGATGCGGGTGGTTTCAGGGATGAAGTGGAAACGGAGTCAATTGCGGGGTGTGGTGGAATTTGCGGGGATGTCGCGACAGTTGGGCTTGGCGATGGGATCTTTGCAGCCTTTGGGGAAGCAGTTGGATTTGAATTTGCGGGGTTTGTTGGAGCATCAGGTAACGTTCAAGGGGCATTTGTCGATGTTACAGCGCTTGGGTGGGGTGATGGATCAAATTGATTACTACAGTACTCCAAACGATACTTTGGGGAGTTTGAGCAGGGGGAAGACCTTGCATTATCAGAATGAAATTTATTACACCCGCAAGAGTGTTCGTTTTTTGTTGGGTACAGATTTTCAATATCAGCGGGCGAACACAGAATATTATTTGGGTTGGGCAAGACGTGTTTTGCCGGCTTCTTTGGTGGGTTTGTATTGGTCGGACCGCAAATGGTCGGCCGTGGGCAATGCCCGTTACGAATGGAACGAGCGCATGCCCACGGCCGGATTGTCGCTCCAGTTCCAGGCCAGCCGTAGGCTGGCCTGGAAGTCCAACGTGCATTCCTCCTTCCGCAGGCCCACCCTCAACGACCTCTTCTGGGTGAGTGGTGCCGCACTATCCCCCCTCAAATCCGAAAAAGGATGGGGTTCAGAATTGGGTTTGATGGTGAAAACCGATCACAACACTTACAAACAGTGCCAATTGCAATTCACCGCAGAAATTACAGCCTATTACCGAGAACTTGATTTTCCCATTCTTTGGGTGCCTGCCGGTGCAGTTTGGCGCGCCACCAACCTGTCTGGCGGTGGACGGTATGCCGGCGCCCAACTTTCAGTCCAAGCCCAAGCCCACATTCGCCAATCGAAAATGGGCCTCCAAATCAACCTCGATCGCGTGAAAGCCCTCGTGAAGCAGGCCGAAAGCGGACCAGAATATCAACAAATTTTTGTGCCCCTATACAACGGTAACATCGCCCTGTCATGGCATCGCCCCAAATACCAATTCTCAGTGAATACGCAACTGGTGGGACTTCGTTACATCCAAACCGATAACCAATCTAGTTTGCCAGCGTATGCCCTGGTGAACGCCCAATGGCGCTATCCCGCAGTGTTGAATAAAAAAGGTCTTGTCATTGATGTGGGTATACAAACACAAAACCTCACCCAAACTTCGTATTTCAGCATGCCCGGAAGGCCAATGCCTGGAAGGAGTGTGCAGTTTACCCTTTGGATTCAAACAGTGTCGAAATCTCACGCCAAAACAGTTAACTAAATATTCATCAAAACATTGGGAAGCAAATCAATAAAAATCATAATATGAAAAAATACATCATCGCAATCGCAGTTTCATTGGCCAGTTTACAAGGCGTGAATGCTCAAGAGGTAAGGCAAGGATTCGAGACGGTTCCTCTGGATTCTGGCGAAGTAGTCAATGGTAAGAATGGAGAAAAGTCCTTCGATATTTTGGGGGCTGTACCCAATTATGTGCTAAAAATGCCCATGCAATATGATACTTCTTGGGGTGGGTATTGGTCTGGCGGTTGGGCGATATCTAAAAAAATTGATGGTTCTACAGGTCCATCCGATTTCTCAAAACACCTGTATTGCGCTAAACCGGGGTATGGTGCCGAACCCGTTGTGCAAGGCAAACAAATTGGCAAGACCTTCGCCGTTGGCATGAATGGCGCTTACTGGCTTCAACAATCTCGTGCAAACGAAGGCGTCATGTCTTTTTATGTGACCAATTCAACCTATGCCTACAATTCCATGAAAAATGGCGACAATTTTGCCAAGAAATTTGGGGGTGCCTCGGGCAATGATGCCGATAGTTTCGTGCTCAACATCCAATTCTTCGTGGATACCAATTTGGTCGCGAATAAAAAGGTGGTTTTGGCAGATTATCGCTTTTCGGATAACAGCAAAGACTATATCCTGGACTCTTGGCAAATCGTGGATCTGCCCACCTATTTTCCTGCAGGATTCGTAGACAGTATCTCTTTTGAGTTGCAAAGTTCAGACAATGGTCAGTTTGGTATGAATACCCCAGGTTTCTTCTGCGTGGATCGAATTGTTTGCGGACATTGGTTGGGTACTAAACAACAAACCAAGATTGCGGCTCAGGTATATCCCAATCCGGCCACTGATGTCTTGCAACTACAATGCGGTTCACAAATCAGCCATGTTGAAGTATACAATGCCCTTGGGCAGTCGGTGAATGTGAAAAACATCAAGAATTTGGGTGCAAAGTCAGTGGATTTAAACGTAGCGAATTTGGCAACGGGTAGCTATTGGATCAAAGCACATACCCAGCAAGGTGTGGTGTCAACCCTCTTCATAAAACAATAATCTTTTCATGAATTCATTTGGTCTTGCCCCCCAATTATCTAAAAATCACGCGGTTAAAGCATGGTTGTGTTGTTTGTTTTTGCCATCGCTGATTCTATTGCAGAGTTGTGAAGATCAAGTGATCGGCCCGCCCCTGATTGCCCCCCAAGGTGATGATCGAGTGGCAGTGCTCTGCGAAGGCAATTTTATGTGGGGGAATGCCAAGCTCGACGTGATTTCAACGGATTCATCGGGTACGAAAATTTGGAACAATGCGTTTGAAGCAGTAAATAATAAGCCCATTGGCGATGTGTTGCAAAGTGCTTTGGTGGCAGGGAACAACCTGTTTTTATCGGTCAATAACAGCGGAAAAGTACTGTCCATCGATCCCGTATCGCTCAAACAAACCAAATCAAACAATACCCTGAAATCGCCCCGAAACCTGCTGATGGTTGGCGGTCAATTGTGGGTGAGCGACCTGTATGCCAATAAAATTAGTGTGCTAGATACATCGAACCTGAAAACGGTGAAGGAGATTGTTGTGCCTGGATGGACGGAAAACATGGTGCTTTGGGGCGATTATGTGGCCGTGGCGGCGTACAAAGGGGAGGTGCTGTTGGTGAATCCCACCACGCAAGTGATTGAACGCACGCTGAAAGTGGATTCTGGCGCATTGCATTTGGCGGTGGATGCCGCACTGCAGTTGTGGGTGGGCTGCTCGTTGAACGGGAAATCGTCGCTGTCGGCATTTGCACTTGGGCAAATTGATATTGTGGAAGTGGCGCATTGGAAAATGACGGGCGATTTGGGCAGCATACAACTGTCGCGCAATGGCGGAACCCTGTTTGTGTCGCGCAAGAACAAGTTGTACTCGTTTCGTGCCGATGCCGCATCCGAAGCCAATATGGCGGTGTTGATTGAGCCGAGTGTTACGCAACTCTATGGTTATTACTATGATGCGGTGTCGAATACGTTCTATTTCGCCGATGCCAAAGACTATGTGAGCAATGGTTCTGTTGTGCGATGTCCGATGGATGATCTGAAGAAAACGACGGTGATTACTACCGGTGTGAACCCTTCCGGCTTTGTGCGTTTGCCCTAAGTTAGTTTTACTATCTTTGAGGGCGAGAAATGAAGTGGAATTTCCTGAAGTTGAAAAAGGTTGATATCCTGTTGCTGCGGTCCTATGTGGGTCCGTTTGCAGTTACTTTTTTCCTGAGTATGTTTCTCTTTTTGATGCAATTTCTTTGGAAATACATCGATGAGTTGGTGGGCAAAGGGATTTCTACCGACATCCTGGCGAAGTTGATTTTCTATTCATTGGCCGATTTGGTTCCGATGGCGATGCCGCTCACAATCATGGTGGCGGGCTTGATGACTTTCGGGAATTTGAGTGAGAGTTTTGAGCTGGTTGCCATGAAAAGTAATGGGATTTCTTTGTTGAGAGCGCTGAGGCCCATTTTTATTCTGATGTGCTGCTTGGCGGTCATGAATTTTTTGTTCTTGAACTATGTGATTCCCAAAGCCAAACTGGAACAGGCAGCGATGATGATAGATGTTCGACAAAAGAAGCCCACGTTTAACATCGCCGAAGGCATTTTTTATCACAACATTGAGGGTTTTGCCATTCGCGTGGGTAAGAAGGAAAAAGACAATCAAACCGTGAGGGATGTCTTGATTTATGAGTATAAAAAAGACGACAGCAAGCGATTGAATGTGCTGCGGGCCGATTGGGGAACGATGATATTGAGTGCGGATCAAACCGTGTTGAATTTTACTTTATACAATGGTGTGAGGTACGAGGAGATGACCAACGCGCCGGAGTATCGCAAAACGCATCCGTTTAATCAGATGTACTTTGAAAAACAACGGATTCAAATTGATTTGTCGAGCTTGGATTTTCAATTCACAGACCGTGATTTGATTGCCAGTGATTATCGGTTGCAAAACGTGAGTCAATTACTGAAAGAGATTGACACATTCAATATGAAATGTGGG
>JGI24768J34885_10000613_pt1 | contig 10653 bp, 2 predicted proteins | sample LakOntMetagenome_FD_34885 | JGI IMG/M metagenome (IMG submission 34885) | reverse complement strand
CAGACCATGGTGATCCTGTCGGAGTCGACGGGAAAACTGATTGGACTTGCTGATATGACGGAGTGGCCCAAGATGCTGGTTGTCCAATGATGCGATTGATCAGTGGCGTTGAGTACGTGTCGTTGAAGTCGATCAATCGCACGGTTGGATCAGTGAACGTCGGGTCAGTCTGAGCGACATTCGGAATTGTGGTCGAAGTTGGCGTAGACGTGAATGACATTGGTGCAGACGCTGGCATCGGAGGCGGCGACGTTGTTGGCAATGGCGGGTGCCATTGTTGGTTAGTTGGAGTCGGCAGATCGCCGTCAGTCTGGTCGGAGGAGATCATCGACTTGGTCTAGCTGCAACGTATTGTAATCAGACATGAGCGGTCTTGCTGATTTAGTAGACGACCCCCCTGTAACCCTCACCAGGTGGCACGTCCTCTGACCCCGCCAGTCCACGTGCACTTAATACCCGGGCAGCAGCGGTTCGGTTGAAGGCAGGGGCATGCGTCCTCATGCATACCGTAACCCTGTGCTACTCACATCACCCCGTGTCTCCTCGGGTGATCAAGTCCGATTCAACATTAGGTATCAGTGAGGTTTTGGTGTACGGGCTCCCGGCCAGCGACGGATTTACGCTGCCGGTGCGCATTACCCGGGGTTGCCTATATTGGGCCCCGTGTGTATCCGCCGCCCGTCTCTCCGTAGCTCGGTTCCGGACCCGTAGCCGCCAGAGACGAGTGTGTGTATGCAGAGGTTGCGAGCCTCAAGCACCACTTTCCGTACAACCATGGCTTCGACATGTGCGAGTGCGGGGCGGCCGCGTGTGCTCGCTAGTGCGGCCCGGGGGGCGAAGGGCCGGGGTACAGTAGCCGCACTCTTCGAATCTCTTCGTCGATATCGTTTCTCGTCGTATGTACGATAGCTGGCATCGTATATGACTATATATGTACCAAGGGCATACGATCGAAGAACGGTGAACTTCCATTGTGGTGACAGTGAAGTTGTTGAGCAGTATCCGCATTGGTCCGCTACTCATTCATGTCGATACGCTCGTCGATCGTTTGTCGTGGTACATGCGTTAACATAAGTCAGTATACGATACCGCGTCGGGAACTCTAGCATCATATGCTACGCTGTGGAAACCACAACCCATGCCGCACTGTGTTCAGGCATCGGTTGAGTGAATTCTCGCTGTCTGTAGGGGTCTCAGTAGAATGTTGCGANTAGGCAGCAGTTCTACATGAAACTTGGCGCGAAGCTTTGCGCAGGGGTATATGCGTAAACGGAAAGCTCATTACCTGTTATGCCTCACACGGGGAGGCTGGGCGGCGGCTTCCGCTCGCGCGGCTGGATGCTTTGAAGTTCCTAATATTAACAGCAGTACCGTGCTATTTAGGGTAGTACCCTCAGCACTTAGGTCCTGACACCCCCCCTCGGACTAAAACCGCTAGGTTTCAGTTCGAAGAGAATAATTTCTAAGGCAAAATCATGTAGTGATTGTCTTACAGATCAAGCCCCTTTTCGAGTTGTGTTAAACACAGTTCTGAGCAATTGCAGTCAGCATTTGCTCATGACAAACTTTGCAGTTCTCGCTCACACCACCGGATCAGCAGGCTTCCACTCCGGGTGCTTGTCAGACTGCCGAATATCACGCGGTGTATCGTGACGAAAACCGTGGCAAATCCTTGCCAATCGATTGAACTCTTTCACTCTCGCAGGAGTTGCATCATAGCCCTTTGTGAGCGTGTCAGAGCAGTTCTCGGTTCCTTTCACTGGAAGAACAGTAATGTTCCCATGGCGAACTAAACCTCGAACATAGTGAAAAGCTGTTCCGACGTGGCGAAGTTTGTCTTCACACCATGATTGTTTACGACCCAGCGACAGTCGTGATGATGCTGAGTCAGTATACATCGTCGCAGCATCCAGTTCTAATTCTTTTTGAAAGATTTGAACCGCATGCTCAGCATCGTCCCTAGCCCTCAACGTAGCACTCGGTGCTGTGGACGATTGTTGTATGGACGCCTTGAGTAAACGCAAATATTGAAGCTCTTGTGCACAGGAAGAAAGCGAAATAAATTCGGACTCTCCCACAGAGCGTGCAGTGTTCCGTTGCGTTCTGCTGGCCCATGAAATTGGGTTGCTGCCGTGAAACACGAGGAATCCGGTTGTTGACAGATGGAACTTTGAATTGTTCCAATCGGCATCGCTGTACGCAGTGAGCTCATCCCCCCCATCGACACCAATGAAGAGAGGTGTCGGATGTTTCTTGATGTACGTAATGAGCTCGAGTAGCGCATTGAAATGCTCCATGCGATAATCAGCAGCGAAACGAGATATCTCTTTGTAAGCAAAGGCTATGCTTGGCATAGTCGATGTCATCAAGTAGCCCACTGCGCCAAGAAGCGATCTGAAAGGTAATGCCTTCAGTTCCAAATGCTCCTCAGGTGATGGTTGCGCAGCAGCTTTCTTGAGCCTATTGAATTTAATCGGCACATCCATTGACGCAACTTTGTACTTGTCAATGTACGCCTTGGCCTTGTCGTAGATAGAGTCAATGAGTCGTTGTTGAGACAAGAGAAAGCCGTGCTTGGTNCTTGTTATCTCGATTCCCAAATACCTTGACAGAGTCTTGTCGGTGGTGATCTTGAATCGTGCCGACAGCTCATTTTTGAACCTCTCAACATGAGCGAGATGCTTGTTGAAGATGATGGCATCATCGACATAATTGAGGACGTAGGTGATCGTGCCGTCAGCTTCTTGCCGTTGATAGAGACAAGGGTCAATTGCGTTCTGCTTGAAGCCGATGGTGATCATGAAGTTGGTGAAGAGCGTGAACCATGCATAAGGTGCAGTTGACAGACCGTATAGGTTCTGCATGAGACGAGCTAATGCACCATTGTATGGTCGATCTGGAAAACCTTTCGGNAATCGCACATAGTGCACATTGAGTGGCTTTGCATTGCCGAAAGCTTGAGTGCAGTCCGTAGCAAGAATATGCCAGTTCTGATGCGCTGCAAGGGATAACATCATCCTGAACGTTGGCATTCTTGGTGTCGGAGCCGGCATGCCTGAGCTGGGATCTAATCGATTACCAAGACAGACACAGCGACATTTGCAGATTCCCTCCTCACCTGCTGACTTTGGTGGCTTGTACTTGAAGAGCAGCATTGTCGGCAGGACTGTAATATGTTTGTCACCTTCCGGGATGTCCTTCACGATATCGAACATCTTAGTCTCAAAGCAAAGACCGTCCATCTCCTTGTATGCCGCATCGAGCCATAGCTGTCGGCACCTCGGATCCGCAATGCGTTCAATGTGCTGCATGCTCTTCGGAACAACCGTGTTGTTGATGAGCGCTTCAACCTCGTTGATGTCAGCCACAACTGTGCTCCATCTCACGTGTTGTAGACGCCACCGATGACGTCGAAGGTCAAGCTTGTCGTGGTCGGTCGAGTTCTCGTACTGAACTTCGGTAAGACCGTACTCGTCAGTGAGCGTGACCACGGTAGCCTTATCGTACNTCGACTTTTGCTTGCCTGTGCGCTGCACTTCAATCTCGGTGCCGGGCACAAGACACGACGGGCAATACCAGCCATCAGCTGCCCTTGGTTGCCACTTCAGCCCGAGACAGCTGTTGTGGTAACCTTGATCACAGCAGTCGCAAATAAGGATTTGAACTCGCTCTGATCTATTACGAAAGCTTGAGTACTTGCTGTCGATGTCTCCAGAGCCACACTCGACGCAGACGATGTCCGGGTTATGACAGAGTTGTTGCTTCTCCGCCTTGGTCAGGTTTGACTTGACAGTCGTCTTCTTCGCGATCGGCTCTTCAGTCGGTGGCGCATCGGCAGTTGGTTGGAGGATAGGGTCAGTGTTGATAGCCGGAGCGTCAGACCTGTGAGCTTTGCGAAGTGCATCTCGATGAAGTTCACGCAGGATCGTAGTGTTGGCCTCGAAAGCAGCGACACCTTGATCATGCAGTTGTTGAGCTCGTGTAGCACAGAATTCTTGATGCTGGCGAGCTCGTTCAAGTTCTTCAGGTGGCACCGGAATCGGCTTGTACTCAGCCAAGACGTGCTCGATGCCGGTGTTGCCATCAGTTTTACAGACCAGGTCGAAGTTGAGCATCTCCGGATCGATGACCAGTCCCGCTGCGATGTCAACGACCAGAGGCTCGCGATATGTCCGCCGTAGCACATTGTTGGTGATGCGCGTTGGCGTTGACGCAATGTCCAGGTCCAGCACGTAGACGCAGCCATGTTGTTCAGCCGGACCGAGGTAACGCGCTCGATGCCCTTTAGGATCTAGCTTGCGCTGAAGATTGGGTTCTTGTTGGCGATAGATCAGTGGCGCGCCGAAGGCGTGAAAGCTCGGATTGGTCGGCATGTCCGGATGCCAGAAGGAGTAGGGTTCTGGTAGTCCATCATGACTGGACAGAAACTGGTCGACATAGGCGGCGTACCGTAGAGCATAGCTCCAGTAGGTCAGTGGTAGACCAGATGAGAGCAGCATGGCATGAGCTTGTCGAAGTAGTGTCTGATGTGCTCGTTCGACAATGCCATGAGCTTGATGTTCATGAGGTGGGACGACGGTTAACTTGATGCACATCGTTCGACATATGTCGATGAGTCCGGTCGCTGACTCGCCGCAGAACTCGCCTCCAGCGTCGACTCGGATCTCCGTTGGAGGGACTCGAATGAAGCCGAAGTACTTCTGCAGCGCTTTAGTCGAGTCTGATTTTGCTCTCATTGGGTACACAGTTTTCTTGCGACTCTTGCCGTCCACGATGGTCATGGAGTGCAAGTTGCCATGAACATCGGCAATCTTCATGTTCATCAAGTCCACATGAATGATTTCGTTCGGGTACTGTGCTGGTACAAGTGTGCCGCAGTGCGGTGCCTGCTTGGCTTTGGCAATGTCGCAGGCATCACACTCGATGTGGTTGGGAAGTAGCCAGTACTTGAGTAAACCGATAGCGCGTAGAAAACGATATAGCCTCTTTCGTCCGCAATGAGCAGCTTTGGCNTGGTACAGCTTCGCCATCGCCATCGGCATGCATTTCTTGCGCTGTGCCTTGACCTTGATGTCCGAGTCTGACTTTTGGGACGTCTTTGCTGAGGTCGACTTCGAATCCGAGGNTTCAGCCGCCTGAGCTGNTGAGGTCGACTCTAATTCGCAGATNAGAATATCATCTTCTTCCATGTCGCAGATTTCGTCCACAGCTTCGCACTGCATCTCACTGATGTGCTTTTCGACAGACTCGATGGACGCTGTGACAGACTCGGACTGCGATCGATCGGGCTGGCTGCGCTTGGAATGAAAATGCCGATGCACCCCCCTGGGAATCCGTGATCGTAAGAGTGGGTCTTCCAGGCGCACTTGCTCTGCTGGTTGACCTGGATTGTTACGGATGCAGTACTGGTGATGCACGCCATCTGAAAGCATCAGATTACATCTGTTGCCTGGGTAGCACTGAACATTGACGTAGTCGTAGCCGTAGGTGATGAATACTGTAGGCTTCTGCGATGTAGGCGGATCCACAGCCTCGTCTCGCAGCTTACAGTAATCCACCCTTGCCACTCGCCACTCCGTGTGGGCAGACGTTGACTTTGTTNCGAGTAGCTCCTGGACGTCAGGCATGTTGAGCAGTAGACCGTGCCAGGGGTTTTCAACTGTAATGCACACCTCCGGATGCTCTGCAGCCCAAGGTCGGAGGCAGTTGAGAAGCACATCCGCACGAACTCGGTCATCTTCACGGGCCTTGTCCGATGTTGGAGCAAACGTGGTGCCGTTGAAGACTCTGTGTGGATGAGTCCAGTCCAGAGAATATTTATCCCTCGCTCCCGTGTTGCCGGCCTCGCTAAGAGTCTGGCATTCCGGCGAGAAATGGATAACAGTCACGTTGGAATACACCACGTCCGGAAAGTACATCGAGAGGTAAGCTTCGAGAATCTCTTTGTCGAGCCAGTCAGTGGTTTCGGCTTGATGGTACTGCAGCCGTGATAGTAAGTGGTCCGGGATCCGGCTCCAGAACACTACCGGCTCGACAATGTCGATAGCTAGAGCAAAGCCGTTCGGGTTCGCTTCGAGAAATTCAATGCAAAAAGTGGCAGAGCCAGCACCAATGTCGACTGCATATATCTTGCGATCATCGAGCCGTTGCCGCTTAGAAGAACTTGAATTAGCTGCTGCAATGGTACACGTGGCCGGACGTTGAGTTGCTGAGGGGGCGGGGAAGGGGTGTTTCCACACATCTCCACGCTGTGGTTCCCCTGTTGTTACCAGGGTACTGGCACACTGTCCCATTGTCGAAGCAGGAAATTCAGAGCTGTTCTTCTCGATCTGGTGATCCGATGTCAATGACGCGGTGTCAAACGAGCGTTTCGTGGCCGAGAGTTGGGTAGCTGTAGGAATGTGGAAGGGGTGTTTCCACACATCTCCACAATGTGGTTCCCCTGTTGTTACCAGGGTACTGGCACACTGGCTCGTTAACGTTGCATCACTGTCACCATCCACAAAATCGGACGCATCGAGGTTGGCNAATGCTATCTCGGCGAGGTCCTCGTACAAGAAGAGGCCCACGCATATCGGTACATTGTACTTGTCGGTGATGTAGTCATCAAACTGTTCAAGCACATGTTCGATCCACTCAAGTTGGACGCTGTCCTGGTCAAGGACTGACTTGTCCTTACTGCCTTGACGCACAGTCGGTACCATCCTGACGCAGTGCATCGCAGCCGGCTGTTCAACTAGGTAGCGTACACTGCCGTTTAGTCTCGATCCAAGCGTGCGATCTTCGAAATGATTTCGATATGTGCACAGAAGATCTGGATTGAATTCGGTGATCTTCTTTCGTAAAAGTTCATAGTCGCAATGAGAGTAGTTTGGATCGAGATCTTCGACATGGAGACAATCGATGTGTCGACAGCTACGCTCATGGTCTTGAAGAGCTAGCTGCATCCTTGTTATTGTGAGCGTGCGCGGATCACAACAATGGAGAAAGACACGATGACGTTGAGCTACTGGAACACACGAGTATAGCTCGGACGCTGTGGCATTGCTGAAGACGTCGACCGTCGAGTCTGGAAACACTGTCAAGCACACTAGCGCAAACAGCGAAAGCTTTGCGGCAGTCTGCACAACGGCCATCTTCAGGCCGTGAGGACTGAACATGCCGTTTTGTCGAATTGTCTCTGGTGTTCGAGTTGCAGACGTGTGACAGTGATTGGTCTCCACGTTCTCGATGTCAATAGACTCANTATTGTTGACAAATGCAGTTGCCGGCACTGCGAACGGGTCAACATATGCTGTTGGACCAGCCGTATTGTCCAGTTCGGTACCGCTGAAGTCGACTGTCGCATGGCTGAGACGGAAAGGGCTGATTAGCAAATTGTTAATTCCGTTAAGTACCGGTGTGATGTCCTGCAGTTCCTGAGTAGCACAAGCGATCTGGCGAAACAGATCTTCTCTCTGCTGTTGATGTTCATCTTCACCGAACTTCGCCGCATGCACTTGAGCTCTGGCGAAAGAGTTCACGAGATCCTCCACTGGATTGCTCACGGTACTTTGGTCAAGATGAAAGTCAAACTGCGACAGACTAGGAGGGTACAGTGGAAGACTTGCATGTGATCGCAGTGCCGAAATTGCAAAATCCTTCTGCCTCTTGCCTATAGCTATTTCAAGAGCCACCGTGTAGGACTTCATCTTATCCTCCTTAGTCACGAAAGAGTAAATGGAAGCGACATCTGCTTCGATCGCTCTGACTTCATGTTGGCGCGGGTCGCTCGGATCCGACGCGAATTCAACCAGGTATCGAAGTTTTCTTACTTCAATAAGCGGTGTGGCTCCACCCGACGGGGAAATCAGATATGACCTGCCATCAGTAAAGTCGTATTGCCGTAGTTGGCCAGCAACAAGTTGTGTGATGCTCGTTTTCTCGTTGGTGCCGAAGTGTATCGATCCTCCTGAGACAACCAGGTCGTCGGTGGCCATGATTTCGATTTCCGAGTCGTCGTTCAGAACGTAATTCTTGAAGACGTTCACCGACAAGGAACCATCCGTGGCCTCAGAAATGATCTGCTTGAGGACTGATCCTAGACACAGCAGTGACTCGTGCCTGCCGCTGAACGAATGTAGCTGCACCGTGTCGGTTGTGTCAATCACCGTTACGAAACGATCCATGTCCTTGGCCGTTGTCGCTGAGACCATAGCCCCGGGGTCGGCAAGAGTTGCACGTCGACCATTAACTGTGCCAACTCGGCCGATGCTCTGCTCGTTTTCGCGGATGCGAAGCATGTTTTGCAGTGCCTGGGTCTTGTCACATTCTGTCAGTGACCCTCGCAGCTTGCCGCTGTCGCTGGTCTAGCAGTGCAAGACGTCGTTGACGAGATGCAGCTGACAGTTGATCACCGGCATTCATGATCCGCTGCCGTGCAGTATCTGTGGCGCCGCAGATCCTGTCCAGGTCGTTGGACTTCGGTTGCTTGATGTCGGGTACATCTTCAGTGTGCATCGTTCTCGATGATTCAGTAATTGATTCATCAAGATGCTTGCTGGACGCAAATAGGACGGTTATTCTGGGTGCCTTGTCCTCACGATCTAGTGAGGCTGTCATTGCTGCAACCTTCCTCTGAGCATCCTGCATGGCTCGCCTGCGGAGNTCTCGCTGAGCCTCGTCGGTAGCTGGTCGTCCCGGCGATGGTGTCCGTGGCACAATTGGTCGTGGTGCCTGGGACGGCGATTGAGATCTCCTTGGTGGTGCAGTGACTTTCACCGGTGGCGCCTGTTGAACAGCATTCAGCTCTGCCGTTGAACGATCTCGAGGCGAGGCCGGTGGCGTTCTCTGCCTGCCAGGTGACTGGTCCGAACCATGCCGGCCTGACTGCCCACGATTGAAATCATGTTCACGCTCACGCAGACGTTTGATCGTTGCAAGTTCTAGTGAATCAGCCCTGCGGCTGGAATCTCGACCTCTGTCAGGCCGATCGCGTCGATCTCGCACATCTTNCCAGTTGCGGCTGTCACCGGGACTGCGCGACCGACTGTGATCTTTATCCCTGCTGATATCCGAACGGAAGGATCGGTTGGAATCAGCTGACCGGCTGCGAGATCTGCTTCTCGATGGGTCTCTGTCGCGGTGTCGATGGTCATGCCGACTACGATAATGATCATCGTCTCCTCGATGATGTTGACTACGTCGTTCAGAACCGCGTCTGTCGTCGTGGAAGCCCGAACGACGATCGTGTAGTCCTAGACGAGCCTCGTGTGATGANGGATTGTGCCGACCACGCCGCATGGACCCACTGTCGGTCCTGTCATCTGCGAAGGTAACCCCGTACCTGCCCGATGTGTCGCCTCGATGACTGCGAGAGCGATGATGGCCGCTAGAGTCACCGAAGGTCTCGTTGTCGCTCAAGGATCGTAGACGAGTAAAGACTTCGTCGATACGCTCAGGAAATCCTGTAAGGGCGTAGTACTTCTTCAGCTCTGCGAGGTATCGTTGCAGAGATGAAGGCAGGCATTTTCCCAGTGCTCGAATTTCTTCTGGCACTGAGTGATATGCCGGTTGATGAAAAACATCGTAGTGAACTTGTTTTCTGTCAGTCCACTCTTGAAGAGCTTGATGCACAGACCGTGTACCGATTGGTCTGTTGAGCTCCTCTTTGATGTACTTTCGCCGCAGTGCAAGTCTTTCGTCTGTGTCCTCGTACATGAGGAGTAGGCGCAAGATCTCCATTAATGTCGGGTCTGTTTGCCGGTACAGCCCTGACGTAACGCTGCCTGTGATTGCCTGCAAGGTGGCAGGTTGAAGGTANCCTGANATCCCTTTCAGAAAAGTTGCAGTCAGCGTCAGAAATTGCATCGTAGTAAATGTTATTACCGTTTTGCATGATGTGCAACGAGAGTATTCATGCAGCACCATGGTCAACGGTGTGATCGTGCTGTTCAGTAGCAGCGAGTTATGCTCAAGATTTGCCACGATCGCAGTGAGCGTGTGTCTCGGGATCTGCGTCGACACTTGATCGATGGTGATCACGTAGTTGTTGGCCGCTATCGCACAGACAATCTTGAGCAGATCAAGATCTTTCAACACTTGCAACAGATTTGCTGCTTGCTGCTGAAAGCCGTCGCATCGCCCATTCTCGTAGGCTCTGTCTCCAAGTCGCTCGAAGTTGAACGTAGTTCCGCGTCGGCGACCTTGAGCACTGAAGTATTGTTGCATACGAGTAACGAGATGATGGAGCTTGGTGTCCATAGACGTGACCAGCGGATTGTGCACCGTGAACGGAAGCACTGACATCGTTTGTTGGATGGGAATGAACGGCCAGAAGATGCCAAAGTTGGCACATGTGGCCATCAGCTCCGCCTTGCGGTATGCAGCCGCTATTCTGAGGTCGCGAAAGGGCTGACCGAGAGCGTCGGTGCTGAGTGTCCGAAGCGAAGTTGACGATGACGCCTGTGACATTGAGTCCTCGCCGGTGTGCACTCCCGCCAGGATGTAGTCCGTCGGAGTGACAATAAGCGACGTCGCCTGAAGTGGACTTGCAGATTGGTACCCACCGCCAGACCATGGTGATCCTGTCGGAGTCGACGGGAAAACTGATTGGACTTGCTGGTATGACGGAGTGCCCCAAGATGCTGGTTGTCCAATGATGCGATTGATCAG
>JGI24768J34885_10000612_pt1 | contig 10654 bp, 2 predicted proteins | sample LakOntMetagenome_FD_34885 | JGI IMG/M metagenome (IMG submission 34885) | reverse complement strand
GACATTGTCGAGCCGGTAGTGTTCTGGAGCCGGATCCCGGACCACTTATTATCACGGCTACAGTACCATCAAGCCGAAACCACTGACTGGCTCGACAAAGAGATTCTAGAAGCTTATCTCTCAATGTACTATCCAGAAGTGGTGTACTCAAGTGTAACGGCTATCCATTTTTCGCCGGAGTGTCAGACTCTTAGCGAGGCCGGCAACACTGGTGCACGAGACAAGTACTCACCGGAGTGGACCCATCCGCATCGAGTCTTCAACGGCACCACATTTGTGCCGACGTCGGACAAAGCTTGTGACCATGATCGATTCCGTGCAGATGTACTTCTCAACTGCCTCCGACCTTGGGCTCTAGAGCACCCAAACGTGTGCATCACGGTTGAAAACCCCTGGCACGGGTTACTACTCGACATGCCAGACGTCCAGGAGCTACTTAGCACTAAATCAGCCTCTGCCCACACGGAATGGAGAGTAGCACGAGTGGATTATTGCAAGCTCCGAGATGAGGCCGTGGATCCGCCTACCTCACAGAAGCCTACGGTCTTTGTCACCTACGGCTATGACTACGTCAACGCTCAATGCTACCCCGGCAACAGATGTGACTTGATGCTGCCAGATGGCGTGCATCACCAGTACTGCATACGGAACAATCCAGGCCAACCGGCAGACCAGGAGCGCATTGAGGACCCAATCCTGCGATCTCGGATTCCCAGGGGGGTGCATCGGCATTTTCGCTCCAAACGCAGTCAGCCCGATCGATCGCAATACGAGTCTATCACAGCGTCTATCGAATCTGTCGAGAGGCACATCAGTGAGATGCAGTGCGAAGCTGTGGACGAAATCTGCGACATGGAGGGGGATGATATTGTTATCTGCGAATTAGAGTCGACTTCGCCAGCTCCAGCGGCCGAACCCTCGGGGTCGAAGTCGACCTCAGCGAAGACGTCCAACAAGTCAAACTCGGATGTCAAGATCAAACCGCAGCGCAAGAAATGCATGCCGATGGCGATGGCGAAGCTATACCACGCCAAGGCTGCTCATTGCGGTCGAAAGAGGCTATTTCGGTTTCTGCGAGCTATCGGTTTACTCAAGCATTGGCTACTGCCCAATCACATCGAATGTGATGCCTGCGACTTTGCCAAAGCCAAGCAGGCTCCGCACTGCGGCACACTCGTACCAGCACAGTACCCGAACGAGATCATTCATGTGGACTTGATGAACATGAAACTCGCCGACGTACATGGCAACTTGCACTCGATGACCATCGTAGATGGCAAGAGTCGCAAGAAAACTGTGTACCCAATGAGAGCAAAGTCGGACTCGACCAAAGCGTTGCAGAAGTACTTCGGCTTCATTCGAGTCCCTCCAACGGAGATCCGAGTCGACGCTGGAGGCGAGTTCTGCGGCGAGTCGGCGACCGGCCTCATAGACATATGTAGAACGATGTGCATCAAGTTAACCGTCGTCCCACCTCATGAACATCAAGCTCATGGCATTGTCGAACGAGCACATCAGACACTACTTCGACAAGCTCATGCCATGTTGCTAGCATCTGGTCTACCAATGACCTACTGGAGCTACGCTCTTAGATATGCAGCGTTTGTCGACCAGTTTCTGTCAAGTCATGATGGGCTACCTGAGCCCTACTCATTCTGGCATCCGGACATGCCGAGCAGTCCGACCTTTCACGCCTTCGGTGCGCCACTGATCTATCGCCAACAAGAACCCAACCTCCAGCGCAAATTAGATCCTAAAGGGCATCGAGCGCGTTACCTCGGTCCGGCTGAACAGCATGGCTGCGTCTACGTGCTGGACTTGGACATAGCGTCAACGCCAACGCGCATCACCAACAATGTGCTTCGGCGTACTTATCGCGAGCCCCTGGTCGTTGACATAGCAGCAGGACTGGTCATCGATCCAGAAATGCTTAACTTCGACCTGGTCTATAAGTCTGATGGCACCACCGGCATCGAGCACGTCTTGGCTGAGTACAAGCCGATTCCCGTGCCACCGGAAGAACTTGAACGGGCTCGTAAGCACCAGGNATTCTGTGCAACAAGAGCACAGCAGCTGCATGATCAGGGTGTCAGAGCTTTCGAGGCCAACACTACGATTCTGCGTGAACTTCATCGAGATGCACTTCGCAAAGCTCACAGTTCTGATGCACCGGCTAACTACACTGACTCTAACGTTCACCCAACTGCCGATGCACCACCGACTGAGGAGCCGATTGCGAAGAAGCCAGCTGTCAAATCAAATCTGAACAAGGCGGAGAAGCAACAACTCTGTCATGACCCGGACATCGTCTGCGTCGAGTGTGGCTCTGGAGACATCGACAGCAAGTACTCAAGCTTTCGAAATAAATCAGAGCGAGTCCAGATCCTCATTTGCGACTGTTGTGACCAAGGCTATCATAACAGCTGTCTAGGGCTGAAGTGGCAACCACGTGCAGCTGATGGCTGGTACTGCCCGGCGTGTCTTGTACCCGGCACCGAGATTGAGGTTCAACGCTCCGGCAAGCAGAAGTCGAAGTACGACAAGGCCACCGTGATCACGCTCACAGACAAGTACGGTCTTACAGAAGTTCAGTACGAGAACTCGACTGATCACGACAAACTTGATCTTAGACGTCATCGTTGGCGGCTGCAACATGTTCGATGGGACACATTCATAGCCAACATCAACGAGGTTGAGGCTTTTTGCAATGATACCATTGTTCCGAAGAGCATGCAGCACATCGAACGCATGGCGGACTCGAAGTGGAAACAGAAATGGCTTTGTGCGGCGTACAAGGAGATGGATGGTCTTTACTATGAGACTAAGTGTTTCGACATTGTAGATGAAATTCCTGACGACGACAAACATCGTTCAGTTCTGCCGACGATGCTGCTCTTCAAGTTCAAACCACCCAAATCAGCCAATGATGAAGGTGTTTGCAAATGTAGATGCGTGTGTCTTGGCAATCGCCTTGATCCAAGCTCAGGCATGCCAGCTCCGACTCCGAGAATGCCAACTTTTCGATTAATGCTTTCACTAGCAGCGCACAAGAACTGGCATATCCTTGCCACAGACTGCACGCAGGCTTTTGGCAATGCAAAACCACTCGACGTGCACTACGTGCGCTTGCCGAGAGGCTTCTCAGATCGTCCCTACAACGGTGCTCTCGCTCGTCTTATGCAGAATTTATACGGATTATCAACTGCGCCTTATGCGTGGTTCACGCTCTTCACNAACTACATGATTTCCATTGGATTCAAGCAGAATGCTATCGATCCTTGTCTTTATCAACGGCAAGAAGCGGACGGCACGATCACCTACGTCCTCAATTATGTCGATGATGCCATCATCTTCAACCAGCATCTCGCACATGTTGAGAAGTTCAAGAACGAGCTGTCGGCACGATTCAAGATCACCATCGACAAAACTCTGTCGAGGTATCTAGGCATCGAGATCACTCGGACCCAGCACGGGTTTCTTTTATCTCAACAGCGACTTGTTGATTCGATCTACGAGAAGGCCAAGGAGTACATTGACAAGTACAACATTGCGTCGATGGATGTTCCGATCAAGTTCAACAGGCTGAAGAAAGCTACTGAGCAACCGACGCCTGAGGAGCATCAAGAACTGAAGAAGTTGCCATTCAGATCACTTCTTGGCGCAGTGGGCTACCTGATGACGTCTACTATGCCAAGCATTGCCTATGCGTATAAGGAGATTTCTCGTTTCGCTGCTGATTATCGGCAAGAACACTTTAACGCTTTACTCGAGCTTGTCACTTACATCAAGAAGCATCCAACACCTCTCTTCATCGGTGTCGGAGGGGGGGATGAGCTCACTGCTTTCAGTGACAGTGACTGGAACAACTCGAAGCAACATCTTTCGACGACTGGCTTCATCGTGTTCCATGGCAACAATCCGGTTTCATGGGCCAGCAGGACGCAAAGAAGCACGGCACGCTCGGTGGGAGAATCTGAATTCATTTCGATTTCCTGCTGCGCGCAGGAGCTACAGTACTTGCGTCTGCTCAAAGCGTCAATCCAGCAATCGTCAACAGCACCGAGTGCAACGTTGAGGGCTAACGACGATGCTGAGCATGCACTTCATATCTTTAATCGAGAACTGCAACTGGATGCAGCGACGATGTTTACAGACTCGGCATCATCACGACTGTCGCTGAGTCGTAAACACACTTGGTGTGAAGACAAACTCCGCCACGTCGGAACTGCATTCCACTATGTTCGAGGTCTAGTTCGCCATGGGAACATCACTGTTCTTCCGGTGAAGGGAACTGAGAACTGCTCTGACACGCTCACAAAGGGCTACGATACGACCCCTGCGAGAGTGAAAGAGTTCAACAAATTGGCAAGGGTTTGCCATGGTTTTCGTCATGACACACCGCGTGACATTAGGCAGTCTACCAAGCACCCAGAGTGGAAGCCTACTGATCCAGTGATGTGAGAGAGAACTGATGGCAAAGTTTGTCAAGAGCAACTGCAGTCTTGCAATTGCTCAGAACTGTGTTCACACACAACTTTCTAAGGGGCTTAATCTGTAAGACAATCACTGCATGATTTTGCCTTAGAATTTTTTTTCTCTTCTCTCCGAACTGAAACCTAGCGGTTTTAGTCCGAGGGGGGGTGTCAGGACCAGTCTAGTGGAGTACTATCCTCAAATAGCTGGATCCTGGTTCAATTACAGAACTCCGAAAGCAACGCCCGCTGACCAACGGGGAAGCCGCGGCCAGCCTCCCGGTGTGAGGCATAACAGGTAATGAGCTATCCGTTTACGCATACTCCCCTGCGCAACGCTTCGCGCCCAGTTTCATGTAGAATTGCTGCCTAGTGCAACATTCTACTGAGACACCTACACACAGCGAGAATTCACTCAACCAATGCCTGCACACAGTTTGGCATGGGTTGTGGTTTCCCCAGAGTAGCATGCGATGCTAGAGTTCCAGACGCATACTTCCCAGTGCCGTATTTTGTGACATGTACCACGGACAACGATCGAGGAGCGTACCGACATGAATGAGTAGCGGACCAGCAAGGCTACTGCTCAACAAAATCACTGTCATCACAATGGAAGTCCACCGTTCTTCGATCGTATGCCCTTGGTATATGAATATAATACGGTGCCAGCTATCGTAAGTGCGACCCAAGCGACGACACGAAGAATAAGCTCCGCACAGCGGACGAGCGGCTACCGTACCCCGGCACTGCGCCCCCCGGGCCGCACAGCGAGCACAGGCCGCAGCCCGGCTCTCGCGTTTCACGCCAAGTTTGTGTACCGGTGGGGCGGAAGGGCCGCAACCTCCGTCGCCACACACCCCATCGGGCGGGCCCACTGGATCATGATCCGGGCTAGAGATGAGGGGGGCTGATACACGGGGCCCAATGAGGGGTTACCTTGTGTAATATATGCCACGTCCCAACCGAGGGTCCGGGCATCGGTACACAGCACCTCGAGATTCCGAAGTCGATTCCAGTGGACGCACAGGATGAGACTCGTGGAGTATGGAATCGAGAGAGCACAGGGATAGGGCATACGTGAGGACGCACGTTGTACCTGCAGCCCATAGCCTGATGCACCGGGTGTATGCACAAGAGTGTGAGGGGTCACGACGTGCACCCCGATGAGGGCTCATGGGTATCATCGTCTACGTCAGCAACGAGTCGTTCGTGTCTGATTTCAATGCGCTGCAGCTGGACACCGCCCGTATACTCCAGATGAGCTTCTTCAACTCGATCGCTGGCGATATGTCAACGCCAACGACGTGGCAGCCGCCGTTACCCACAACTGTGCCACCGCCACTACCGACTTCGGCGTCAATCTCGGGTTACCCGGTGTCAACATCGACGACGACACAGACTCCCTTCCCGACGTTCATCGACTCGATGAACGACCAGTTTCCAGTCCAAAGACTAGACTACAACGAGGCATCGTTTTCAACCCCAACCTCCACCAGGCCTTTGGATCAGTCGATCGTCTACGGCACACCGCCGTACCCACAGGCACAGCAAATGCATGTGCCACGGACGACAGGCTTCCAGCAGATCAGTTCCGGCTATCCGGCTGTGCCACACCTCGGCAGTTATTCAAGACCAGTAACGAAGTCGCCATCTGAGTACATTCGGGCCGGCCTACAGGCTAGCAGAGGAACATCGTCTGCGTCAGCGTTTCCACTCAGCTGTGATGAGTTCGGGCAGCAGTATCCAAGCTTACAGACTGCGGCAGCAGCTCGGGGACGCTACCTACATGGTATTTTCACTGATTACGGCATGAAATATCCCTATCTTCCAGTGGATCAGGATATTTCGAACATTCCGGTGGTCCTCACAAACCCGTTCACGACATCAACCACCGAGAAACTGTACCATCAGGTTGAGCGCATCCCCAAATACTTCCAGCGGTGCGCTCAACAACGCGACGGCACTTTTCGGCTTGACCACCTCGGTGAGTTAGCCTACCAAGATGGCAGATGTGACTTATACCATCAACATGCAACGACTTTGCTAGAAACACTTCGGGCAGTGGATCTTCTCAAAGTAGCCGTTGCCATTGCCGCGGGCAATTTTGTGCTGACGATCGATGAAGCATCCACAGCACTCCCAAGGCAGACCCTGGATGCAATAATAGCCAACATGCTGGAGAACTCCTTCATGTTGAACAACGCAGTCACACCGATGTGCATCGTGTCCTGGGAGTATCTCAACTGCACGCCGCGCAATGTGGTGACCACAGTGTCAGCGATGCAACTCACGAGGATGACANACTCCTGGCTAGATTGCCTGTCGAGGTATCTCCAGCGTGACACACTCCGGGTCATCACTGGGGACATCACAAGTGGGCTACATCGTCAAATTGATCCGACGCTAATGGAGATACTGCGCAAGCTTCTCATGTACGAAGAAACAGATTGGAAGCATGCTCTGCGTCGGCAGCACCTGAAGCGAACCTTGTTTCAGCCTCTTGACACTAACTCGACTCAGCAAGCTGAGAAGACGTGGACTGAGCGGAAGCGCTTGTACGAAATCGTGTTCCAGAGCCAAGCGTTTCCGTTTATCATCGAGGAGTACAATGAACTAGTCGGATGTCTGCCGCCATCTCTCAGGCAGCACACGGACACACTGAAGGAGTACTATGCGCTGAATGGCTTTCCGTCCAACGTTGGAGACGTGTTTAAGCGACTTCGGTCACTTTGTGACAGCTCGGCTCTCAACCAAGCCGGCAGGTCCGGCAGTAAACGATCACATTCTCACTCCGTATCGTTTGCTGGACAACATCGAGATCGCAGTCGACACCGGCCCAGCCGCTATATTGAGCGAGAGTTTGACGTGAATCCGCAGTGGCCTCGAAATCACAGATCCGGTTATGCCACGGAACGTCGCGGCGACGGTCATCACAGCCACGATCGCAGAAGATCTGATCGTTCACGTGATGGCAATCGGTACGACCAACGCTCACGTGCACATGACCACTATCGTAGCAGGTCGAGAAGTCGTTCTGTGGACTCACTTGGGTCACAGCGTTCAGATTTCAGCCGTGACCATACACACAGCCGCTCTCGCAGTCCAGGAGATCGCAACGGCTGGAACGATGACCGTGAACGACGCGGTAGACCAGACCGGCACGGCAGAGATCATCGGAGCAGAGCCAGCTCTCTCGAACTGGCCACCAGGAGGCTGCGTGAGCGTGAACGGGGTCTCGATCGTGTTCAGCCAGATCGCGATCGTCCGGGGCAGGATCCAGTCCGGCAGCGCACGCCTCCGGCATCTCCACGTGGTCGACAGACGGCAGAGCTGAATGCAGTTCAGCAAACGCCACCGGTGAAGGTTACTGAGCCACCCAGGAGGTCTCAGTCACCGTCTCAAACTCGACTCAACCCGCCACGACCACCGTCACCACGTAAGCCTACTCCTGACGAAATTCAACGCCAGAAACGAATACAAGCGTTGAAACTGCAACAGGCGAAAGTTGCAGCGATGGAAGCCGAAATCGAAGGTGGTAACGGTACGTCTCGAATGTCTGTTGTATTCACGTCTAATCCTAGTCGTCGGGCTCTTCTAGAGCAGAAGATGAAACGGGACAGCATCGACATACCGTCAGCCGACGAGTGCACAGCGCGGCAGAATATGCTTGGAGTGCATGACAATCAATTCGGCGGGCATCCATCACAGCTCCAAGATCGATGGAAGTCAGGTAACGCTTGTCGATCCGGGAGCACAGGTTTCAGTAACATCGGATGTCAATCTGGAACAGTTTATCACGGTAGAAGATCCGAACGACAGAATGGATCTGGTGTCATTCAGTGGCAATCAGGTTACTGAGCCACCCAGGAGGTCTCAGTCACCAACTCTCACTCGACCAAACCCACCACNACCACCTTCACCNAGTAAGCTTACTCCTGACGATACTCAACGCGAGCAACGCAGACAAGCGCTGCAACTGCAAAAGGAGAAAGTTGCAGCGATGGAAGCTGAAATCGAAGGTGGTAGCGGTGCGTCCCGAATATCGGTTGTATTCACGTCACTCGAGCAACACGGTCCATCGACTTCGGCACACTTGGGTAGTGAACGAATCAGCGAGCTGACTGCATTCGATACACTGGAGTGTAACGAGACCAGCTCAACACGGGATGTGAAGATAACTGCCCCGGAGACCGACCCTGAATGGAATCAACTGTCAGCTGTGTCTCGTCTTCGTCGTCGGGCTCTTCTAGAGCAGAAGATGAAGCGGGACAGCATCGAAATACCAGCAGCTGACAAGTGCACAGCGCTGCAGAATATGCTACGAGTGCATGACAATTCGGCGGGCATCCATCACATCTCCAAGATCGATGGACGTCAGGTAACGCTTGTCGATCCGGGAGCACAGGTTTCAGCAACTTCGGATTACAATCTGGACCAGTTCATCACCGTCATAGATCCAAACGACAGAGTGGATCTTCAGTCGTTCAGCGGCAATCGTGAACAACTTTTATGCTTGGGATCAGCGCTCAGGCAAATCATCACACTGACCACAAGTGGAGCGCTCACGGTTTTCATCTTCAAGGACTACCTCCTCAAGTCGAACACGAGCATCGACATCATGAGCATCTTCGAACTAGAAGCTGCAGGCGGTTCTGCTCATTTCGGGACGAACGACGAACTTCGCATCAAGCAAACTGTGGACGGTGTACAGTACGAATACATCTACGTCAATGGAGAAGCCATCTTGATATCACCGTTGGGTGGTGGAGTGGAACTCATCAAGAAGCAGCGACTGCACTACTTGGCTACCTACAGTCCCTCTCCTGATGACTCCAGGCAGGCAGAAATCAACAGCCTGCTGTCTGACGTTCGCTACGTGTACTCGCACGTCGAAAAGGATGTTTTGGCGAAGTCATACTCGGCAGCACTAGAGCAAGCAATTGGGCGTCAACAGAGCACCTTTGCTGTGTCTGCGCTAAACTCTCATCGATCACTACCGATATTTCCTCCAAACCTCGGCCTGTATGATCCTCATGAGACTCATGACTCGCTCGTCAATCCTGTTATGCAACTGAGGGACTCGTTTGCCAGAGTACAGGTGCATGCAGCGANATTTGACGGCGATGAACATCAGGAGCAACGCGATTTGCTGCTTCAACAAATCGAAAACTCTTGTCAGGAGCTGGAAGAACTTTCGCCTACGCTGTACAACATCGGCAACTTGCGCATCCATTCCGATTTTGCCATGCAGCGTGCAAACCGAATCTCTCTCGAATTGAACGGCACTGATCTAGCAGACTCGGCCGGTCCAGCGCTGTTCATCGCGCCTTTCGAAGATCCGATTCCGACTTCTATCATCAGCTCAGCAACTATCGACCTCACTGACCCTGAGAACAATCCCAGTCATTCATCCGCGACTAGGACTGCGGCGTCGATTCGACAAACTGGCATGTTCAGTCCGAAAGGGGTGAAAGTGGCCATCGTACAAACCGCAGCGGCGCTAGCGCTATATGCACTGGTGTGTCTGACGTTGTTTCCGGATTCAACGGTCGATGTGTTCAGCAACGCCACAGCATCTGAGATATACTCTTGTGTCCCAGTAGCTCAACGTCACAGAGTGTTTCTTCACTGCTGTGACCCTCGAACGTTGAATATAGCTACAATGCAGCTTGCTCTCCAGGATCATGATCGCAGTTGTCGACACATAGACTTTCTGCATGTCGAGGATTTGGATCCGAACTACGCGCACGTCAACTATGATCTGTTGCGTCAGAAAATTACCGAGTTTAACCCTGACCTGCTCTGCACCTTTCGCAATCGCTTCGAAGATCGTACGCTTGGATCCAAGCTCAATGACAGCGTACGCTACCTCATCGAACAGCCAACTGCCCTACGCTGCGTCAGGATGGTACCGACTGTGCGTCAAGGCAGCAAGGACAAGTCGATCCTTGATCAAGACAGTGTTCACCTTGAGTGGATCGAACATGTACTCGAACTGTTTGACGACTACGTCACCGACAAGTACAATGTGCCGATCAGTGTAGGACTATTCCTATACGAGGACCTCGCCGAGATAGCGTTGGCCAACCTCGATGCGTCCGATTTCGTGGATGATGACGATGATGCAACGTTAACGAGCCAGTGTGCCAGTACCCTGGTAACAACAGGGGAACCACATTGTG
>JGI24768J34885_10000611_pt1 | contig 10657 bp, 26 predicted proteins | sample LakOntMetagenome_FD_34885 | JGI IMG/M metagenome (IMG submission 34885) | reverse complement strand
TGATAGTGTAGGAAGAAATCAATAAATCCGATAATTACACTAAAATTAAAACTAACAGTAAAGAACGCAAAGATAATGAACGTAGCAATACCATGCTTAATGCTGTGCATTAGTCCGTGTGCATTGCCGTAGATGCCTTTGCCGTTAACTTCTTCCATTGACTGATTAACAAAATCAATATACCAATGCTTAAAGAACAATAAGCCTAAGAGGATAAAAATACTGTCAAACATGTTATTGTCCTTGTTGGTGTTTATATTCGCGCTTGAGCCAATACTTATATTTTTGAAAGTATTGCGCTAGGTCTTGCTCGGGAACAAGCTGACCAATTTCGATATACTCGTCCTTGTGCTTAGTCCACATTTCGTGTAGCCAGTGTCTAAATGTCATCGGATTTTCTTCTCCAAGCGTTCAATTTCAGCGGCAAAGTCTCGTTGGGAGCCTATGATTTGCGAATTCAAAAACTCACATTCCTTACGCAGATCAATTACTTTAACAATTAGGATAGCAACTGTTGCAATCAAAAGAGTAAAGGTAAGTCCCCAACCGGCGATAATGCCGTAGGTCCATAGCCAAAGTGTTTGAATGTTTTCGGTAAGGAAAGTAATTGGATTCATAGTAGCATACTCTGCGTTGTGATGTTACTATTATACATAAATTTCTATTTTATGTCAAGAGTTCCAATAATCAAATGAGCCCAAGTTAGCTCAAATACTAGACACCATTTAGGATCCATAATATGGATAACACAATACTTGTCTTTTGGATGACCTTTGTAGAAGCTCCAATCTCTATATTGCCTTCCCAAATTATCTTTACACCATTCTAAGAACGTCTCGTCCTCAAAGTGCCGAGGTAGTTTATAGTGTTTGTGAAATGCAACTAAATGGTCGTGGACTAGTTTAGCAACATCGATCGGAACTTCAGAAGTCATAATGGAAAATTAAATTCCAATNCTTCTTTNGGTGCTTCTTTAACAACTTCTACCGGCTTAACATTGATCAAGTTCTCTGCTAATTTTGTTCGCGCTGGACTAGTTTTTTGTCCAAGTATAATAATTGCATGTAGTGATTGATTCTTTTCCACTAGCATGACCACACACTTGCCGGCGGCATTAGTAGTGCCAGTCTTGCTGATCAAGATGTTATCAAAGTGGAACATCGTTGAGTTAGTGTTCTTGAGATTGATAGTCAAAGTCTTCTTACCTTTAGGTATCTTCACTGTGGCATTTCTTTCTCCAGTGATCGCACGTATGACAGTATTATCTTGTATCCTAGCTAGAAATTTAACTAAATCAGTAACTGTGCTAATGTTCTCTGATAATAGCCCGCTAGCATCTACAACTCGTGTATTAACTAACCCCCAACCTGTAATCCAAAGATTGGCATCGGCGATGTAAGTATCAAAGCCACCTGGGTAAGTATTGGCCAATGTTTCGGCAGCAAGGTTGTCACTAGAGATCAACATGGCTTTCATTAGATTATAACGTGTTACCATCATGCCGCGGGAGAAACGACCAGTTGACTTGCCAGTGACTTTAACTTTCTCGTCTAGTTCAACTCCGCTACGCAGGATAGTTACCGCAGTAAATAATTTGGTAATGCTAGCAATAGATCGGACTTCGTTAATGTTATGCTCTACTTGAAAGTAATTGTTTTCATAGTCGAACAGAGCGTAACTTCCTTGAGCATGGCAAGTGTTGGCAACAAATATTAGGAGTGCAATAATGTATTTCATGGGCTGGTAGTAACTGTTGATTCAACATCATGCTCTACAAACTTTTCAAGCAGTTCAAAGTTATCTTCTGCTCGCTTGATTGCTTCCAGTGCTTTTAGCAGTGCTGGATTCTTTTGGGCAAGCTTCATACGGTTCAAAGCCATGTCACGTTGCGCTCGTGCCCATTGTAGTAAGTCCATTACTTCGGGATCTAAACTTACAGTAGCATAACTGGCACTCAATGTAATCCATGACGATCCATCGAATACTTGCATATCCTGTCCGTTCAACCGGATCATACCCTGGATAGGGTTGTTTGAGTTTTGCGGAATGTAAGGGTAGCTCATACTGCCGCCACCTGCTACAATTCCTTGGCCGCCTGTGATGCCTTTGATCATGTGCGTAGTCCTTTGATCTCTTTATACTTGACGCGGATATAACTTACCCATTCTGTATCTATCTTCATAGGTAGGTCAAGATGGATTGACACCATCGGGCCTTCTGTTTCGTTTCGCATGTTATCAGTGTAGGCAGTGCCCACATAAGGAATACCTCGATAGGTTCCTTCAACTCTATCACCAAATTTGTATTTGGGTTTAGGTCGGTTAGCTTCAAAGTATTCTGCTAGACTAGCCATTACTCTTCTCCGAAGATATGCCGTTCCATTTTACGGCGAGCAGTGTCTTCATCCTTCATAGCACAATCAAAACAGATGTTTTCATCGTTTGGTCCGTATGGTCTGCATTCGTCTACCTTGCCGCACATTTCGCAAACTTCATCAGCTTGTTGTGCAATGATGCCTAGTCCGCTCATTCTTCATTTTCCTCTACTAGCATATCTCGATAGGTTGTTAACAGGTTAATCATGCTATCAATACCACCGGCATTCATAGTGATCTCGCTGTAGCCCATTGAGAGACTAACACGATTGTTATCAGTAAGTCCTAAACGATAGTATGTGTGGGCAGGCTTCTCTGGCTCGGCTGGGGGTTCAACATACGGAACTGCCTTGGATTCTGGAAACTTAACTACGTTACTGTATTCACGCTTTTTAAACCAATCAAACATCTTTATCTTCCTTGGGAGTTTCTAAAACAGGAAAGCACATCTTCTCACCATCCCAACGCTGTCCGCACCAGCACTCGCCATCATCGTTGATAATACAAGAACCTGTGCCGCAACAGCGTGGATCGTCCATATTATTTGTTCATCATCAATGCGTTGAAGTTGCTAGGAACAACAATGGTTTGAACCTTGCCGTTCTTAATACCTTCACTGATGTTCAACATGGCCTGTGCCTGCATGAATGCAATTGAGCTACCACTGTTGTTAGCCAATGCCGCCATACGACGTGATTCGGCTTCAGCAGTCTTAACTTCAACTTCCTTCTGCTTGAGTTCGTTCTTACTACGAACCAATGCGTTAGCTGATTCAACAACTGTATCACTAGGCTGCACACTACGAATCATAACCTGGTTGATCATGATAGCGCCGTCCAACTTTTCTTCAGCAAGGTTGCGAACGATTTCTTCCTTGATGAAGTTTTCCATATCACTACGGTTGTCTGCCATGTCCAGTGCTTCATACTTACGTGCTGCCTTGTAGATAGCATTACGAGCATTTTGAACAATGTAGTTATACATCACATAAGTGTCGCCTTTGAACTCTGCGTGAAAGCTCTTGTTCTTAGTTGAATACAACTCAGATACTTGGCTTGGGTTGATGTTGTAAACAACTACAGCATCCAAATCCTTCATGGTTGAGTTATCTTTAGCTACAGGAGTCATGTTCTCCAGCACCACGTTAACGTCCTTGATAGGGAATGTAAGCACATCGCCAATCAACACCTGATTGAACGAACCAGGCAACAGTTCACCACTTTGGACTTGCTTGTCAAAGCCAACGCGAACACCGACTTCACCAGTTTCAATACGTGTGCAACCAGTAGCAAGAACTGCGGCGGCAAGAATAGAGAGAGTAAGAATACGTTTCATTTTAAATAATACCTTGTGAAAGAAGAAAGAAGCAAACAGCAAATCCCAGAGCAAAATACAGTGGGCGAAGATAACGATCATTAATCATAGAAATCCTTAAAAAACAATTACAATACCAACCATTACCACTAGTGCTAGTAATGCGACAATTATACTATAACCAACGGACTTTGTCAAGGACCAACGTTCCTTGCCTCCAAGTTTCCGCCAGCTAGTTAGCCCAAAGTGAATAAGGGCCGCAAGGATTGCAAACGCTAACCAAAGTCTAATCATATGTGTCTCTTTCTGTTACGATGCATCATTATAGCATCAACTGTATTTGATTGCAAACAAAGTGGCATATTTTTCTGTATGAAATTTGAATACAGCGTGTTTGGTTTTTGAGTCCCATTCGCCGTCATAGTTTTGACATGCTTGGTAATAGGCAAAGTCAAAGTCCGTTCCCTGCACTAGGCCTTGAGCTCGTAGTTCTCTTACTATTTCCATAGTTTGGTTTGGATCTACGTTATCAACCCTAACTTGTATCACTTGCGAGCCAATTCCAATAACATGAGATAGTTTCGATATGCTTTGTCTACTGCCGGATTGTCATTGCGGACTTGCTCATCCTTACGTAGACCTGTTAGGATTGTTTTAGCGTATTGATTTTCGTCTTCTATTCTGTCCATGCGTTCTTGATCTCGTAGCAGTCGTTCAAGATTGTCTATAGTCAAATGTATAGACTTCATGGGCACTACTTCAACTTCAGCATCAAACGGTTGTTTGCCATCCCACATATTGTAAGGCATACGTCTTACGTATTGTTTATATTCCCTACTGTCTTCTATACGTGCTTCAAACTTAGATTCAAAGTCTTTAACATCACGGGAAGCGTCTGCTCGCATTTTATCGTATGTGTTGTATGACATTAGTTGCTCCAACGCAAGGTAAACATCATAGCATCCTTGCTACTACGGAAGTAGAAGGTGCTAGCTTTCTGTGTCCAACCAAATCGCCAGCGCGACTTGCGGCCTCCCGGACCGTAACTCTGTTCGCACCATGAGCGCATTTCAAAAGTTCGATCGTCCTTAGGGCTAGTCCAATCAGTAGGGCCAGCGATTGTAATCTTATGTTTGTATTTGCTTTTACGTTCTTGAGTAATCATAATCTTACTTACTACTGCTAAGTCTGTGTTGATCCATCCGCCTTTAACTGCTGTTAATGTCATGCGGCCCACTTGATTAAAAACATGGTGATTTGTTTTTCAGTTTTAAACTGCCAAACATTAAAACTCATTCGTTTGCCGCAGTTGCATTCTTCAGTCCACTCTTGGATTGGATCCATGTCAGACTCTCGTAGCCCACGCTCAAAACCACGTGCGCCAATTTCATCTACGAAGGCTTGTAGCTTGAGTCCGGGCAGTCGTTGCCATTTTATTGTAGGTGTGGGCATCATGTTTGCATAGTAGTGTCTAAGTAGATTATTAACATATGACTTTCCCATTTGTCTTCCTGAAGATACAACCATCAATGGTCCAGGATGAATTCCTTCGGTTATATTTCGTAAAATATTCATGACCACCTCATGACAAACCAATCACGGTCTTTAGGTTCACGGAACCAGAACTTGGCATTGTTAGCATACCAACGCATGCCGGGAGTCCATACTCCATCGTGTGCAGTAGGACCAAATGTGTCTACCATCCAGGCCATCATCTCGTTCCAGTGCCATCCGTTATTTGGATGCACAGTTAGATAACGTGCGCCATAGACACGGCCTTCATCCAATGTTAGCTCGTGCCAGCCCATAGCTGACATCATAACTTCGTTATCAATGTCCTTGGCCATCTGACGAGCAATGTTCGAAATAATATCGTCTTGTGTCATTTGATTTCCAACTCTCCTGCGTAGGATCCACCACCACCAAACTTGCCCCTAACAAACGAGTTGAAGCATAGTGCAATTCTAGTATCATCTAGGGTGTTAGGAGCAGCCGAATGGATTACATTGCTAGGCCATAGGACAATAGTTCCGGTATCAACCGGAACCCACCAATCGTCACTGTTATAAATGTTAAATGTATCAATGTTCCAAGTTAGTGGATACTGCTGATTAAAATGGTTGTGACCATGCAAGTTTAATCTATTGCCTGCACCCGACTTCAAATATAAACAACCGCTGATAATACTATTAGGATGACTGTGTGCATAATGATCCTGCCCGGGTTGGTTACGACTCAGCCAGCTAGTTGTAATGTATATGTCATCAGCACAGCNGAATACATTCTTAACATATTGGTCTAAATGCAGCTCACATACTGCCTTAACATCCTGCATGTTGGGTTCGTTTAGAATATTAACATTAATGCTAAGTCCACACTGGTCGTTGATAGAAGGATACTTTTCTAGTGCCAACAGATGTTCTGTGGTTAACCGCAGTCCAGTATCTTGGACACAATAAACAGGTGTCGAGAATAACGGATATACTATTGCTGTCATGCTGAGTTCTTAAGGATATACCAACTCATATCCTTTTCATCTAGGCGCACAATGTCCTGTGGATATTTGTTATGATTGCGACTGCCGTAGCGTTTAGTCAGTAATGGATAAACACCAACCATCTTGTTGTTCAGCTTCATTACTTTGCCAAACTCAAGACTGTTGTATGCCGGGTAGGCAACAAAGTCTCCTATGTTCAGCAGGCGACCTAGCTTGTCTTTGTGTTCTGGTAGTGCCTTCTTAGGCTTTATTTCTTGCGTCATGCAGGCTCTAATTCTTTAATGTGTTTGCAAGCACCGCGGAAGGTAAATCCTTGGCAGGTGCAGGTATGTTCTTCTGTGTTTACAGTATAGAACACACCGGGCTTGCTACCCTGCACACGTTTGATCCAGGGCATTAGTTCAGCAGGCTTAACAGCTTTGGGCAGTTTAAATGGATTAACTCGGAGTGTTTCAAACTTGCGGCCGCTCTTGCTAAAACCCTTAATTGGATTCTTAAAGTAGTAGGGCGCAGTGTCGCCCAGCTTAATATAAGCAACGAGATTGTTGCCATCCAGTAGATAGGTGTGATTGCTGGTTGTGCCGTCTGCCCAAACTGTAATCTCTTTAACTGCTTCCATTTGCCGGCCTTTCTATGTGTGTATATGTGGCTATTATATATTGTATTTGGCAAACAGTCAATGCTTTTGAGCTTGACATTTACCCTGGCTAGGCTTTATACTACTCACATATGGCTAGCTATACAACAAACAAACCCGAGTGGCAAACCACACCCAAAATTGAACACACGTTTCATATGCACAACAACGAAGTCTACACTCGCAGGCATGTGCATCAGTTTAATATGGGCGATGTGGAGGACCCGGAGTTGTATGCCGCTGGACCAATATACGAGTGGCAACTGACGGACATGGGCAAGTGGGTAATGAAACATGGGTTGGACCCAACTTTTCATACACACGTTAACCCCTTGACCTATGGCTACACTATTAATATAACAGCACACATAACGGACAGAAGATGGACAGAATTCTTATTGCGTTGGCCTGCACCTTAATGCTACAGGGCTGTGCCGCATACTCTGTGGCATCAGCGGGCTCGTTTATAGCAAGTGGCAAGACCCTAAGTGATCATCTAGCGTCGGCTAGCACAGGCCACAACTGTAGCACTGGCCAGCCTTTTAGGGGCGAATACTACTGCGAAAAGACACCTGTTTACAATCAACACCCATTTTAAAGAAAGACACATATACATATGGAATACCTACTGGATTTACTGTTGGCATTTGGTGCAGGCGCTTGGGTTGCGTGGAGAGCCTGTGAAGCTCGCATAGCCCGAAACCTAGCACAGGACCCGGATAACATTATACGCCTACTGGAACAGATTAAACGACTCAAACAAGAAGTGGCTCAAGAACAAGCCCTGGGCCTGGACCCTGATCGTGAGAATGTGCAGGTCAACGTTGAACAGTTGGACGGCCCTGTTTGGTATGCCTACAGAAAAGACACAGGCGAGTTCCTTGCCCAAAGCGATCTGAGCATCGACGATGTCATGCAACGAGCCAGCGATCGGTTCCCCGACTTGGTCTTATGGACACACAAGCCAAAGGAAGATAGCCAACGTGCTTGATCTTTCAGCTGGACTCCGCTATACTAAGAACTTGCTGTAGAGTAACAGCGAACACATTTACATAAGAGGAAACCATAAAATGAAATTGTTCAATCCAGAAACTAAAACTTACAAAGTATTCAACGCACTATACGAAGGTCAAGCATTGACCCAAAGCGAAGCAACCAAGCGTTTCGGCGTTAAGAACTTGGCTGCAGAAGCAAGCCGCATCCGCCACAGTGGCTATGCAATTTATTCAAACACCCGTGTTGCAGGCAACGGTGTTAAGGTTACAGAATACGTTATGGGCAAGCCATCACGTGAAATCGTTGCACTTGGCTACAAAGCTAAGGCAATGGGCATTACACTCTAATTAGAGCTAACAGCCAGTCAAAAGCCACCCTAGGGTGGCTTTTCTTTAGGCTACACCTGCCGAATCAATGAGCTTGTTTTCCGCTATGGCCTGTTGGTCCACAGCATACAATTTAGCTTCGCCATATCGATCTAGGAACTCTTGCCAAACTGTTTCTTCCATGTAGTCAATGATCATATGCACACGATCACCCTCACCCTCGTTTAGGCTGCGATGTGGCTCTAGGTTGTTAAAGGTCCAAACTTCACCTACTTGAATATGCTGGCGTTCTTGTTTGACAGTGAGATATGCCCCGGGGCATGTGGTCAAGCATAGGTGAGCCCTGTGGGCAATCTTGTGAAAGTTACGGGGGTCGATGTGAGCACCCTGCGCTATGTTAGGACCCAAATAGCTGATCTCGCCCTTGACTGGACGGCAGGTAGGAAAGAACTCATCACGCATCTTTTCAACCAATGGCATAGTAGCTGCCAGTAGGGCTTGATCCAGATCACTATACCAACCCAAAGAGCCCCGATATATAGGCAGAGGTGTTAGGCTAAAGTTATTGTAGAATATCACTGAACACTTGTCCAATGGTGCTGGGCGGGCCAGTTGCGGCTGACCCCAAGGGTGTGCAGTTACCAAGTCGATGACCCGTTGAAATTCAGGGTCAACGGGCAGGCTTCCTAATAGGTTGAATGTAGGTGTTTGTCTCATAGTCTATTTATAGCGCAGATTTGCCACCCAGGGTAGCCTTGACAAGCTCTGGCTCATCGGCTCGTAGCTTTCGGGAATGTAGCGTATGCTCATAACCCACACCCATTGTTCAGTATAGTTTACAACCCTATGCCAAGTGCTACTGTTGGCCAAATAGGCCAGTCCGCATGCCTGGGTAGATGCTGTCTGTCTAGCATTGCTCATACGCAGTAGAGCTATGTCTGTGCCCGTGGGTGCGTATACCAGAGTATCAAGCGGGTCTACAGCATCATACCATTCCATCACATGTGTGCCGCTGACGGGTATGTTGATGACTGTTTGATGACTCTGCTGTTGGTAAAGATCTATATGTATATCACTGGCCCAGCCCGGGGGCATACGGCATAACAATATGTTGGGTATAACGTCCATGGGCCAACCCAGGGCAAACAAGATCTCCTTGGTCTGCTCAACTGTGGCTGTTTTAACCGAGTCGGGCCATGGTGTTGAGTCCATGGTGCTCTGCAGAAAGGGCTGTGGTGGTAAGTTGATAGGTTCGAATATGTCCATGCAGATATTTACCAGCTGCGAAGCAGCCCGCGCAAAACAATTTTTTGCTAGGGTCAGTGCCTAGAGTATTCGCCTAGCCCGGTCTGCGCAGGAGACCAGCCTAAGCTCCCGTCGTCGAACGATTAAATATCATATATGAAGAACAAACCCGATCATACTCGTCACACACGCTATACAGATCTACCCTGCTTAACACAAGCAGAATACGAGCGTATGCTAACTGAATACTGGTTCCACAGTGAACGATATCCGGAGATAGGCCTGGGGCAGTGGTTCTGCACACGCTACATGCCAGACTACCCTAATCCCAGCTTATACTACAAGCGTGACTACGATCAAGCCCGTGCCTACATCCTAGAGAACTATACCAGCCGTAACTACTGGACGGACTGCTGGACTTTCCCCAAAAGAACCTAGTTCTTATATACGTTCTTAGCGCCTGTGATGTCACCCATACGTGCTAGACTAGCGGCAGCACGAGCTTGATTGAACATACAGATGTAGGTATAGATAGTGGTTAAAACGGTTTTCATAGATAATTCCCCTTTTGGGAGTAGTTGAACTCGCGAACATAGTTTTCGAGTTGGGCAGCATCGGTAATGCCTTTGGTGCTTAGATATCCGTCTAAGCGAGTTTGATAGTTAGAACCAGGAAACATCTCTGATAGACGTTCTAGTATGGCTAACATGCGTGTTGATATTGATTGCATTTTGTGTATCCTCTGTGTAAGTTGAGTAGACTTAATCTACTCAGTATTTACCATGAGAGTGCCTACACTAAGATTAAACAGCCAATTAACAAGCCCAACATGAACGCCCATATGCCGCCTACACAGAGGAAAGCTATATACAGCCCGTCATCAAGTAATAATTTTTTAATTAGTTTATTCATATATTCATTACTGCCTTATGCCCGTATATATACAGCGACTAGAACGAATACAAGAATAACTCTATTATATACACAGCATGTATTTATAGCAAGGAAATTGGTAATATACCCACACGTAGTATAAGGCCCCGCTGTAACAATATACGTAGCATACGCATATACAGTATATAGACTGGTGATCACTGTATATACACAAGCAATGACTCTTACTCATATAGTCAAGTGAGTGACTGTATATACATAGAGTGTAGCTAGCGTGGGGCACAGTTATACAGGCTGTGNANNGGCGCTAGAAAAGCTATACCCTATTAGGCCCCGCTGTAGGTCTAAGCTGATCTATTGTATACACGTATAGG
>JGI24768J34885_10000604_pt1 | contig 10733 bp, 8 predicted proteins | sample LakOntMetagenome_FD_34885 | JGI IMG/M metagenome (IMG submission 34885) | reverse complement strand
TGAAGTGTATACAGGGCGATGCCGGCCTTGGTTTTGCGTTGTATCACGCCATAGTGGTGAAATACGCCGTTCTTTAGGATGATGTTGTAGGTGAACAATCGCACCGAAGATTTAGGGTGTGAGGCCACGGCCACTGTGCTCATTCTGAGGTTGGCGAATTCGTATTCAAAGGATGCGGGATTGGCGAGTATGCCTAATAATTTTTCTTGCAGTTGGGTGGCCACAGAGATTTTGGCGGAGTCTGTGGTTGCGGAGATGACGTATGGGGCGATGGTGAGCAAGCTGTCTTCATCGGCTTGGAACGCGGATTCTGTTTGTGCGATGGCAGGGCTTGATAAGCTTGCGATGGACAAAAGTAGTGTGTGTAGGATCCTTTGAACGTTCATAGTTTGGTTGGGTAATATTAAAACGAGGGTACGACAAAAATATTGAATTCTGGAAAAACAAAGAGGCCATCTTCTTCGTGATGGCCTCTTTGTTGGATGATGATTGATTGTATGGAATGATTAGCAGTTTTCAACCACAACGGCACTTGCGCCACCGCCGCCGTTGCAAATGGCTGCGCCACCGTATTTACCATTGTTTTGTTTGAGTACGTGTAAAAGGGTTACCAAAATACGCGCACCGGAAGCACCCAATGGGTGTCCAAGCGCCACTGCACCACCGTTCACGTTCACTTTGCTGGCATCCAAGTTGAGCAATTTGTTGTTGGCCAAGGAAACCACTGCGAATGCTTCGTTCAATTCCACGAAATCGAGGTCGGCAACGGTNATTCCAGCGCGTTGNGCGGCAATGGGCAATGCTTTTGCAGGGGTGGTGGTGAACCACTCNGGGCTTTGTTCAGCATCTGCAAAACCGGTGAGTTTGGCCAACGGGGTGAGGCCGAGTTCTCTCATTTTTTCACCACTGATCAATACCAANGCGGCGGCGCCATCGTTGATGGTGGATGCNTTGGCTGCGGTTACGGTACCGTCTTTTTGGAAAACGGCTCTCAAGCCAGGGATTTTATCGAAGCTTACATTTTTGTATTCTTCATCTTCGCTCACAACCACTTCCCCTTTGCGGGTTTGGATGGTAACGGGAACGATTTCGTNGTTGAATTTTCCGGCTTTCCAGGCTTCGGCAGCGCGGGTATAACTTTGGATGGCGTAATTGTCTTGGTCTTCGCGAGAAAAATTCATTTCTTTGGCGCACAATTCAGCACAAGTGCCCATCAAAGNTTTGTCGTAAGCGTCTGTAAGTCCATCGTTGATGATGCCATCGAGTGCTTGTACGTGACCGTAGCGATATCCACTGCGAGAGTTGGGCAGGTAATGCGGGGTTAAACTCATGTTTTCCATACCGCCGGCTACAACGATGTGGTTGAGTCCCAACATGATGCTTTGTGCTCCCAAGGATACCGATTTAAGTCCGCTCGCACACACTTTGTTGATGGTGGTTGCGGGCACGTGATCACCGATGCCTGCGAATTTTGAAGCTTGACGGGCGGGGGCTTGACCCACACCGGCTTGAAGTACGCAGCCCATGAAAACTTCATCTACATGGTCTGGGTTAACACCGGCTTTTTCCAATGCGCCTTTGATGGCGATGGCGCCCAACTGGGTAGCTGGAACGCTAGAAAGGGCGCCGTTGAAACTTCCCATGGGGGTTCTGGCTGCCGCTACGATAAATACTTCTTTTGTCATATCAACTGTGGAAATGCAAAGATAAGTGATTGCAGATAATGGTGGATGATTGGGTGAGAATGGGTTAGTTTTGTGGGGTAAAAATTGATTGAGTGATAGTNTTGATTGAGTCTTCGGCGGAATTTCCTTCTGTGGCGGTTTGCGACCTGCAGGGTGGATTGGTATGGAATGAGGTTGGGGCAGATCGTCAGGCGCATGCGGAGCAGTTGCCCATGATGGTTCAGCGCGCGGTGGATGAGGTTCGGCGGTTAAATGATCAAATTTTGGCTGTGGGTTTTCAGGAAGGGCCCGGCAGTTATACCGGTTTGCGGATTGGCGTGAGTTTGGCCAAGGGGCTGTGTTATGGGTTGGGTGTGCCGTTGATTTCGATTTCTGGTTTTGAGGCGTTGGCGCGATTTGCTTTAGATCAACGGGTTGATAGTCAGGAAGTTTGGGTGATGATGGATGCCAGGAGGGATGAGGTATATGCTTTACATTGTTCGAGAGACAAAGGGGTTGTGGGGGGTGTGACGGCGGAGATATTGCCATCGGAACGTGTGAAAGACTATGGCGGTGCCACTGTGTTTGTTGGCAATGCCAATGAAAAAGTNGAACGATTGTTGGCGGCCACAGATTCCATATTTTTGGATGAATCGCCCAGGGCGGCCATGATGTGTGGTATGGCCTGTGAGGCTTTTTCAAAATCAAATTTTGTGGATTTGGCCTATTATGAGCCTTATTATTTGAAGGATTTTGTGGCGGGTATCGGCAAGAAATTCAGTATTTAACAGCGATTTTATGCGGGTGTTGTTCATCGATAACTTGGATAGTTTTACTTACAATTTGGTTCATTGCTTGGAAGTGGCGGGTGCGGAAGTGGTGGTTTTGCGCAATGAAGGGAAGGATTGGCCCGAGTTTTCAGTTTTGATGAACGACTGCGATGCTTGGGTGGTGGGGCCAGGTCCCGGACAGCCCCAAGATTATCCGCATTTGATGGGTGCTTTGCAAGATTGGATTGGAAAAAAGCCCTTGCTGGGTGTTTGTTTGGGATTGCAGGCCATCGCACTGAATGGTGGCTGGCAGGTGGTGCATGGCAAGGTGCCGATGCATGGAAAATCATCGTGGGTGGAACACAACGGTCGTGGATTGTTTGCGCAATTGGCATCGCCCCTACAAGTGGGAAGATATCATTCTTTGGTGGTGCAATCGCCCATAAATCCGGGGCAAAATGGCGTGGAGGGATTGGGCGTTGATGCGCGTTGTGGCGATGCGGTGATGGCTCTGAGCGATGAAAGAAAAGGGGTTTGGGCGGTGCAGTTTCATCCAGAAAGCGTGCTCACACCGGAAGGACAGCAGATGATCAATCAGTGGCTGTTTTTGGCCGCGGCGTTCAATACGCTTTGAGCGATTTGGCCCGGTGAATACCCACACAGCGGGTAAAGATCTTCTTCGTTGTTGCCGTGTTCGATGAATTCGTTGGGAATGCCCAAATGGATGAATGAGGCGCCGGTCATGTTTGATAGTGCCGATGCTATTTTTTGACCCCAACCACCTTGGATGCAGCCGTCTTCTACGGTGATGATTTGCTCGTATTGGGTCCAACTGATGCTCGAAGTTGAATGGCTTTGGCTCGATTTTATTTGGGCTGTAACGGGGTTTTCTGAGATCAGCGGGTAATGAATGTGATGGAATTGGATTCCTTCGAGTTGGTGGTGCGCCTGTTGAGCCAAGGAACTCGCATGTCCGGTGGTTAACAACAGAATCTTGGCGTTGTTAACGTGTTGAAGGAATTGGGGCTGAAGGTGGTGTTCAGGGTTTTGGGTGTGTTGTTGTTCCCATTTATCGTTGGTGAGGTTGCCTTTTGGATACCTAATGGCGATGGGTTTTTTGATGTTGATACCCCATTGCATGGCAGCGGCCAATTCTTGAGCATTTTTTGGTGCAACCACGATGAGGTCGGGCAAACATCCCAAAAAGGCTATGTCGAATGCACCATGGTGCGTAGGGCCGTCTTCACCCACCAAGCCCGCGCGGTCGATGCAAAGCATTACGGGCAATTTTTGCAAAACGATATCGTGGATCAGTTGATCGTACCCACGTTGTAAGAAGGATGAATAAATGTTCACCACGGGGATCATGCCTTGTGTGGCCATGCCTGCGGCGAAGGTAAGTGCGTGTTGTTCGGCGATGCCAACATCGAAAAATCGGTCTGGAAAATGGTTCATGGCATGAATCATTCCGCATGAAGAGGGCATGGCAGGGGTAATACCTGCAAGGTTGGGGTTGGCTTTTGCTAGGTGCAGTAAAATTTCACCAAAGGCATCTTGCCATTTTTTTGCGGGTTTGCTGGGCGCTTCAATTTTAACAAATTTGGAGGCGCTGTGCCATTTGGTTTGTTCCTGTTCCGCGGGTGGGTAGCCTTTTCCTTTGATGGTCTTTACATGGAGCAATCTGGGTCCATGCGTATTGTATGCATTCAACAAAGCGGGCAGCAGCTCATTCAGGTTGTGTCCATCCACTGGGCCACTGTAAGTGAGGCCGAACCACTCAAACCATTGTTTCACCTGGTTGGTGTGGGTTTGCAGTTGGGTGTTCAATGCGCCGGTATTGGGGTCGATGCCCATGTGGTTGTCGTTGAGAACGATCAATACGTTGAGGTTGGATTCGAAAAGATTGTTGAGCGCTTCGTATGAAAGTCCGGCAGTGAGAGCGCCATCACCCACTACGGCCACGAAGGTGTTTGATTTACCCAAGATTTTCTGNGCGGCGGCCATGCCCATGGCGGCGGAGATGGCGGTACTTGAGTGGCCCGTGCCGAAGACGTCGGAAGGGTGTTCATCGCGTTTGGGGAACCCGGAGATGCCTTTGAAATTGCGAATGTGGTGTAGGTCGTTTTTTCTACCTGTAAGAACTTTGTGTGGGTATGATTGATGGCCCACATCCCAGATGATGGCATCGTGGGGCAGATTTAAAAGGTGATGCAATGCGACCGTGAGTTCGATGACGCCCAGGTTGGATGAGAAATGCCCACCAGATTGTAGGACAGAATTTTGAATAAACTCTCTCAGTTCAGTGCTCAATATTTCAAGTTCACTGATTGTGAGATTTTTTATGTTAATTTCTGTCGATATTTTTTCAAGCAGGTTCAAGTTGTGTTTCGGTGATCGGGTGCAAAAATAGGTGAGTTTTTTGAGTGGATGGGCATTGAATTGAGTAGGTGAATTTTTGGGAATAATCGATAAAATTAATAGTTAGTAAATTATCGTATTGAATCTGATGGTATTTGAATTGAAAATATCAATGATTATCAGACAGAAAAATTGCATAAATATTTGGTGAGTAAAAAAATTAATTGGTAGATTTGCAGAAGTAGAACATATTGAGTTATTGAAATGTTCTCGAAAATAAACAATAAATCGATGGAAAATTTAGAAACAGCAGGTGTTGTAGGGCCAAAAAAAAGGGGCAGAAAGCCAGGTTCAAAGAACAAAGTTAAAACGACCAGGGCTTCGAAAAAAGTTTCGTATTTGAATGCGTTTTCATTTTTGGAGCAAGAGATTCAATCTTTATCTGAGGCGTTAAAAAAGGCCACTTTACAAGCAGGAAAAGAAATTGAAAAATTGGAGAAAAAGCATGCCAAGGAAATCGAAAAAATCAAAGCGAAGTCTGTGAAGTCTTTGGGAATTTGGAAGGAGCGTGCGAAAAAGAATTTGAAAAAGGCGAAAACCACCACGGGTCGCAGGGGTCGTCCGGCGAAGCCAAAAGTGGAGAAAGAAGCAGCGCGCAGAGGCCGTCCGCCGAAGAACGAGTTCCGCAAGGGTGGAGGACGTAGAAAGGCTGGGGAGTTGACCAAGCGCGATATCATTTTGAATTACGTGAAGGAAATCAATCAGCCCATTTCTACGGGTGATTTGATTACGGCATTGCACGAGCGCAGCGGAGTTCGCGACAAAAAGCGTTTTTCGCAAGGAATGTATACTACACTCACTCAAATGTACAAATCTGGTTCGTTGGTAAAAACGGATGGTATTGTGACTTTGGGCGCTGAGGGTTGAATCAATATTGAGCGTGAATGAATCTGGGGTTCCCAGATAAATCGCTGAGCAATTCTGCAGAGCCACAAAATTGGAATAGGGCTAAGGTTTCTGTTCCTAGGTATTGATTAATTTCAAGCCAAATGTGAAGAGGTTCTGCTGGGTTTCTCGGCGATTTTTTTGTGAGGTTAGCGATGTGCCTATAGAAAATGAGCGGGTCTGCCTCGGGGGTGAATAGCGCAATGTGAGGTTCGTGGTCTAGCACATTGTTGTGCATGGCGTTTTTTTCGGATTGAGTGATGTATGGCGGGTTAGAAACGATCAATTGCAGGTTTTCTGGCAGGCTGCTCAAGCTGAGGAAATCACAAACTTGTAAGTACAATCGGTCTTGCACGCCAATGTGAACTGCATTTTCAGCTGCAATGTCCAAGGCATCTTCACTGATATCCATGGCGGTGAATGTCCAATTGGGGTGTTTGTTTAATAAATAAATGGGTATACATCCACTGCCTGTGCCAATGTCGATTCCATTTAACTCATTGGATGTTGCGATTTGATGATTTCGATAATATTCACAAATGAGTACACACAGTTCCTCGGTTTCTGGTCTGGGAATCAAGGTAGATGGGTTTACCTTGAGTGTAAGATGTCCAAAGAATGCGGCTTCAAGAATGTATTGAATGGGTTTTCCGCTGAGCAATTCGGTACAGATGAAATCTATTTCTTTTGGCTGCAATGCTTCAACCACAGATTCAAGGTGGGGCAAAATCCAAAATCCAAAGGCGTGAATTTCACTGGGGTTGAATTGCTTCGACAGTTTTTCGTTGAGGAAGGATTTGACTTGATTTGGGTTCATGGATTTCGGAGCAATACCAATCTGAGGTTCTGGGTGCAAATGTCAGCATCTGGATGGAAAGCTTCTACATGAAGTAAATAATTTCCATTGGGAATGTAATTAGAGAGCGGTTGTGTGGGGATCAATAACACGCCATTGGTAGAAACCTCCACCAATTTCAGGGGTGTGGCGATGCGCGATCCTTGCATTGAGAAGAGTGTTGCGGTGATTACAAAGCCCGACTTTTGAAATTGGTGTTGAAGTTGGATGGGGTCGTTCTCATCCATGAAGTAACAAGTTTTTTGCAGTTGAAAGGGTTTGTTGATTTTCCGTTGGCGAGCGATCTTGCTGGGTGAATGGCTGTTTTGTTCACCAGGCGTGGCGAATCCTACGGTGTGGGTGGCGCTCAGCCAATGGGCGGCCTCGGATGATGGGGCATTGGGTGTGGTTTTCTCCAGGCTTACACCTTTGTTGGATTGTAAAAATGGTGAATGCTGATTTTCATTGTATTGTGTTTGGTCTAAGACGATTTGTTGCGCCGATACCAATAAAAGTGTGGCTTCAGATGCCGGCAGATCGGGGAAGTTCGAAACGGTAACATGTTGGATGGCTTCATTGGGATTGTAGGCCCGGGCGATGACATATCCATTTTTGCTGTAACACAGCACTTGTTTGGGTAATAGGGTGAAGGGTTTTGGGTGTAAAGTGATGATTTCTGGCGACTGTTGGGGTTTTACCACATGCAATTGAAGGCCTTGTAGCTGCAGAGGTTTGTTTGATGTATTTGTGATTTCAATGAAATCTGACAATTCCTCTAGGGCGTTGAACATGATCTCATTGAATTGGATGTCTTTGGGTTGTGGTGTGCCTTCTCCAAAAATTATGCTAATTTGAGAGTCTATTAATGGGTTGCCCATACAGCTGAATAGATTGGAAATTTGGGCTTGGATGGTTTGATTTGGAATCAGCGCCGGGGAAACTGCCAATCGCAAGCTGGCTCCGAAAACGGGAGGTTGGATGTGATGGTTGGTTTGGGTATTCACCACTTTGAACTGATGCTGTGTGGCATGTTGTATTTGTGCCTTGTTCCAACTGATGGGGTCTAAGGGTTGGTTGAAGTGAATGACGATGGTATCTGGGCTAACGCATTCAACCACTTGAATTTTGAACAACATGTCATTGATGGGTAATGGTTTACGGGGCGATGGGTAGGGTGTGGTTTTGAGGTTTGTTGTGCCTGGAGTGCCGCCTTGTTGGGTGTTGGATTGCCATTGAAATGGGTCTATACAGACACAACTTGAATCAGATTTTTCTAAGCTATATCCTCCGTTTGCAAAGCTCGGGTGATGGATGTATCGGTGGTAATTGAATTGGTGTATTGTTTGGAGTTGTTTGTTTTTTAATGTGAGTTGGTCTGATTCTATGTTGATATATGGGAGTTCTATTGGAACCACATTGGGCATTTTTTTTCGATAAAAACTGTCGGATTGTGGTACTAGCAATACATATTGTTGGGCGGGGACGAGGTATTTGGGGAGTTGAATTTGTGTTTGTTGGTCTGATAGGGTGAGTTCATCGAGCCACAGTGCTTGTTGCGTGTTGTTTTTTAGTTCGATATATTGAGAATTGGGTAATAAGCCCACGGATGGACTTGGGTCTACCATGATTTCGGAGAATGTAATTTGGTATGGGGCGATGGGTGTTTCACATGCTACAAATGCTGATTGCTGTTGCAGGGGTTGAATGTTGTTTGCAGAATCCTTGGCATTTTGTACGTAGATGCTGTGAGGTTCATTGCATGATTTGGGTGAGAAAATCGCTTGAATGGTGCGGTTGTTTGTGAGATAGAATGTATCGGCAGCCATTTTTTCACAAATGATTTGGTTGCGGTTTTCAATGGTAATGGGCTCTGAAAATTGCAATTCGGCTTGGTTTGGTTTGAGCCACTGAACTTTATGGAGTGTTGGGGGTGATCGGTCTGGGCGCGGCGGTCCCACATACAATGATTTCAGGATTTGTTTTCCCGCCGCGCCGCTCCCCGTTTGTAATATACCCACTCCATGATATTTCTGATTCAGGGGCATTGTGTCAATGGCTGCCCCAAGGCATTTGTATTGTTCCCAGCTGCTGTCTTTGTAAAGTACAATGATCTGTTGGGGTTGCTTTACGATCCGTATTTGGATGTTGGATTTGGTTTTATTGAAATGGCCCGATTCGCCTTTGAGTGTTATGAACTCTGATGTTTCTTTCCTTTGAATCAATTTGATGCCGTCTTCGGTATCGCCCAGTCTCAGAATCCAGCCGTTGTTGAGGGCGCTATCGAAATGAAACAACATATCAATATAGTTGGCACTGCTTGGATTGAATTCGAGGAAAACTTGCGCTTCCAACCATGTGTTTGAATCCATCGAACAATTGGCAAATAGGGTGGAATATTGTTTTGTAGAACTGATGGGTATATTCCCGGTGAGAGACTGGTTTTTCCAAGTAAAATGTTGGGGCTGACCCAAGAATTGGGTACCGGATTGGGGTTGAAGGAATTCGCATTGAGCCATCAGTTGGCTATGGCCAAGCAGCAATAGTGGGGCAACAAACAATAGTAGGAAATGACGCCGTTTTTTGGTGGTTTTTCTTACGGTATTTGCTGCGAATGGAAATGATGACCCTTGCCAATGTTTCATAGTGTGCCGATAACACAGCAATGGCACTCATCACCCAACCGAAAATCATCACCCAACCCGCGAAAACCTCTTTTAGGGCCGTTTTTTGCGTTTTTTACAAAAAGTTTTGGTCATCCAATCCATCGAATAGTCCACTTTCAGGCAAAATGGTTGTTCACCAAAAAGCATAGCCCGCGATGGCCGCGCCTGAAATCCACAAAGAGAATTCTCCGTGATTCATGAAAACGGTATCAGAGCCCGTGGGCCGTTAAAATCTTCTTTTCGATTTGGGTGGTTGAATATCCTGGCACAAATTCCAAGGTTTTGACCTCGCCACCATGTTGTAAAACCCAATCTGCCCCAACGATGTTTTCAATGGCGTAGTCGGCGCCTTTCACAAGAATGTGTGGGGTGATGTATTCGATGATTTCTTTGGGGGTGTCTTCGTTGAACAACACCACGCCGGTAACAAAGCCCAACGCGGCCATTACCCTTGATCTTGAGTTCGACGATTGCAATGGTCTTGCGGGAGATTTTTCCAAACGCTGAACGCTTTCATCGGTGTTGAGCGCCACCAATAAACCATCGCCCAATTGAGCCGCTGCTTCTAGGTAGTGAACATGACCGGCGTGCAGGATATCGAAACAGCCATTGGTAAATACCATTTTTTTACCGGCAGTACGGAATTGTGCAATTTGCTCTTTTGCTTGATCCCAGGTCCAGATTTTTTGATCAGTCATTGCTTGTGGCGGTGTTGCGGGTGGCCAAATAAAACAGGAGATAGGCGATTCCCCCAAACACAATCATGAGCAAGTTACTGAATGCCACGGAAAAAATGCCAAAACTGTTGGCATGTACTTCGCTTAGGCCGTAAATGAGGGTTAATCCGTAAGCCAAAGTGCCCCATACTCCGGCTCCGCCTGGAATGGGTATGATGACACCGAGCGAGGAGAAAATGACCACGCCCAAGGCATTGGCGATTGTGAGGTGCTCGGTGATGTCTAAGCTCTGTAATGTACAATAAGTGCTCAACCAGTAGCCAATCCAAATGCCGTAAGAAGAGAGGATGAAAACCACGGGCTGTTTCAGGTGAAGCACTGATTGAAGGCCGGCGCTGAATTTTTCGATGAGCGATGGTTCACCTTTGCCTTCGGTTTTTGGCTTGCGGGCTTGCTGTTTTTTCAGGTATCTAACGCCGAAAATGCCCATCAATAAGACTGTTGAAATGGCGGTATAATGCGTCCCTGAAGGGGTGATGATGTATTGATCAAAAAAGCCGTAGAATTCTTGAAATTGGATGCCCAGGCAGAGGAGGCAGAGCGACATTAAAACCAGTAAATCGATGATGCGTTCGGTAACAACGGACCCAACCAACGTGGGTACAGGTGCCTTTTCGCTTTTGGCCGCCATGGCGCATCGCACAAATTCGCCCCCGCGGGAAGTGGCTACATTCACCAAATATCCAATCATAACGGCATAAAAAGCCCTGATTTTATTCAGTGGATACCCAGCAGGCTCGGTGAGCATGTTCCATCGCCAG
>JGI24768J34885_10000593_pt1 | contig 10860 bp, 9 predicted proteins | sample LakOntMetagenome_FD_34885 | JGI IMG/M metagenome (IMG submission 34885) | reverse complement strand
ATTTGTGCAATGAAACCAATACTAAGAACCGCGGCTGAGATTGAGGCTAGGGTGCCAAACTTCACTCGTATCTTCTCTTTCGGCTTTTCACCAACATTATTCTCAGCAAGCTTGTCAGTGATGCTTCTATTATCTAAAACATGGGGTGCTTGAAATTGAGCAACGATCTTATTTTCATCTATGTTTTCACTCTTCGGCAATTTTTGATTAATCAATTTAACGATAGCTCTTAGGTGTCCCCGAGCGTAGGCCATACCACCGCACTGCTCAACAGAGTTATTTTCTAAATCTCGAATGACTACAGCTCTTATGTTTGTTTGATTTGCAATTTGTTCAACGGTTAAGTTAGCAGCCTCACGAGCTTGCTGTAGTAAAGAAGTCTCTAACATAAGAGGGACCATTCACCTTGGGGAGGATAAGAGTAAGACTTCAAACCAAGTTTTGGCAATATTTTTTAGCCAATATCTAGGGATCTTCCCCCTCAAATGGCAGATTCACCCACTATCTAACCCCCCCCTTCTAAAAAAAAAGAAAAGTGAATTACAAGTTACCTCTAATCGACTCCAATACATCTGGCATTTGTTCTGCGTTAATCAAAACTGTTCTAGCTTTTGAACCTTCACTTGGACCCACAATTCCCCGACTCTCCATCAAATCCATTAATCGACCAGCTTTTGCAAAGCCAACTCGTAACTTTCTTTGCAACATAGAGGTGGATCCAAACTGTGTGGAAACAACTAATTGAATTGCTTGTAACAGCAGATCAAGATCATCACCTACATCATCAGTGATTAGATTGGACTTAATTGGTGCATTTAAATCAATTCGGTAGACAGGCTGAAGTTGAGATTTAACATGATTTACTACCGCCTCAATCTCTCTTTCTGAGACATAGGCTCCTTGAATTCGAACCGGCTTGCTTGCACCCATTGGTAGAAATAATCCATCTCCTTGGCCAACAAGTTTTTCAGCACCTGGGGTATCTAAAATAACTCTGGAATCAGCCAAGCTACTAGTTGCAAATGAAAGTCTTGATGGAACATTTGCTTTTATTAATCCAGTGACAATATCAACACTTGGTCGCTGAGTGGCAAGTACTAAGTGAATACCAGCAGCTCTAGCTAATTGGGTAATTCGAACAATTGATTCTTCAACCTCACGGGCTGCAATCATCATTAGATCTGCTAACTCATCCACAATTACTAAAAGGTAAGGGTAAGGCTCCAGGGTGCGATCACTACCGGCAGGTGGTGAAACTTTGCCTGCCTTAACCGCTTTGTTGAAATCATCAATATGTCTAAATCCAAATACTGATAGATCGTCATAGCGCATCTCCATCTCACGTACCACCCAAGCTAATACATCAGCTGCTTTCTTAGGATTGGTAATAATTGGAGCAATTAAATGTGGCACACCTTCATAATTTGTTAACTCCACCCGCTTAGGATCAATTAATACCAGTCGTACCTCATCGGGAGTAGCCCGCATTAATATTGAAACCACCAATGAATTAATCATGGAAGATTTACCAGCACCAGTTGCACCTGCCACCAATAAGTGAGGCATTTTTGCCAGATTTGCACATACAAATAGGCCTTCAACATCTTTGCCTAACGCAATTAACATTGGGTGAGTATCACTACCTGAAACTGTTGACCTAAGCACATCACCTAAGGCCACTATCTCTCGATCTGAGTTTGGTATCTCAATTCCGACCGCAGATTTACCTGGGATAGGTGAGAGAATTCTTATCTCACCACTTGCTACTGCATATGCAATATTTTTTGAAAGCGCTGAGATTGCCTCAACCTTTACGCCATTACCTAACTCCACCTCATACCTAGTCACTGTTGGTCCACGCATGAATCCAGTGACTTGCGCATCAACTTCAAACTGTTCAAAAACTTGTTTAAGGGCGGTAACTACAGTCTCATTTACCTTTGACTTACCTTTTGCAGCCGGTCCACTTCTTAGTAAATCCGCCGGTGGTAATTCATACTTAGCATCTGAGGATAGAAGTAATTGTTGTGGGCGGTTGCTCTCACTCTTCACCGGTTTATTGACTCGTGGAATTTTTTGAGTGATCTCATCAAAATCACCCAACTCAACCTCATAATCTAATTGGGCAGGTTCAAACTCCTCCACCAAATCCTTAACTAGTGGTGATTCAAATGGTGGAGTCTCACTAACCTCAAAATCTTCGGCAACTAAGCGCTCTGCTCGTCGCTGCCGCGCACTGCTGATTCCAGATCTACCTAAGGCAAATAACTTACCAATCTGATTAAAAACCTTAGATACCGGTGTTTTAGTAATGACCAACAAGCCAAAGATTAAAAAAATTATCAAAATAGGAATAGCAAGCACAGAAGTTACTAATGCAACTAGGCCAGTAGAGATGCCATACCCAATCCAGCCGCCGCCCTCGCGCATCGCAGTAGCACCAGTCCCAGTTGAGCCATTAATAATATGGGCAAGGGCGGTAGTGCTAATTATTAGTAATAATGTGCCAATACTTATTCGACCAATATCTCCGGAATCATCTGATGATTTAAATAATCGGTATGCGAAGTAGATAAATAGCACTGGCACCGCATTTGCCAATACCCCTACCCCACCAAAAAGAAATGCGTATATCCCTCGTCCTAAGGGATTATCTAGATCAAACCAAACTCCAGCTGCTGAAATTAATGCCAATATAAAGATAAAAAATGCCACACCATCTCTTTGATGCGCTGGATCTAACTCCTGGGAGGATCTAAAAATAAAGCGGATTGAATTGCCTATTCCCTTTGCAATTAACCGCCAAAGCCAACCAACTGCCCGAAGTAATGGCGCAAAAATATTTGATTTTTTTGCACTGGTTTTTTTCTTTGCCATAAGAAGATAAGCCTAAAGAACAACTTTACCCCTTGCGGTAATCGGCACGCACTTTAAGCAAAAAACTTAATCAAAATAGGATTACTAAACCTCAATCACCAACGGAATAATCATCGGCTTTCGTCGATGCTCTTCCCCTACCCAACTGCCAATGGTGCGCCTTACAACTTGTGAAAGCTGATGGGTGCCATTAAATCCACCAGCAACAGCCTTACTTAATGCTTTTTCAATATCACCTTTAACATCATCAAACAATGTTTGATCCTCTGTAAATCCTCTAGCGTGAATATCAGGGCCAGCAACTATCTTGCCACTTTGGGAATCAATCACTACTACAACTGAGATAAACCCTTCATCACCTAAAATTCTTCTATCCTTTAATGAACTTTCTGTTATTTCACCAACACTTTGACCATCAACATACACATAACCGCAGGGAACTGATCCAGAGATATCCGCATGCCCATTGGACACATCAATAGTTATGCCATTTTCTGCAATCACTACATTGTGTTCTGAAACTCCAGATTTAATTGCCAGATCAGCATTTGCTCTCATATGTCGCCATTCACCATGTACTGGTAATACATTCTTAGGTTTAACAATCTCATAGCAGTGTAGTAATTCACCGGCTGAGGCATGTCCTGAAACATGCACCATAGCATTTCCCTTATGTACTACATGGGCGCCAAATCTAGTTAGCTCATTTATTACTCGGTAAACAGATTTTTCATTACCTGGAATTAGTGATGAAGCGAGTACAACTGTGTCACCTTTACCAACTTGTATCTCATGGTCACCATTTGCAATCCGAGATAATGCAGCGAGNGGCTCNCCTTGAGAGCCAGTGCAGATCAAAACAATCTTGTCGCCNAAGGTATCAATATCCTTATAATCAACAACCAAACCATTTGGAACCTTCAAATATCCAAGATCCTCGGCCAGCTTCATATTNCGAATCATTGACCTACCAACATAAGCCACCTTGCGATTGGCCTCATTTGCAGCGGTTAANACCTGCTGAATTCGGTGNACATGCGAGGCAAAAGATGTAACCACAACTCGTCTTGGAGTTTTGGCAATCGCCTCCTTCAGGGCAGGATAAATATCTTTTTCTGCCACAGTAAGTCCAGGAATGTCAGCATTTGTGGAATCAACTAAAAATAAATCAACACCTTCTGCACCTAATCTGGCAAATGTCTCAAGATCAGTGACCTTGCCATCTAATGGCATCTTATCCATCTTAAAATCACCAGTGTGTAGAACAACACCTGCTGGTGTTTTAATTGCAACCGCTAGTGAATCTGGAATTGAGTGATTTACTGTTACAAATTCAAGGGTAAATGGTCCAACTTTTTCAATCTGTCCGGCTTTTACCTGCGTCATCGGCGCCGTAATTCTGCGCTCCTTTAATTTTGGTGCAACAAAAGCCAGAGTGAGTTGGGATCCAATTATGCGAATATCACTTCGCTCGCGGAGTAGATAAGGAACTGCGCCAATATGATCCTCATGTCCATGGGTTAAAAAGATTGCTTCAATATCATTCATTCGATCGGTGAGATAGGAAAAATCTGGCAAAATTAAGTCGATACCCGGTTGATCTTCACCAGGAAATAGCACACCACAATCAACGATTAGTAGGCGACCTTCATACTCAAAGACGGTCATATTGCGACCAATTTCGCCCAGGCCACCAAGGGCAACAATGCGAAGAGTTTTTTTAGCTAACTTTGATGGGTATGGCAGGCCAGGATGGGGATGGTTCATCTATTTACTTTAATTTAACACCGCCAGCTTGTAGATCAATTTTTAGCTGGGAAATTTGTGCATCAGTTGCATCAACTAATGGCAATCTAGTAAAGCCACCAGGCAAGCCCATTAAATTTAAGGCAGCTTTTGTAAGAATCGCTCCTTGAGTTCTAAATGTTCCAGTAAATACTGGCAATAGTTGTTGGTGCACCTCAAGTGCCTTATTTGAATCACCAGAGAACCAAGCATCAAGCATGACTCGCAGTTGTGCTCCGACAGTATGTCCACAAACAGAGACAAAACCAACGGCGCCAACTGAGAGCAGCGGTAGGTTTAATATGTCATCACCTGAATAAACCGGAATCGAAGATCTCTTGATTACCCAAGAGGTTGCCGCTGGGTTGCCCTTGGCATCTTTTAAAGCTGCAATATTTTTGTGCTCTGCCAGCCTTACGATCGTATCTGATTCGATCTCAATACCAGTTCGACCAGGAATGTCATACATCATTACTGGCAAATCAGTTGCATCTGCCATCGCTTTAAAATGTAACTCAATGCCCGCCTGTGGTGGTTTGTTGTAATAAGGAGTTACTACCAATAAGCCATCTGCGCCAGCTTTTGCTGCNCGCTTTGCCTGCTCTACAGAGTGTGAGGTTTCNTTGTTGCCAGCTCCTGCAATAATTTTTATTTTATCGCCAACTACTTTTCTAACTGTTTTGATTATCTGATCTTTCTCATCATCAGATGTAGTTGGTGCCTCACCAGTTGTGCCATTTACCGCAATTCCATCATGACCTGTTGCAACTAAATGAGCAGCGATTTTCTCCATTCCAGGCCAATCAATTTCACCTGATTTATTAAAAGGTGTAACCATGGCGGTAATTAATCGACCAAATGGTGGCTTGATTTGCATGGTGTAAGGCTACCGCTTATTTACGGGGCTATGCGGCCAGATTTTTCAAATGCTCCGTAGGTGATCGGCATTAATTTGGCAAAATGCGCTTCCATTTTCTCCGCCACCATCTCAATCTCCCGTTGTGGATAGGAAGGAAAATGTGAACCATCTCTAGCTGTACGAAGTGAAAGAAAATTCATCAATGCTCTGGCATTCATTGTTACATACATTGATGAGTACAAAGTAACTGGTAGTACCGCTCTAGCAACCTCACGAGCTACNCCAGCCGTTAGCATTTTTTGATAATTTTCATAGGCNAATTGGCATGTTTCTTTAATTGAGGCNACAGTAATCTCATACTGCTCTGATGTGCCCTCTACAAAAGTATAGGAACCAGCTTTGCCGATCTGNACTAATTTGCGATCTTTACTTGGCACATAAAAAACTGGCTTCAGCTCTCGGTAGCGACCGCTCTCTTCGTTATAAGAAGCGATGCGATGTCTCATGAACTCTCTAAACACAAAGATTGGTGCTGAAACAAAAAAAGTCATTGAAGTATGCTCAAATGGAGAACCATGTCGTTCCCTCGCCAAATAATTTATAAGTCCTTCGGATTTTGATGCATCAACGCCCACATCTTCTAAGGATTTATCACCAGCAGTTGAAACCCTTGCCGCCCAAACAACATCGGCATCACTTGCGCTGGATTTCACTAATTCAACTGACATATCCTCTCGGAAAATGATCTCATCACTCATGGCGCGACCCTATCTTTGGTAATTGGTGATTGGCTGGATTAAAGTATCGGCGTGTCAATTAATCCCAAGACAAATCCTATAGACAGAACCGCCTTGAGCGTTGCATTTACCGTAGGACTTTATGGGGCCGCCTTTGGCGCTGCTGGTGTGACTGCCGGTTTTTCAATTCTGCAAACCTGCCTGCTTTCTTTACTGCTCTTTTCTGGTGCATCACAATTTGCAGTTGTAGGAATTATGGGTGCAGGTGGAGCTGCAATTAGCGCCATCGCCACTGCAACTTTGCTTGGATTTAGAAACGCACTTTATGGCCTACAAATGGCGCCAATCCTTAAAGTTTCTGGCATCAAGAGAGTATTAGCAGCACAAATCACAATTGATGAGTCAACTGCAGTTGCAACCTTGCAGGAAAATGATGCTGATCGGCGACGAGGTTTTTACATCACTGGTGTCGGAGTTTATATTTTTTGGAATTTATTTACCTTTCTTGGTGCATTAGGCGCAAGTGCGATCGGTGATCCATCAGTTTGGGGATTAGATGCAGCAGTCCCCGCTGCTTTTTGTGGACTAATCTGGCCAAGGCTTAAAAATAAAACACATTTTATAGTTTCAGCTGTTGCTATCGCCTGGGCATTGGCCTTAACGCCAATTTCACCCGCCGGCATTCCCATCATTACTACCGTGATATTGGCTGTAATTTTTGGATTAAAAAGGTGAGCGCTATTTGGATCGCAGTAATTGGGGCCAGTATCACTGCATTTTTAAATAAATATATTGGGCACAGCGTGCCAGAGCGATGGTTAAACAAGCCAAGAGTTATCAAAATTAATGCCTTGGTGCCCATAGTTTTGCTGAGCGCATTGGTAGCAGTTCAGACCTTTGCAACTGAAAAAGAACTAGTTATTGATCAACGCGCAGCTGGTGTAGCCGTAGCGTTAATTGCTTTAAAATTTAAAGCTTCATTCCCAGTTGTCGTGCTATCTGCAGCCCTAACATCTGCTGCAGTTTATAACTGGTTTTAAAGAACTTTAAGCGCCTCTAACTTTTCCTTTAAGGCGGCATCAGATGGCTCAGTTAGGTGTGTACCATCAGAAAAGAGAATTACTGGAATTGATCGCATTCCACCATTTATTTCAATTACTTTATCCGAGGCAGATGCATCAGCTTCAACATCAATATAGTTATATTTAACATTATTTGCATCTAAAAACTTCTTAGATCTGCGGCAATCACCACACCACTCAGCGCCATACATTGTTATTTCACTCATTTCATACCCCCCATATAATTTTCAAGACCAACTGTTAGTCCTGGATATTTTGCAACATTTCTAATTCCAATTAAAACACCTGGCATAAATCCTGCACGATTAATTGAATCATGTCTGATTGTAAGAGTCTCACCAGCATCTCCAAAAATGACCTCTTGATGGGCGACATACCCATGAGATCTCACCGAGTGAACTGGGACATCACCAACCTTTGTTCCCCTTGATCCTGGTAACTGCGTTTTTGTCGCATCTGGCATAGCACTCTTATTACTTTGCTTACGAGCATCGGTAATCATCTGTGCCGTTCTAATTGCAGTACCCGATGGTGCGTCCACTTTATTAGCGTGGTGTAACTCAATTATTTCTGCGCTTTCAAAATACTTTGCAGCAGTTTGTGAGAACTGCATCATCAAAACTGCGCCTAATCCAAAATTAGGTGCAACTAACGCTCCCACTTTTGGATGCTTACTTAACAAATCCTTGAGCTTAGAAAGCTTGACCTCATCAAATCCTGTTGTGCCCACAACCACGTGTATTCCATTACTGATCGCAAACTCTAAGTTTTTCATCACCGCATCTGGGGTTGTAAAATCAACAATAACCTCTGTTCCAGATTTAGTTAATTGTTCTAAAGAATCACCAAGATCAAGTGCGGCGGTAAGTGTTAAGTCAGATGCAGAATTAATTGCAGCAACAGATTCTGTGCCCATTCTGCCCTTTGCTCCGAGTACTGCCACCTTCATTAGCTAAGCCTTTCAATTTTTTTAGTTGAGCTTAATTATCTCACTACCGTAAGGGTAGAAGATAATGCGTGGGTTTGGTGGGTAATTTAAGCAATTTGGCTGATCTTATAAACCATAAAGATAAAAACTCCCGCAGCTTAAGGTTAATAAGCGCGGGAGTGATTAGATTTTGATTAAATCTAGGCTTTTACCTCATCTGGAAGATTTGCTGGAACTAATGAGTATTTACCCTTTGGATCAATCTCATTAATTACTACCTCAATCTTATCTCCCACTTTCATGACCTCTTCAAGGTTTTCAATGCGCTTACCACCATGCATCTTGCGAATTTGCGAGATGTGTAGCAAACCATCTTTACCAGGAGCAAGGTTTACGAAGGCACCAAATGCTGCAAGCTTTACAACTGAACCATTGAACTTGTCGCCAACGTTGAGTTGTACTGGATTTGCAATCGCATTAATTTGTGCTTTCGCAGCCTCTGCTGCTGATCCTTCAACTGCACCGATATAAATAGTTCCATCATCTTCAATGGTTATATCTGCGCCAGTCTCATCTTGAATTTGGTTAATCATCTTGCCCTTAGGCCCGATAACTGCGCCAATCATGTCTACTGGCACCTTTATAGAAATAATTCTAGGTGCAAGTAGTGACATTTCATCAGGTGAGGAGATTGCTTGATTCATTACATCAAGGATGGCAAGCCGTGCTTCTTTTGCTTGCAGCAATGCTGCTGAAAGTACTGAAGCTGGGATTCCATCTAGTTTGGTGTCTAATTGAAGTGCGGTAACAAACTCTTTTGTGCCCGCAACTTTAAAGTCCATATCACCGAAAGCATCCTCTGCGCCCAAAATATCGGTAAGTGCCACATACTCAGTTTTGCCATCAACATCATCTGAGATAAGTCCCATAGCAATACCAGCAACAGCTGCCTTAAGTGGCACACCCGCATTTAGTAATGACATAGTAGAGGCACAAACAGATCCCATTGATGTAGAACCATTTGAACCAAGGGCTTCTGAAACTTGGCGAATCGCATATGGAAACTCTTCGCGAGTTGGTAGAACTGGAACTAGAGCGCGCTCAGCGAGTGCACCATGTCCAATCTCTCGTCGCTTAGGAGATCCAACTCTGCCAGTCTCACCAACAGAATATGGTGGGAAGTTGTAATTGTGCATATATCGCTTGTGATCTTCAGGTGAAAGCGTGTCTAGTTGCTGCTCCATCTTAAGCATATTTAAAGTAGTAACACCCAGTATCTGAGTCTCACCTCTTTCAAACATTGCTGATCCGTGAACGCGAGGAATTACCTCAACCTCTGCAGTTAATGCTCGAATATCACGCAATCCCCGACCATCGATACGGATTTTGTCGCGCAATACTCGCTGGCGTACTAATTTCTTAGTAACAGATTTAAGCGCTGCTGAAATCTCCTTGGTGCGCTCTGGAAAATCAACTGTGATTTTCTCGGCCACACTCTTATTGATCTCATCTAACTTTGTCTCACGATCTTGCTTGCCTGCAATGGTTAATGCCTTTGCAAGATCATCCTTGGCAGCTTTTTCAACAACTGCATAGATATCCTCTTGGTAATCAAGAAATACTGGGAACTCTCCAGTTGGCTTTGCCGCTAATTTCGCCAATGCAAGTTGTGCCTCACATAGAGTGCGAATAAATGGCTTTGCTGCCTCAAGTCCTTGGCCAACAATCTCCTCAGTTGGCACAGTTGCACCACCCTTGATTAGATCAATTGTCTTTGATGTTGCCTCGGCCTCAACCATCATGATGGCTACATCACCATCTGAAATTCGACCAGCAACTACCATGTCAAAGACTGCTTTTTCTAAATCAGAGTGATTTGGGAAAGCAACCCACTGACCTTCGATAAGTGCAACACGCACACCACCAATTGGTCCTGAGAATGGCAAGCCAGCTAATTGTGTTGACATAGATGCAGCGTTAATTGCAATCACGTCATACATATGATCTGGGTTTAATGCCATAACAGTTACTACGATTTGAATCTCATTACGCAATCCCTTTATAAAGGATGGACGTAGTGGACGATCGATTAATCGGCAGGTAAGGATTGCATCCTCGGAAGGACGACCCTCTCTGCGGAAAAATGATCCAGGAATTTTGCCAGCGGCGTACATCCGCTCTTCCACATCTACTGTCAATGGAAAGAAATCAAATTGTTCCTTGGGATTTTTTGATGCAGTAGTTGCAGATAGCAACATGCTGTCATCATCTAAGTAAACAACGGCGGTTCCCGCTGCTTGTCTGGCTAATCGGCCAGTTTCAAAGCGGATCTCCCGCTTTCCGAATTTACCGTTGTCTATTTTGGCAACGGCTGATTGCACATCTTGACCCTCCATGGGTCATCTCCATTTCTCAACACTTTATATCTAGAGAATGGATCTTCGATCGAAGTTGCCGGAAAATCGTTTTCCGGAAACCACTACCGAGGACCAAAACTCTTAGTGATAAAGTTTTTTGCTGATTGTTATTTAACGGCGAAGATCGAGCTTTTCGATAATCGCTCTATAGCGCTCAATATCTGTCTTGGCGAGG
>JGI24768J34885_10000590_pt1 | contig 10877 bp, 7 predicted proteins | sample LakOntMetagenome_FD_34885 | JGI IMG/M metagenome (IMG submission 34885) | reverse complement strand
CCGGCATTGATACCGATCAGCTCCTCACGTGTCATACCAGGTTTGCGGGGAATTCCACTTGTAATCACTACTACGTCGCTACCTGCCGTTTTTGAGTAGTCGTTCGTGCTACCAGAAATGCGAGTATCAAAGCCATTCAATGCCGCTGTTTGCATCAAATCCAAGGCTTTTCCTTCTGCAAAATTTTCTTTGATGTCTAACAGCACTACTTCCGCTGCGAAATTCTTAATGGCGATGTACTCCGCACAGCTTGCGCCTACGTTTCCTGCCCCGATTACACTAATTTTACTCATGGCGATGTGATTTTTGATTTTCGTAGCGCGAATTTACAAAAACTAAAATGATCTTTTGCGAAAATTCCAACTCACTTACTTTTATTTAAATTATTCCATCCAACTCACTTACTTTTGTATTCTCAAACCAACTTAAACTAGAAACAAAAGTGAAAAACAAGTACGTTGACCTTATCAACCAAACGTTTTACTTCCCTACGGAAGAATTCAAACTCGACAATAACGACAACTTGGAATTCCATGGAATACCGATGATGGACTTGATTGAACAGTACGGAACACCACTAAAATTTACCTATTTGCCCAAAATATCTGAAAACATTCAGAAGGCACGTACGTGGTTCAACGTAGCCATAGCCAAGGCCGACTACCAAGGCAAATACTACTATTGCTACTGCACCAAAAGCAATCACTTTTCGCACGTAATCGACGAAGTACTCAAAAACAACGTGCACATAGAGACCTCCAGCGCATTCGACATCAACATACTTGAAAATTTATTCGAACAAGGCAAAATCAGCAAAGACAAATTTGTTGTATGTAATGGATTCAAAAGAGAAAACTATATTGAGAACATTGCAGGTTTAATCAACAACGATTGGACCAATGTAATCCCAGTAATGGACAATAGCAATGAAATTGATTTACTAACCAAATACACCGACAAACCCGTAACTGTTGGAATTAGAATTGCCGCNGAAGAAGAACCCAAGTTCGAATTCTACACATCCCGACTGGGTATCGGATACAAAGACTTGGTTAATTTTTATCGCACCAAAGTAAAACGGAACAAAAATGTAAAGTTGAAAATGCTTCACTTTTTCATCAATACTGGGATTTACGACACCGCATACTATTGGAACGAATTGCACAAATGTTTGAAAGTGTATTGCGAACTCAAGCAAGAATGCCCCGACCTCGACACACTCAACATCGGCGGAGGCTTCCCCATTAAAAACTCCCTCACTTTTGATTACGATTACGAATACATGGCTACAGAAATCGTGAGCCAAATCAAGCAAGTATGTGCAGAAAACAACATCCCCGAACCAGACATTTTCACAGAATTTGGCTCGTTTACTGTAGGAGAATCAGGCGGTAACATATACTCAGTATTGGATCAAAAATCACAAAACGACCGTGAGAAGTGGAACATGATTGACTCCAGCTTCATGACCACATTGCCAGACGCTTGGGCCATCAACAAGAAGTTTATCATGTTGCCCATCAACCGATGGAATGAAGAGCAAGAACGCGTTTTACTCGGCGGAATCACTTGCGACAGCGATGACTATTACAACTCAGAGCAGCACGTCAACGCCATTTATTTGCCCAAATACGACCCTGCAGATCCACTTTATCTTGGATTCTTCAACACCGGAGCCTACCAAGAAAGTATCGGTGGATACGGGGGCATTCAGCACTGCTTAACACCTGCACCCAAGCATGTGATCATTGATAGGGACGAAAACGGCGAACACCACTTCCGGCTTTTTTCTAAAGAACAAAGCTACAAGAGCATGCTGAAAACGCTGGGATATATGTAATCCCCGCGCAGTTGCAAATCCTTAATTAATCGGGCATCTGATCCCGCCAATTTACTGTATCTCACAGAATTGGATTTAAAGTTGTAAACCAGCCCAAATCCAATCCCGAATTTTGCTGTTTTTTAATTAAAAAATTACACAATTTCACTAACCAAACACGAACAAAATCGTGAACTTTGTGTTGTAAATCTACTATTATGACTGAATCACATTATAAAGAAAACGGGGGCGAAGCCAAATGCCCTTTCAATCACGGCAACATGAAAAAAATGGCCGGTGGCGGTACCCAAAACCAAGATTGGTGGCCCAACCAGTTAAACCTAAACGTATTGCGTCAGCACAGCAACCTATCAAACCCATTGGGTGAGGATTTCAACTATGCCGAAGCATTTGCAAACGTCGATTATGATGCATTGAAGCAAGACATTATGGATGTAATGACCACTTCGCAAGATTGGTGGCCCGCAGATTACGGACATTATGGTCCATTCTTCATCCGTATGGCATGGCACAGCGCAGGAACTTATCGCACCTCAGATGGTCGCGGCGGCGCCGGTGCTGGGATGCAGCGTTTCGCTCCATTGAATAGCTGGCCTGATAACACCAACCTCGATAAAGCACGCTTATTGTTGTGGCCCATCAAACAGAAATACGGTCAAGCCATTTCTTGGGCCGATTTGATGATTTTGGCAGGCAACTGCGCCTTGGAATCGATGGGTTTGAAAACCTTCGGCTTCGGTGGCGGTAGAGCCGATGTTTGGGAACCAGAAACCGTTTATTGGGGTTCTGAGCGCGAATGGTTGGCCGATAAGCGATACAAAGGCGATCGCGAATTGGAAAATCCGTTGGCGGCGGTTCAAATGGGATTGATTTATGTTAACCCTGAAGGCCCTAACGGCAACCCTGACCCCATCGCATCAGCACGCGACATTCGTGAGACCTTCAAGCGCATGGCGATGGACGATTACGAAACGGTGGCTTTGATTGCAGGTGGACATACATTCGGTAAAACGCACGGTGCGGCAGATCCTAGCAAGCACGTTGGACCAGAGCCTGCAGGGGCGGATATCGCTATGCAAGGCATGGGATGGAAAAACACTTTCGGAACAGGTAACGGTGGAGACACCATCACCAGTGGTTTGGAAGGCGCTTGGACCACCACCCCAACCCAGTGGAGCAATAACTATTTTGAAAACTTGTTCGGCTACGAATGGGAATTAACCAAAAGTCCCGCTGGCGCCCAACAATGGAAGCCCAAAGGCGGNGCAGGTGAAGGGTTGGTACCCGATGCACACGATGCCGCCAAGAAACACGCNCCTTTCATGNTNACTACCGATTTGGCGTTGCGTTTCGACCCTTCTTACGAGAAAGTTTCTCGTCATTTCTTGGAAAACCCTGAAGAATTTGCCGATGCATTTGCTCGCGCTTGGTTCAAATTAACACACCGCGATATGGGTCCAAGAAATCGCTACGTTGGTAAAGAAGTACCTGCCGAAGTATTGATCTGGCAAGACCCTATCCCCGCTAATACATATACAGCGTTGGATGCTAGCGATATCGCCAAATTGAAGAGTGAAATCGCTGCTTCAGGATTAACCGTATCTCAGCTGGTTTCTACCGCTTGGGCTTCTGCCTCAACCTTCCGTGGATCAGACAAGCGCGGTGGTGCCAATGGTGGCCGTGTTCGCTTGGCCCCACAGAAATATTGGAAAGTCAACAACCCAGCTCAGTTGAGTCAAGTGTTGGATGTATTGGAGAAAATCCAAACCGCTTTCAATGCCGCTCAAACTGCTGGCAAAGGCATTTCTCTTGCCGATACCATCGTATTGGGTGGATGTGTAGGTGTTGAAATGGCAGCTAAAAACGCAGGTCACAACATTGAAGTGCCATTCACTGCAGGTCGTGGCGATGCTACTGAAAAAGAAACCGACGTAGATTCTTTCTCTGTATTGGAACCCCATGCAGACGCATTCAGAAACTACAACAGCCACCACCGTTTGGGCAGTGCTGAAGAATTGATGATTGATCAAGCACAATTATTAAACCTTACAGCCCCAGAAATGGCGGTATTGTTGGGTGGGATGCGTGTATTGAACACCAACTTCGACCAATCAAACCATGGCGTTTTCACCAACCGTCCTGGCGCTTTGACCAACGATTTCTATGTAAACTTGATGGACATCAACACAACTTGGTCGGCCGTTTCTGACCACCAAGACGCTTTCGTTGGCAAACACCGTAAAACAGGCGAAACCGTTTGGATGGGTACCCGTGTAGACTTGATCATGGGTTCAAACTCAGAGCTTCGCGCGATTGCCGAGGTGTATGGTTACCCCGCAGCTGAAAAGAAATTTGTAACAGATTTCGTAGCAGCTTGGAACAAAGTAATGAATTTGGATCGTTTCGATCTCTAATCCAACGATAAACCTCCATTGAAACCGCAAACATGCATATGTTTGCGGTTTCTTTTTATACCCATGTCCCAAGACCCTTTACACGGCATTACCCTTGAGCGAATCGTTACCGAACTTCACGCGAAATTTGGCTGGCCCGAACTCGCAGATCGCATACGCATCAATTGTTTTTATGAAAACCCCAGTATAAAATCAAGTTTGAAATTTTTGCGAAAAACCCCGTGGGCTAGAAAGAAGGTGGAAGATTTGTACTTCTATACCATCGCCAGAAAGGCAAACAAAACCAAGAAACCGTTGCAGATTGACAATGCTTCCAGCGATCAAATCGCAATTGACTTAAATTCTGCTCCTGAATAAGCACCATCTCTCATGGCTTTCTCGCAAAGAAAAAGACTCACTTCGTTCGTCATCATAGGAATGTTGACGAGCATGGTAGTTATTGGATTATGGGTTTGCCAGAAAAACTTCACTTCCTCCGCCGAGACCCAAGCACAGATGAATTCGAGGCAAGATAATGAATCACTTGAAAGTCCATCTGAATGCCCACCGATGACTACCTCTGCTGAAGGCGGCGGCCCAGAAAAATGCAAGCTGCCCAATGTAGGTCTACAAAATACATGGATGATTTCGTTTAGCGCACAATTCGATGAAAACCAAGCCAAAGAAATCAACAAACAGAATTTCATTGGGTTGTTCTATGATTCTTCCAACACCACTTTTCACACCAAACGCATTGAGGAACCAGTTGTCCCTAGTGGTTACTTCGACAGCGAAGACGACCAACCCGTATATCATTGGCCAATTGATAAGAAGAAAGGCGAATCCTTATTGTTTGCTTTTTGCAACCCTCTCATCCAAAAAAACATTGGTCCACAAAAAAGCATCATTCATACTCCCACAATCATCGAACCCGGCAAATCAGTCAAATTCAGCGCAAAAGAATTCAATTACCTCTTGCGAGCCACCGATCAAGTTGCTGAAGTCACTGGCGCAAACCACCACAGCGACTATACCTTGGTTTTGCGTTCTCAAAACAAAACTGGCGGCCCTGTGAAAGAAGTACTTATTAGCTACATCCCATGGTTCGATGATGGCGCTGTAACAATCCTGTTTGTTGGAGATCTCGATGGTGATGGCTATCCCGACTTAATCATCGACAACGCATATAAATACACAGAAACTGGGGAGTCAGGAGTTTTGTTCCTTTCCAAAAAATCAACCATTTACGGATTACCCCAACCCATTTCATTTGAAATCAAGGGAAACAAAGTAGAAACCACCGAAGGTCAATTTGTATTTTTCGGGTGCTAAATAATTGTATTTGAATCAGTTGAAACACTCCCCTATTCTTCCAGACAATTTAATGACAAATAATTGAACCAATCCTTGGGGGTGATTTGCATTTTGATTGTCTTACACCGCAGACAACTTAAAAAAACAATCATGAAAACTCCAAAATTATTCCGTACGCCCAAATTCAACCTCGCATTTGCCGGCCTTTTCCTTGCACTACTTATTGGATTTGCGAGTTGCAAAAAAGAGAACTTCCTTGCCAACACTGGAACACAGCTGGTAACTCTGAAAATGAACGACGATCCCATCACAGATTTAACCAATGTTTGGATCGACATTCAATATATTGAAGTAAAAATTGATACGTCTGATGCGCACAAGCATCATCACGACGATGATTTTTACGATGACGACAAAGACGAGGACGACGATCACAAAGGCGGTCATGATGAATTCGGTTACTGGGACACACTTGCCATCAACCCTGGACTCTATGATATCCTCGCATTGAGAAACGGCCTTGACACAACCTTGGCTAAAAACCAACGCTTACCCAAAGGCCGAATCCACAAAATCAGAATGACATTGGGCAGCAATTCTGCGGTTTCAAAAGACAGTGGACTTACTCGTATCCCACTGAGCAACTGTTCAAATAGTCCTTACGTATATGTATTGCTGAAGAAGGAACATATGGACGAGCACGGGGTAGATCAATTTGAAATCAACTTAGACTTCGATTTGATGAACTCCATCAAAGAAGACAATGGCGGATATTGCCTCAAGCCCGTAATCAAACCCTACTCAAAAAAATCTAGCGGTAAAATTGAAGGCATTATCATGCCGGCGGATGCTCTTGCAACCCCCATGGCTTTTAATGGCACGGATACCGCTTATGCCAAGCCTGACGAAGATGGAGAATTTAAAATCTGCGGACTAAAACCAGGTACTTACACAGTCAAATTCAATCCCAGCAATGGCTATATCGACAAAACCATTACTGGGGTGGTGGTAACCGCCGGCGGAGAGAATGACCTCGGTACCATTACCCTCACCAAATAAATTTACTTTCCTAGGTGTTAGCACAGGGCGGCTTTTCGGCCGCCCTGTGCTATTTTTGTCGGACCCAAATCCAAGCATACCATGCTCGAAACCAGCCGCATACTCCTCAAAGAATTCACCGAAAATGACCTGGATGGCATGTTTGCACTGCACAGCAATCACCCGTAACACTTTAATCAAACCTTAATGCAAAAAATCGCTGACCTATATTTTGTTGACGGCTGTGGCCGTTGCTCCCTCCATGCCACCCCTGCTTGCAAAGTCCATACCTGGGCCGAAGAACTCCAGCTACTGCGGGGCATCATGCTAAACTCTGGACTCACCGAAACCATGAAATGGGGCTGTCCTTGCTACGTCAATCAAGACAACAAAAACATCGCCATGATGGTGGCTTTCAAAAACCATGCGAGCATCAGCTTTTTCAAAGGCATGCTCATGAAAGACCCACACAATTTGTTGCAAGTATCCGGAGAAAATGCACAAGCCGCAAAATTCCTTAGATTCACATCACCCCAACAAGTCATTGATCAGCAATCCATCATCGTTGAATACATCCAAGAAGCCATCAACATAGAATCTAGCGGTGCGAAAATCGAATTCAAACAAAAACACGAATTGGAATTTCCCCAAGAACTCATTCAAAAATTCAACGAAGACCCTTCCTTCCAAGAAGCTTTCATGCGACTTACACCGGGCCGTCAGCGGGGCTACAACCTTCATTTCACGGGCGCCAAACAATCTGCAACCCGAACTGCGCGAATTGAAAAATTCATTCCCAAAATCTTCAAAGGACTGGGATTTCACGATTGACCAGTGCCCTGAATAAACTTTGACCTTCAACCCACCTCGAGTCGCAATCTATTTCGCACGGCGCTTCTGCACACCGTGGATCGCACCCAACCCCAATACCACAATGGCCGCATTGAGAATCAAACTCTCATACCCAATCACATAATCACCAAACCAAGGCCTTCCACTCGGATTCGTTGAATACCAGAATTTCTCTAGCAAATTCAATTTGGCAATGTCTTTGCCTTCCATCCACACCCCGGCGGCATCACTCAACTTCAGGAAATACGTAACCAACGGCGCCAAAACACACCATACAACCACAGACCAACCTCTGGGAAACCATCGTGTATAAATCCCTACCGCGAACAAGGCAACCAACGGTCCATACGTATAGGTAGCCACCATCAACACCGTGTCAATCAGCGAGCTCTCGTTCAACCAATAAAACAGCAGGATACAAAAAAACAGGGCCACCGCAAACCCAAAATGCAACATTTGTCGCACCCGCTTCTTGCGTTTTTCATCATACCCAACTTTCTCATCACCCAAGCCCAAGAAATCGTGATACACACTGGTTGTTAAGGTCGTTAACACACTATCGGCGCTGCTAAACGTTGCAGCACTCAACCCCAACATAAAGGCAAACGGGACCAGCCAACTCACACCAAAGAGCGATAAATTACCGCCCAATGCCAACATCGGAAAGATGCCATCTGTACTCGGCTTACCATTCAGCATGGGAATTTCCAAATGATACTTGCTCAAATAGGCATGCAACATCACCCCCAAACTCAAAAAGAACACATTCACGATCAGCACCACAAACCCGGTGGTCACCATATTCTTTTGGGCATCCCCAAGCGATTTACAACTCAAGTTCTTTTGCATCATGTTCTGATCAAGGCCCGTCATGGCGATACACATCGCGGCACCTCCCAAAAACTGCTTCCAGAAATTCACTTTGCTATTGGCATCCCAAACAAACACATCGCTCATTTCAGACAACATGATTCGATTCCAGGGCGATTCCCCCACCCCTTTTTGCCAAAAACTGATCCATTCCAACCCATCGGCCAGCGCCACAACGCAAATCAGCACACCGCCAATGAGAAATACACTTTGCAAAGCATCCGTTACCACCAGCGTCTTGATCCCGCCTTTCATGGTATAGGCCAAGATCAACAGGATAATCACAATCACCGAAATAAAGAAGGGCACGCCCATCGGACCAAACAAATAGGTTTGAAGAATGGCCACAGTTAAAAACAACCGCGCCGCACTGCCCAACAAGCGGGAAAGCACAAAAAATGATGCGCCNACGCGCTGATGTTCAACCCCCAAACGAGTCCCCAAATAAGTGTAAATGGACGTGAGATTTTCCTTGTAATACAATGGCANAAGCACATACGCGATCACCAGATAGCCCGCCACATACCCAAACACCACCTGCATGTAACTCCAATGNGCCACATTCACCGCACCTGGCACTGAAATAAACGACACCCCACTCATGCTATCGCTCAGCATCCCCAAGGCAACCATCCACCACAAACTCTGCTTATTCCCCACAAAATACCCGTCTTCGTTGGCTTTACGCCCAGTTACATAACCCACCGCCAACAGCATAAAGAAGTATAGGGCAAGGGCAATCAATATCAAGGTAGGACTCATGGAGCGATTTTCTTTTTGGGTAAATTCAACAACGCACGCAGCGATTCATCGTTGTATTGTTGTTCTGGCGCCTGATTCAACGGCAAGTACATCAAACTGTTGGTCTTGACTTCGAGCTTCCGAAAGGCATCGCCCGACAAACTGTAAATTCTGCCCTCCGTGTCTTTGGCCGCAAAAAACGCAACCCTAGCGGGATCTAACATCAGAGCGAATTCCCTCGTCTGCAGCGACCCAATGCCTCCTTGCGATTCTACCGTAAACACTTGAACGCAATCTGGCTTTTTCAACCCCATCACCCACTGCGCCACATCAATGGGGGCCTGTCCTTGATCCGAAATGACCACATTCACATTCAGCACTGAATCTGCCGCTTGGGGCGATGCCCAGGCAAACCTACCCAAACTTCGAATTTTGAAGGAGTTCCTCACCATCCCTTTGGGCAAACCCGCACTCTCCAATGCCAAAGCCGACGTTTGAGCGTATTCTTTCTGCCACAACTGGGCCTGATACACATCAAAAGCATGGTTCTTTTGTGCCTTCAACGCCATCACCTGTCGGATCAGCTTCTCAAACTTCACTTGCTCCCGACTCGCTTTTTTGGGGTTCGATGCCCATCGATTCTTGGGTTGCAGCAATTCAATTTGCCAAAGTCCCTCCGCCGATCGAAGCATCAAATTCACCTGACTGCCTGTTTGATATATTTCAACATCCCAAAATTTATGCAAACGAAAGAAGTTATCCATCACCTCTTTTCGATCCCAGTTGGTCTTAAATGCCAATGGATAGTCGCGAAGGGGTTTCAATTCTGTATACAACATCTCCGTTTTATCGAACAGCACCATCTCAAAAACCCCCTTTTCGGTGGCTTCCTTTCCTTGATATTTCCTCACACCAATCACGCCTCTTCCGCGTCTCAACACAAATTGCTGATCATTTTGGGCTTTCTCACCCACCCGGCCCACGTAAAATTCAGAAAATTTCATCAGCGCCTGCTTGCTTTCGTCGGGATTCAACAAATAATTGTACCCTTGGGTATTGATCCTCTCTTGTAAGCCCGTCATATTCACTGAAGTCTGAATCACCGCGGTTTTTCTGCCCGAATAAAACTGATAAAAATCGATGGCTGCCTTGTTTTCATCGGGAAAATCATAATCGTAATCGTAGTAATTGCGCCACTTCCGTTGTTTGGCATCCCAAGCATAAAATCGTGAATTGTAATCTGGGGCGCCTGCAAACCTCACCTCTATAAAATATCCATCTTTCACCTTCAACATCTCCCTACCCGAAAACGCCTCAATGTCGATCACCAATGGCGCCGATAAATTATACTTCTTACCACCGCTGTCTAACAACAATACTGGCGCGTAGGCCATTTGGCGATGAACATCGTTCATCACTTTCACTCTCAACTTATACTCACCCAACCAATCTCGGCCATCTTGAGCAACCAATCCGCCCTTGGGAACCATTACCACCACAGAACCATCTGCGGCATACAATCGATCCTCATTGTTGTTACCCGCAAATTCATACCAACCATCGGTAAAATCGGCAAGCAATGGCTGAGAAATGGGCTTAGGGAATTGCGACTTCCCTTGTAACGGATTCAACGGGATAGAAACCGCAAAATCATTGTATTTCTGTTCTGAGGGATCCGCCAAATCCACCTGATCCGCAGAAGCCACCACCGGAAAATAATCGCTCAGAAATTTTTGCTCCGACGCCAAAAGCACCGGATCAGAGGTCATATAATGCAAAGAAATGGGGTGAATCTCACTCACCTCCTCCGAGGCACCATTTCTCTTGGT
>JGI24768J34885_10000588_pt1 | contig 10907 bp, 2 predicted proteins | sample LakOntMetagenome_FD_34885 | JGI IMG/M metagenome (IMG submission 34885) | reverse complement strand
TGGATATTATTGGGAATACACTCTTCAACCAAGGAAATGTCGGCATTGGCACGGCCTTACCACCCAGCACCACCTTTGAAATTTATGCGACCGATGCAATGTTGATACCCGCGGGTTCCAATGCGGCCCGCCCTCCTGCGCCAACCCAACCCGGTTATATGCGTTACAATACAGAGCAGCAACAGTTTGAAGGATTTGGTGCAACAGGTCAATGGGGTTCGCTCGGTGGTGTCAAGAGTGTCAATGGCGATACCTATATCCTCCCCGAATATACACCTGCCGCCGATGATAAAACGCTGCATTTCTATACCAATGGCATAGAACACATGACACTGGATCCGAATGGCAACCTGGGCATTGGCACGACCACCCCGACCACCACCTTAGGGATTGGCACCGGCGCCCTAGACACCACCAGTGCGCTGATGTTTAATGGGGGCGACACACCCACGGGCACAGACCGTATTTACCTAACCTACCTCCAAAATGGTTCCAAGATCGGTCACAGCTCTGGTTGGAATGTGAATCATTATGCCGGGCAAGAGAATGAGACCGATGCCGGTGCGTTCCATTTCTTTACGGGCAGCACCGGTGCTTACAACGAACGCCTGACCATTCTAAATGATGGCAGTGTGGGCATTGGCACGACCCAACCCAGTGCTCGCCTAGATATCGCCGGGGGTGGTCTGAACCTCAATGGTGGCGATCTGGTAACCAATAATTATAATATTGATGCGGGCACGGGCACGGTCACCGCCGCTACCTTCTCAGGCACAGCGACCCGTGTCAGCTCCACCTTAACCTTTGGAAATTACTTAACTGGAAACAATTACGATGGTTCCGCTCCAACGACATGGGATGTGGATGGCAGCACGACGCCTACAGCCAATAAAGTCGCCGTGCGTGATGCCGATGCATATCTATATGCTGCGGGTGTGGGCATTGGCACTACGACACCCTCAAATACCGCTACCATCTTAGAGGTCCATGGCGATACCATGACCGGAAAGGGTCTCGGCGGCGTATTTAATACGTTTGATGGCGGGGCGTTTCAGAAACAAAACAGTTGGGACACTCCCTCTATCGCACATACCATTCAGTATCCAAATTATTGTGTGGCGGACAATAGCAGTGGCACCCTTCATATCCAAGTGAAAGGCACCGTGGGTGTAAATAAACTCGGAAATGTCTCCACCTCTTTCTTAAAGTTGGTCGACGCCCCTGTGGATCTCTTCAATATATTTTACCATAAAACAGAGCTCCTCTCTCTGCTCACGGTGACTGCCAGTGGTAGCAATATTCTAGTCAGTACAGACAGTGATTGCGCCATTTCTTGGACATCCATTGGTGCTTGTTAATCAATCAAATCAAAGGCACTTAAATCTAAATCCTTTTCTTAGAATAAACTACATTCCTATGTTTATAGCAATTGGAGGCTTTCGTTTCCCAGATGTAGATCCAGGGAAATTATTAAATATCAATTGCAGTCAATCCAATGTAATACGTTTAAGATCTTCTGTTACAGATGCCCTCATAAAATATCCAGATTATACCATTGGACAAGAAAAAAAGGGTTTAATCACAGGGTTTAATTTATATCACACCAATTACCTCTTGACACATGCTTCGTCAAACGAATTATCCTATCCGATTTCCATGCGATTTAACAAAGACGTCATTATAGATGGCACATTTGAGAATAAGGGCGCAATCACAACCAATCAAATAAATACAAGCAATCTCACGATCGCTACTATAAGTGGCGTTCCCATAATCGTCTCTAGCAATGAAACGACGCTATTAAGTTTAACACAGGATAATATGTTTTATATATCCTCTTCGCTTGGGATTGGAGTATCCTCACCCGCGCCCGCGCCCACTCTAGTAGTAAAGGGCGATGCTTATGTGCATTCCAATATAGACGTCCCTCTACTGCATACCAATACATTGCATTCATTGGCGACCCCAAACAATATCATTGATTTTAATGCGAATGGATTGCTCTTGGATGCCCCTAATGTTGGCGTCAATAATATAATCTTATCCGGACAAACCACTTTTTCTCAAGCTCTCATCTCATCTGCTGTCATTGATCAGTTAGTATGCTCCAATGTCAGTATTATTAATGACAAGTTGGATGAGACGACGCTCTATGTGCATCAATTATCATTGGATCCCAACTCTGTTCCGCTTGCCATAGACAACTCATCCCGTATTTTTGAAGTGGATGCATTTGGCCGCATACGTTCTGGCTTCCCACCACCTCATGATGAAACACCTGCCTATGCATATGATTACCAGATTTTAGAAGACCGCGAAGCGTATCTCTCAGGGTTCCTAAATTTCTATACAGCGTCAAATCAAACCATTGTCAATAAAAAAGGGTATCTCTCTATTGGTTCCAATCAGACAATTCATCCCTTACAAGTAACTGCCGCTGACAGTGCCACCGCCCCCGCCCTCGTAGGTTTGTATAATACAACCTGTAACATTATACCCTATCTCACGTGTTATGACAGCAATCAGCGGCTCCGAATGCAATTTAGCTCTAATGGAAAGCTCCTCTTCCAATCCAATCAGATATACGATACCACTTATAAAATAGAAAATACAGAAAAATCCTATTTAAACTATATTGAAACGTCCCAATTATATTCCTCATCAACCATCATTCAATGCACCAATAGCGTCTTTAGCAATATTGAAACGCTCCGAACACAACAAGCTACCTTTCAGAATGCGACCATTCTCTCAGGATCCATCTCCAATTTGTATATTGGTAGTTTAACGGCCGCTAATATTAATATATTTGAGGCCGTGGATGACCACGATTATCGTGAAATAAGATTTGGGGTAAAGCGTTTCTTATATACAGGCTCCAATATGGTTATGCATCCGAATCCAGAATTCTTTCAATTAGATCAACCCAACCTTCCAGATGATAATCTGCGTATTTATACGAACGGTGGCCCACTCAACAACGTTAATGCAGTGCATGTTATTGGATGTAATCTAATTACTGCAATACGCGTTGCAAATTGTAATAATGCAGTCAATTCCTTATCACGAATGGAAATTGAAGCCAATAAAAATACGTGTATCGCAGGAGCAATTAATAAGAGTCTGCAAAGTGAGGCGTTTATTACATTAAATAATACAAATTTAGCCAATGATTCCAGACAGCTGAGTGTAACATATACAGGCATCCGTATCGGCGCCTTAAATAGTGTGCATCTCTTACAGACGGGAAATGTGACCATTGGCGACTTAGTTAATACCACCAGCAATCTAAGGGTTCAAGGAAATGTCAAAGTCATTACCACTACAGGAGTCCCCTCTTTTTCCATGGATCGTGATAGTGTGCGAGTGGGAATCGCTACAAATGTCCCACTATATATGCTACATACCGAAGGCCAGATAAATATATCTACAGATTTATGGGGAAGTAATGGTGTTGGTATTGGAACCACCTTTACAAAAGCAACGCTACATGTGGAAGGACAAATGTACACAAGCGGAAATATATTTACTATGTCCGCTTCCTCTACGGTGATAGCGAGCAATGTAGATCTCTATGGCACATTCAAATTAGGGAGCTTATCTAATATAGCGAATACATATCCAGCCTCTAATCAAATCCAAATAAATCCAGTGCGTAAAGTTTTCTATCTAGCAGAGCCTACACAGACCATTTTCGTGTTGCCCGCACCCGGTATCTATACGGCCTCTACATCTAATACCCGAATTACATTGAATGGTGATAAACTCTCCTATTCATCCTCTAATCTCAGTGATTATAGCATTACTTCTAGTATAGACAGCACTCAGCGCAGCGCCTTTACTATATCTTTAACACAACCCGCGGTATATGGTGACATTCTAGATATCACTGTCTGGCCCGAAATATATTCTGGCGCGACCGCTCGCTTTACCAATTGGATGCCATCCATACCAACCAACAATATTTCTTATACACTAGGCAATGTCGGTATCGGCACCACCATTCCCTTGACCAGGCTTCACGTCAATGGAGCCATTTATGCTACAAAAGACATAACCTCTGCATCAGACAGTAAATATAAAACCAATCTCGTATTGATTCAGGGGGCAACGGAGCATCTAAATCAGATCAATGGTTATACGTTTAATCGCACGGACGATCCCACGCCAAAACGCTATATGGGCGTGATTGCACAAGAAATTCTATCTGTATTTCCTGAGGCCGTGCAAAAGCATGGGGATACGTTAAGTGTTTCTTATGGTAATATGACTGCCGCCCTGATAGAATCAATCAAGCAAATACATCAACGAACCAAACGATTGGAAGAACGCCTCAAACATTAAGCGATTTAAAGCAATATGCATCGCAGTAAATAGAAATCCTTTTTCTTTGATTATCTTAAGGTTATACTACTATGTCTATTTCTATTGGAAATACACGTATTTTAGACGAATTAGCGACATCTGCCCTAATCATTGATACGTCTCAATCAAACGCTATCATTATACGTTCTGAAATAGATGACACCTTTATCAAGATGGACGATTATAAGATAGGGCAACATAAGGAAAATGACTTCATATCATTTAATCTCTATCATAATGAAGTCTTATTAACGAGTTATTCATCCAACCAACTCTTGCACTATCCCATCAGTCGTTTTTTGTCCAATGTGGAGATTAATGGGTCTTTATCTATTCAGTCATCCATTGCGACACAGGCGGTTGCCACCTGTAATTTAGAGATCCGGGCGCGCACAGGCATTCCCTTACTCGTGAGCAGCAATAACCAGACCGTCTTTAGTGTTGATGGAACCACCTGTTATATTGCTGGCAATGTAGGGATTGGTGTAACAACCACCCACTATAAACTGGAAGTAGCGGACACCATATATGTGCATTCAAATCTAGATAGCGCGAGTATGCATACCAATCAGATCCTGTCCTATAACAACACCTCCGGCAGTATTACCTTTAATGAAGCCGGTATTTTACTAGATGGCAATCAGGTGCAGATAAATAACTTAACCCTTACTGGACAAACACAATTTGACCAAGTCCTTGTGAATCAGGGACAAATCAATACACTAACGTCCTCTAATTTACAGATTATAAATACATCTCTAAACCAAAACGCTATTTATATCAAGCAAATCAATAGTGACACACCTCCCTATTTTGCGAATACAGTGGTCGGAAATCCCCTCACCATTGACGCCTATTTTAGCGATATTAACAACGATATTCGTATATTTCAAGTAGATACATTTGGTCGCATTAGTTCAGGCAAAGCGACGGCCACCGTGCCAAATCCCGATTACGGTTTTACCTATTATATCCAAGAGGCCCGCTCCAATTATATTTCGGGCTTTATGAATTTACAGACGAAGAATGCCCTAGAGCAGACCATCATTAATAAGAAAGGCTACCTCTCCATTGGTTCCAATCAGGCCAAGCATCCCTTACAGGTCACCAATCCATACCGTGGGACAGAGAGTTATTATACGGCCATACCCTCTTTGGTCGGTCTATATAATAACACCTCTAATGCGGTGCCCTATTTAAGATGTTACAATTGCAATCAAGCGGTTTTATTAACCATTACTTCCAATGGCGCACTCCTCTTTAATGAGCATTCGGTCTATCCCAGTGATTACCGGATAGAAAATCCCCAAAAATCCTATCTAAATTACATTCATACCAACCAGATCTATTCACCTACGTCCATTAATTTTACAAATGGAACGCTCAGTAACATTGGCGCTTTATATGCCAGCAATACGGTCATACAGAATGTAAATGTGCTTTCCGGCGTTATGTCTAATATCTATATATCCGCATTAACGGTAGCTTCCCTAGAGACCACGTTGTTTAAAACCATTGATTTACCAAATTATACAGAATTCCGATTAAATCCAACGCGCTTCTTATTTTATGGTTCCAATATGGTATTAAATCCAAACCCCTACTTCTTTGAAGTGGAACAACGGGCACTACCGGACGATAACCTGCGTATTTACACAAATGGTGGTCCAACTCGTAGCGTGAATGGAGTGCATGTCATTGGAAATAATTTACAAACGGGTATTCGTGTCGCCAATTGTAATATTGCCGTTAATTCAATTGCTCAATTAGAACTGGAAGCAAATCGCAATAGTTATCGGATGGGTGTGATTAATAAAAATCAGACACCTGGATTAAGTGCAGAGGCATTCTTTACATGCAATATAGACCTAACAAATGATAATCGCCAGCTGACCATTACACCCATAGGATGCCGTGTGGGTAGTGCCGCCACAGGTGTCCATATATTGCAATCTGGGCGTATGACCATTGGTGATGTAGTGGATGATACGGTGAATTTAAAGGTGAAAGGCAATATGAAAGTGATTACCTCCCTGGGTGCGACCGCATTAAGTATTGCCAAAGACACACCTTTTGTAGGCATTGGCACGGATCCTTCGGCTCTCTATACCTTGTCGGTAAATGGTGCGGTATATAGTTCTTCCAATGTTTATGTTGGTGGAAACTTAGGCATCGGCACAACTATACCGATGGCACGGCTGCATGTAGAGGGAGGGGCATATTTTAGAGACTCGGGAGTGGATGTTTTAACGATTGGGAATGGTGCGGTAACTGCATGCAACTTAACTGTATTAGGCGCTTTTACCTTTAACAATGCCACTAATTTATTAAAACAACCCTATCAACTTCCGCCCACTCAGAAAACATATTACGTGAGTGAGGAGACCCAGAATGATTTTCAAGTGGTAGTCAATGGTATTTATACAGGCACGTCTTCAAACGTAGATGTATTTTTAAATCAATCTAAATTGAGTTATTATACGGCCACCCTTAACGACTATACCGTGGGGATTACGACAGATGCTAACACTACCACCTATACCATCACACTGACCGCCACCCCGCGCTATGGAGATATCGTAGATATTACTGTCTGGCCACAATTCATCACACAACCCGAACAGACAGGGTTCGTCTATCAGCAAGTGAATATGGATTATTTTGCACGAAATGGCAACAATATCTCCTACACGGCAGGAAATGTGGGTATCGGCACAACCAATACCTCTCGCACACTCTATGTCAATGGTCAGATTTACGCGACTGGCGATATTACTTCCTCTTCGGATCGCAAATACAAGACCGATTTGCAGCGTATTACTGGCGCCGTGGAAAAGATCACACGTGTCAATGGCTATACCTTTAATCGCACCGATGACCCCACAGGAAAGCGTTATATGGGAGTGGTCGCGCAAGAGATTCAAGCCGTCTTTCCAGAGCTAGTCTATCAAGAAGAGGAGTCCCTCAGTGTCTCGTATGGCAACATAGTGGCCGTATTAATAGAAGCTATTAAAGAATTAGACGAGCGCGTACAGTATTTAGAAGAGAAAGAGAATAATACTTAAAGCAATAAATCTCTGACCAAATAACAGAGGATATTTATATGACATCAAAGAATCCAGAGTATTATACATACCGGCCGACCAAGCTCAAAGTGAGTCGGTTAGGTGTGAATATTTCAAAGGAAATGAATGATACATTGAATTTGGAATCCTCACAGTATATGATTGTGGGAGAACAATACATAAACCAAGGGGGTGCCACTAGTAATTCCTATGCCCTCATTGTGGATGACGAGGGCATTGCCGTCAATTCGAGTTTGGTGAATCGCAAAGCCAATAAAAACGACTATCCAGTGCAATTCAACGGCACCTTGTTTGTGGATGGCAATATCATTGTGACCGGGCTTATCTCTGGCAGCAATAGCAGCAATATTATCGGCGGCACCAGTAATTATTGGAAATACGCAGCAAACGATTCCATTTACTACGATGGTAAGGTGACCATCGGCAATTACGAGGATTCGCGCAGCACCCTCTATTCGTTAAATATTTCGGAACCGGCCAACAAGGACATGGATAAAGCGCAACTCTCTATTCAGAATCGTCAGCTGAGTCAGATCCGTATGGCCATTCTGGGAGCGGCCTCAAATTCCCCCGTGGTATGGAATACACCTGAGAAAACCCCTATTGAATTTCACGTCGGGCGCAAGAGCACTGCGTTTGAACCGCTCTATTACGTCTCTTATTCCAATCAATGTGGGGAGTGGATTGTAGATGAACCAAGAGATACACCATACTATCCTAGTATCTATGAAGCCCCGCATCTAAATATAGATGAAAATGGTAATGTCGGTATTCGCACCAGTTACAATCATGGCCTTACCTATAAACAGCGGCGGCCGAACCCGCAAACTCCTGAAACAATGGACTATCCCAATGTCTATGAACGCATGTCGCTCCATGTAGAGGGGCCATTGTATGCCAGCAATATCTTAATGTATGATTATGAAACGGCACAACCCAAGAGTTTAGATGAACTGTATATTCGGTCCCTGGGACAATCCCTCTATGCCTGTAACATTATGCCCGGAGCATTCTCACGGGGTCATTTCCAATTCCGTTCCAATCTGTCCATTCTAGCAGATACCGATGATAATTATGCCCTTCTCGTAAATGGACAGATGCGCGTAACCTCCAATGTCTTTATCCAAAAAGACTTGAATGTGACCGGTGACTATATTGGTGAAAACCTCTCCCTACGCAATACGGCGTCGTTCAGCAATGACCTCTTTGTGCAAAACAATATCTATTTTAAGGCGAATATGTTTAAAGAGCGCCTCAATCCCGATACGGGCAGCAATGAATGGACCCTGATTAACTTTGATTCCAATATTTATTCGGCACCTGGCAGTTCCAATCTCTTTTCGCTCGGGGATGGCGTGGGCACCATTGGGCGCCTCGGTGTGGGTATCGTCACCCATCGTGATTCCGTCAATCATCAAGCCGTCATCCGCAAGCGTGACGCAAGCATCTTTGAGTTGGAATTAATGGATCGTTCCTCGGTCAAACTAAATCGGGCGGCATATATTGGTCATCCCGTAGTCAGTTCTGAAAGACAAACCGATGGCAGTCTGGTCTTCTTAACCCCTTCTTCTACGGACCTAAACTATAATCTCCATTACAATGATGCACCCCAGAACATCTATTTCTATGCCGGTTATGAGAATACGCTTTCCACCTTCCGTATTGAACAGAGCAATGCGCCGACATTGGGTGTCTTTGGCGGCAANCGNGTAGCCATCAATAAATACGAACCCGATGAGGCCTTGGATGTTCATGGCAATATCCAATTAGATGGCAGCATCTATGTGAAAGACCCGACCCTCCTAGACCCCGTGAAGATGGGCATTTGGAGTGCCCGCGATTATAGTTTTATCAACAATGGTTCCAATATCTTCCAAGGCATGGAATACCTAAACACCAGCGCCCCTCACGTTGGTATTAATACGATTCCTCAATACGAATATGGTCTAGTCGTAGATGGTAAATTAAAGGCACTGCAAGGACTTTATACCAAAGAAGACCGTCGTATTTCACCTTGGTATTCTACCTATGACTATTGCCGAAATGCTCAGCTACCGGACGCCGAAACCATGTTTATGATAGGCAAAGCCGGTCTCGGTATTCGCACACCAGATACCACCATGCATATTCGCGACGTGAATCATGAGCCCACTACATTAAAGTTGTCCCAAGGTAGCTTCTTCCCCAGCACGATGGTGCATATGGATGGCCTCCTCAACAGCTACATCATGCATTTGAACGATGCNAAGAATATCTTTGAAGTCTTCTATGGGGCCAGCAATGAGATNTATACCTCTACGGCGACGCGCCCCCTGATTATGAAGGCAAATGGCACCAGACATCAAGTAATTATTAATTCCAATCATACGCTACTGACCAATGACTCAGATGCACTGATGGTCGGTGGAAATCTCAGGGTCTATGGTGATATCAATATTTCTGGACAATATCGTTTGAATGGTTCGGCCATTATTGTTACCAATTCGCAAGTAGAATATATTATTCCAGACAATACCAATGATATTTCCTTTGCGGGTGCGGATATTTTCATCAATCCCACACAGAGCCAGGACAAGAGTGTCTTCTTGGGATACGACGAAGCCCAATTAGCGAATTACAAGGCCAGTAGTTATTATGCCCCTTTCAACGTGTTACAGCGCCGCGATGATGTGACTCATTTGACCAGCAAATTTACTTCTATTGGAGAGACGGCCATTATCCAATTAGAGAGTATCAAGAAGAATGTGGTCTTGAACATGGGCATTACAGAGTATAATGATCTCTCTTTCTTTACAAATACCAATCGGGCACGCCCCTTTTTCAGTTTTAAGAAGGATGTTCTGGATTACTATAATGTCGGCTTTGGAACGACCAGTCCATCGGGCGCGCAAGTCCAGATTTATTCCGACATCAATGTGGGTAGCAATATGTTTAAATTGACGAAGAAGACCAATGTGGATAGTCCAGATTCTGCCCCGGGCATTACTTTGGAAAAGATGGTCGCGACCACACCTTATGCCTGGAAAATGGTGGGTCCCGAAGAAAGATATAAGCAAAAGCTACAGCTCTTTTACGAAGACCCGACCACAAATACAGAGTTATTTACCTTTACCAACAATGGCTGCCTCGGCATTGGTAATACCCAACCAGAGTTCGCCGTGGATATAGCGACCGCCGACAACAGGGGCTCCATTCGCATGTATCAGAGCGACCCCTATAACGCGAAACCTCAGTTGCTCTTCCAGAGTGGTTCCAACCAGTATGGTGCGGATATTTCTACAGATTACCGGATGTATGCCTATTCCAATAATTTCTATGTGGATATGCAGGACATTCGGATTGGTCAAAAGACGCTTTTCCATTTTACCTCCAATACGGCGTTGGGTATTCATCAAGAGGCCGATTCCAGATACAATGTCTCTATCAATGGAACCCTGAATGTAAAAAAGCAATTTA
>JGI24768J34885_10000583_pt1 | contig 10968 bp, 17 predicted proteins | sample LakOntMetagenome_FD_34885 | JGI IMG/M metagenome (IMG submission 34885) | reverse complement strand
CCATGACGGCCGCGAGAACGGATACCAGAACACCGAAGAGGTACAGGTTCATTGTACACTAGAGAATCATTTTTTATCGGCGGGTTTAACGAAACATGGAGTCGCCGTCGTGCGCGTCGCTGATCACGGGGCGCGGCGCGTGCGGTCCGGCGGGTCCGGCGGGTCCGGCGGGTCCACCGGGTCCGGCGGGTCCGGCGGGTCCACCGGGTCCACCGGGCGTCGACGGATTCGGCTCGAACGATTGCATCAACGGCTGCTGAGGCTGAGGCTGAAGTTGAGGCTGGGCGACGGGGAAGAACTGCTGTGGCTGAGGCACGGAAGGAAATTGCGGGACCGACGAGGCCGAAGAAGGGATTTCCGCGGTGTCCAAGGAAGTCTGGGCTGGAGCGTCGTCATAGTGCACGACCTTGGTCTCGTCTTCGTCAGACTCCGATGGGGACCTGGACTGGTCCTCGGGCATGGGAACGGGCTCGTCTTCGTCNTCGGAATTGGCCGGGCTCAGGATGGGGTTGACGGTTTTCTTCTCGTTGTCGACCGCCGAGGCGAGGTACGCGGACAGAACGTCGCCCATCGGGATCAGGTCGCGGACGGCTTGCTCGATGCTCGGACCCACCAGGCACGCCTTCGAGGACCTACTGCCCTGGACGAATGCGACCGGGTTCTCGTAGACGCTCTTGGCCGCAAACATGTAGACGCGGTGCACAAAGGCGTCGTCGCTCGGGATCCGCAATTGGATCGTGGGTTTCTCGTTGGACAGCCGGATGGACGACAGGACCTTGACGTGCGTGACGAAGACGGCGGCGATCAGCTGGGATAGGAACCCGTACCGTTGCTCGATCTCGGCGGTATACTGCTTGACGATCATGCTGTTCCACCCGGGGATCTCGAGGAGTTGTTTCTGGAATCCCACGACGGCTTTCCGCCTNTTTTCCTCGCATGCGGCCCCGTAGAATTGGTCGAAATGCGAGACGATAATTGGCGTCATCAGTTCCGTGAGTCTGGTCACATACTCTTTCTTTGCGTCGAGCAGCAGGGGGTGCAGGCCGTCACTCATTACACTCGCGCACAAATAAATACTGGACCTCAGACGCACGCTTAGAACAAGGTCCCACGAACGGAATCGTTTGGTTTGAGGTCCACGCCGTGAATGTAATCCGTGGTCTTGGTTTCCCCGTGGTATTCCAGGCACTCCCGACGGACCACGAGCTTGAACTTGTCAAANGTCCCCCGGAAGTAATCGTCGCCGTACCGCCCCAGCTTGAACCCGTTCTCATGCTCGTACGTGCGCAAGAGGACCTTGAAATCCGAGAACGGCATGTAGGTCCCATGTTTCGGGAGCACATCGTCCGACATCAGGAACGATTCGACCGGGTTGATGTTCCGCAGCATCTCGTTCCTGGTCTTGGCAAAGTACTCTGGGAGAACCGTCCACACGTCCACGTGGCCCCACTGCGCGCTGGCGTCCAGGTAGGCCCGGTTGATCTTGCAGATGAACGCCGCCATCTCGGACCGCAATTTATCGCCCAGCCGCATATCGCCGTTCGTCACCGCTTTCAGGAAACTGACGACCACGATGCGCCGCGCGATACTCCCGGAATTATCGCTCCATTCCGGGACCTGGTTGCCCGCGAGAATCCCGGCGGCGCGCCATCGTTCCATGGTTTTCGCGGTCACGTGCTTGATCGCGACGGATATCGATTCGCCACTGACCATGCTCTGAAACTCGGCCTGGTCCAGCTTGAAATCCTTTTTTATCTCGGGCGCGATGAANATGTTTTTATCCGCGAACGCGCTCAGTCCGAACTTTTCTTCTACATTGTTCGACAGAGTCCCGGTGTCGCTGGGGTCGTACAGGTTCTGGATGCACGAGACGATGGTCGACTTGCCTGAAAACGGATATTCGGTTAATTGAGTGAGTACCGGCGAGTACCGGCGAGAACCAGCGAGAACCAGCGAGAACCGGTGAGGCACGCATTACCTGACCCGGCGATTCCGTGGATGAACGGGATGACTTGCCAGCCATCGCGATCGCCGACGTCGTAAATCATCCGCCCGAGCATCCTGTACACCCACTTGCACACGTCGTCGTCGAATTCCTGGTAATCGAGGAGGCTCTGGAAATGCGGCGTCGGGATATCGTACCAATCCTCGGTCTCCACGTACGGATCAAAGTCCAGGTCAAAATACTTGGACGATACGATCGAATCGGACAGGGGATCGGTGCTTCCTTCGAACCTGTAGAACGTCTGNTTGTCCGCCATGTAGATCCCGTTCCTGAACGAGAAGACGTGCCGGTCCTTGACGAGTTTCTTGAATTGGNAATCGTTGGAGTTTGAAAGGTACTTGACGACGTGTGCCGGGGTCGACGGGGATTTTGTCANGTGNGTCCATTGCTGAAAATGCGTTTCNTTCTCGCAACTATCGTACACGAAATCCTCGATCTTGCAGTCGAATTCGTACGCGTGGGTCTTGTTGCCGTCGACNAATACCGGTTTGAAACACATGCCGTCGAGGTTCTTAAACTTGTGCTCCATCGCGGCGTCCAGAAGGTGGAGGATCAGCTGCTGGACGTCCGTTATCTCGCCGTCGATCCACCGGTACCGNAGCCCCCAACTCCCCAGCTGGAGATCNAAGTCGTCCTCGAGGTCCACCGAGTTGCCCGAGACCTTGCGTTCCGCCAGTTTCCCCTGGAAGACCAGTAGGACAGATCGCTTGGCCAAGTAGACGGATTCCATGACGCCGTTGAGCTTGGCTTTCACGGACGCGTCCCCGTTCAAAAGATCCAATTCGCGAATTCGGTGGAAGAGCGCCATGGCCTCCATCTCCTGCATCCGCGCCGATTTCTCGAGTTCCGAGTACCCGTAATCTCCAGGCTGCGTCATGTCGAGACCCATAGACACGTTGCCGTCGAGATTCTTAAAGTACATTTCGACAGTTTCCCTGTACGTCTCGGGCGGCGCATCGAGTTTCCACCGCATGACCAGAGTTTCCAGGTGATCCAGCACGGTGTCCGGGCCGAGGAGCTGGATCTTCGCCTGGATCTCATCGATCAACTTCGAGTGTTCGTCGGAGTCATCGGTGCTATCGTCTTCGGGGCGGCGGCGTTTCGGAGGCATTGCGGTGCGTTTTATATGCCGGAAAAATACATGCGTGACATCATAAGTATGAACACGAAAATCGTCCTCCCAGCGATCCTCGCGGCCGTCTTCCTGGTCGGCGCGATCTTTACGCTCTTCCAGCAACTCTCGGCGCTGCAGAAGGACGTCGCGATTTTGTCCACGCGCGCGCCGGTCGAGATCGGGATGCAGGAGGGGTTTGAGGAGGCTGACCCGGATGACGACCCCGAGGACCAGGATGATCAAGAGGACCAGGACGCGAAAAAGTCCGATTGATCTCCGGNGCGGCTCGGTGCGNCTCGGTGTGCGCGCAGGTGGTGCGTTTCAGTTCCGAAAAAAAAATCCTGGGACATTCCATATCCAGTCATGTCTTCCACCGATGCAATTATCGAGCCCACCGTCGCCGAGTCCAACGTGTCCGCCGAGTCCGCAGGGTCTGTCGCGACCGTGAAGAAGCCGCGCGCGCCCAAGAAGGAGATTCTCCTGCCCGCGAAGATCGTCCGGAAGCTGGAGTCGCTCGAGGCCAAGAACGTGAAGCTCGTCGAGGATTACAAGAAGCTCAAGGCCGAGCACGTCCTGCTGAAGTCGGCATCGACGCGCCCCAGGAAGATCCCCAAGAAGCCCGTTGTCGCNCCGGTCGCCGAGTGATCTAAAAACATATTTTTTTGAAACGCCGTACAGGTTTCAAAAATTACCGGGCTTCCAGGAGAGGATCACATGACGACAATCACCGACGGCGCCTGACGAGTGCACAACCCGACGGCGCTGGAGAAGAAATCTTTGATCATCTCCGGCCGCTGCATGACCTTGCTGACGGTGACCAGCCANAAGACGACGGACGCGTACCAGGCGACCAGTCGGGTATCCGAGTCCTCGATTTTGTAGACTGGGCTGACGAGAGAGTGGAAGAAAGATTCGGTCGGCTCGCACCCCCGCAATTTGGACTCGAGAAGCGTCAGGCTGCATGTATCGTCCGACAAGGTCCAGTGTATCCACAAAGTCGGGATCGCGAACAAATGCAGGAGGAGCATGGGTTCGTTTCTCGTGAACGGCGTGACCACGACCCAGACAACCAGGAGGATGTGGAGCAACCAGACTATATTCGCGGCAAAGTTCATCTTACATTTCGCAGCATAAAAATTCAAGATTGTGGGCGGGCGCTGATGAACTCGGAGTGAATGCGTTCCTCGATACCTTTGACCTCGAATTTTATGGCGCGGGCGTGTCGTCGGAGCTCGGCGCGGATCTCGTGCGTGTCCCGCTCGGCCTCGAGATCTTTCTGGAGAGTCTTCATCGTATGTCTCCGGTCAATGAGCGTATACCGGCGCTCGATGTCATACCCGAAGTCGTCCATCATACCTCATTACCCGTACATTGCCCGGGATTTAATTTGCAATTCCTCGCGCTGCCGTACAAGAACTCGGCGAATTTCTGCGTATCCGGGACGTTTCCTGCGGTGGGCAGCGTGTAAAATTGTCTCTGGGAATTCTCCATCTCGTAGACGTCGTCGAGGTTCCTGAACAGACCGTCGTTGAACGCGTCACGCATCTGGGTCTGGACGTCCTTGTACTCGGCCGGCGGAGGCGGTTGGGGTTTGCCGAATTGGTCGACGGTCGTGTTCATAAACGGGTTGTCCTTGGTCGGCATCCTGCGTTCCGTGGCCCGGTACATCGTTCCCGCGGTCCGCGTGCTCTGCCTGCGACTGAACAGAAACGAGACCAGCGCGATGACGGCGACGCCGAGGAACAGGGTCTTCATGTTCTTGTTGTACGCGTATGCGCCGAACGTCGAGTACGCGAGCAATCGGACGATCGAGTTCAATTGCTCGGCNGATGTCTGGTTGGAAGTCGGCCAGAATTTCGCGTACCCTGTAATGAGATCGCGGGGCCGGGTGTACCACTCGAGCTCTGGGGACGTCATACGGGTTTGTTACACTCTCGCAATATATTTACTTCTGGTCGAGTTCGTCGAGTTCGTGCTTGGTTTTCATGAGATCGCCGACCAGACCCGCCGCGATGCTGGCCATATCGATATCCTCGCCGGCCTCGACGCGGGCCGCGCACTGCCTCGCGACGTTCTCGATGTTCGTGAGCATTTCCTCGGGCAGGTTCTGGATCGTGGTGCCGAGAAGCATCAGAGTGTGAATGTACTGCCAGATGGCTTCGCGAGTATCGTCGCTGATGTCTTTGGCCCAGAGCGTCTTGAGATCCAGGTGCCCGCCAATGTGCATCGAATGTTGGTCGAACAACGCCGGGTCCTTTGCGGCGACCATGTCCACGTGTGGGGTCAAGGCCTCGGTGAACATGTCGAGGCCGGCCCTGGGACTGATCTTCGAGAACAATTCCCAGCCCGATGAAAAGACAGTGAGCTCAGACTCTTCGGGGAAGACGGCGGCCAGTTCCGAAATGAAGTTACCGAGCAGCGAGTTGAAAGCGTCGAGAGTCGTCATAACTTGTATGAATGTTTTTGTGCGCTCAGGGAGACGCAGAAAAATAAACGTGGATCACAGGGGCACGAATGATTCTTGTCACGCTAGAAAGTTTACCGTACGGATCCACAGTCGTGGCGAAATCCATACACACCTCCGGGACCGTGAGCACCACGCCGCCCCCACCGATCCCGACGGGGCACGACGAAGAGCTCTCGAGCATCCTGTGCCACATCGCGAACATGTTTAAAAGTATGTGCAGGTCCGGCGCGACGACGACAGTCTTCTGCGGGTCCCATTTTCTCGCGATGCCGGCGCGGTGCAATGCAGTCCACCGATTGATCATCCACGATCTGGTCAAAGATCTCGCCAGGGAACTCGCGCTCGCGTACGGTATCCAGATCCACTGCCATGTTCTGATTTTCCTGACGCTCGATGTGGACGAATCGTTCCATAGCGTGATCACGCAGCTGGACACCAGGGATATTCACGTGTACGATCTCGAGGACACGCGTGATTTCCTGTTGGCGATCGCGCGCGGGGACAGGATCGCCAGCCCGTTCCCGACCGAAATCGAGACGGTGAATGTCCCGCGTTTTGTGGCGGATAATACCTCGGATAACGCCGCGACGACTGCTCAGGTGCTGGACATTATAAAAAAGTATGAATTACGACGAGATTCAATTGTCCAAGGTCACGTGGTCGGCACCGAGGACTTCGGGAGCTTCGAGTTCGGCTACGTCGAAGACGACCTATGGCGCGGGCAAAGTACAGTTCCAGACGCCGAGGTGTACGGTTCGATTGGAGCATTTCCATAAATTCCCGGGGTCGATGCACGTTCACATGGAGGCGGGAAGCATGGACGTCGTCCCGGGATTCACGGATTTCATCAGCGATCTGGAAATTAGTTTCATGGAATCCCCGCACGGATCCCGGTTGAACGGGAAGAACCGCACGGATCCCATGAAAAAATTGGTGGCGTTCGCGGATACGAAGATGTTTGACGTCGATGGCATGTACGTTGAAGATCTCGACGCGCACGAGGGTCGCTGGTCGGTTGCCATGGTTCTCCGGTTGGACGGATTGTGGATTTCCGAGCGGAGTTACGGCCTGAAATTGAAAGTCGTTCACGTCAAATTGTACGCGAGGGATCCCTCGAAACCAATTCCCGCCGCGGCGTTTCTGGACGATTCCGCCGACGACAAGGTTCCCGAGGTAGCGTTCGGGTTCCTTGCCGACGACTAGCCCGTAAATTCCAGCGCGACCGTATACGCAAACGCGGCAGCGAACGAGACAATCGCGAGACCGGGCGTCGATAATTTGCCGGTGACTGGAGAGACGAGCGCCGGGACGGATCCGCGGACTTTCGGGATCCCGAACGTGATCAAGATGAATATCGTTGCGGCAAGAAGCCAGATCCGTTTATCTTTCAGGGTGTCGACGCTGAGGATCTGGCGTTTCGCGGGTACAGGGGCCGCGGTGACTTGAGGACGGCGACGGGGTCTGTGGACAGGTCGTTCCTCTTGGAATTCTTGGTATTCTTGTCGCTGGTACTGTTGCTGTTGGTGCTGCTGAGGGGGCTCATACTCCTCGTACTCTGGCGTATATTTCTTCCGATCCTCGTTGCTTTGGAAGATTTCATCGCGCATCGAATTGTAGTCCACCGCGGCTCCGGCAGGTTGCTCGTCGGTCTTGCGGTGCTGTTGCGGGGGCGGGAGCTTGCTCAGCGGCGTGGCCATGCTGTCGTCCATTTTAACGTACCCGAGAAAAATAAATCGCATTTCAAACGCGCACATTTTATCCCACGTACGATATGGCGAAGCAACGCGAGCTCGAGGCGCTGATGCGGGTGGTCGATGCCCAGCGCCAGGAACTCGAGGATCTTCGAAAACGCGTNGATTCCGGCGTCAGCGTGCACGCGAAGACCGTCGAAAAAAGCGTCAAGAAATCAACGTCGATCATGCGGCGACTCAGGACGTTTGCGTGGAAACACCGGTCGAAAATGGCCATGTATGCCGCGGCGGGTGCGATCGCGTCACGGCCAGGAGCGAACGACGGCCAGATCATCCTGGCTTTCCTTGTCGCGAACGCGTGGTTGATCGGGTACGTCCAGGAACGAATTGCGTCGACAATGGGATTCTTCGTTACGTATCACCTGTTCTCGCCGTTTATTCTCGCGTACCGGTCTCTGGACTTCCTGGTCAAGGGCGTCACTGGAGGATCCGGAAAAAAATAATTCTTAATGTATCCCACGATGTCCCTTATTACCAAATCCTACGAGGCTCCCCTGTTCGCCAGCATCCTGTTTGTCGTCCTGGCCAGCCCGGTCACGTTCCAGCTGGTCAACGATATCCTGGCGGCACCCCTCGGCCTGAAGACCGTCCGCGGCGGCATCCCCACCAAGTTTGGCGTTGTCCTGCACGCTCTCGTCTTCTTTTTGATCAGTCTGCTGTTCCTGAAGAACAAGTGAATGACGATGTCTTAAGGAGCTCGGTTCCTCCAGGGGTAAATGCGGATTCTCGAGTTCGTTGCTATGTCGGTCTCGTGCTTCCTCCTCCACAATCTCCTGGAAAACTCGCACTATACGACATGCAGAAGTAATGTGTTCAACGCGTTTTTCATGGGCGAGACCGCAGCGTGCCGGTTTATCGCGAACGCGTGCACTGTTCTGAGATTGGCCCCGCTCGCGATCGCCGGACCTTTGTTGTTCAGAGGACAGAATATAAACGATTTCCAGTAACACGCGTCGTCAACTTTCTTTTCGAGATTTCGGTTCTCGAAAACCACTCTTTGTTTTATTATATCGCTGATCGTATAATGAAACGGTCCGCGAACAATGTGCCCGGGCCATCGAAAATGAAACGGTACTTGCCCCCGCTCGTCAAGCAGATCATCCGGGACGAGGCCTACGGGTTCGAACAGGTCGCCGAAGATGTCTACAGGATTCTCGTCCAGGGATTGACTCGACGAAAAATCGAAGAGCACCGACTGTTCGAGAAATGGAACAGGTTCTTCAGGCTCCTCGAATCCGCGAAGAGTTTGCCGGACGACGATATGATTCTCGGGAAAGTCGCCGAGTTTGTTTTTTCAAATACAACTACATTACCCGAGACATCGTCCGCGCGATCCAAAGATATCATGGATCTTCGTCGGACCGTCGCGGCCGCAATGGAGAAATTCATGGCAAAGAAATTGGTCGGGATGAATTTCGTCGCGGAGGTCCTGGCGGATATGGTTCGCGAGCGGCCCGTGGATCTCGAGAATCGCGTCCTTCATATCCTGGAGAGAGTCGTCGTTCCGAAACTGATCCGGGATTTCCCAGAGTCGGCACGAGTACGGCCAGGGATCCTGGATGTCTTCGCTACGAATCATCAGAAATCGACGTATTCGCAGCAGACTGTGCATTCGCTGGCCACGGCCCTTGGCGTATTGGATATCGCGAAAGCCCGGCAATCAACGGTGTTCAAGGCGGTATGTTCCCGGATTCCCTCGCTGTTCGCGTGGTACGTGATCGAGTCCACCCAGTCCACCGAGAACGAGTGTCGCGCGATTCGGATGTACCGACGAGTGTGCACAAAGGTGACTTCGCGAATTCTGGACATGTACTTGTGGCCACTGACATTGATTCTCGGCGATGTCGACCTCCTCCGGTGTTTCCTCGCCGGGTCGTCGATATCGGTGCGGCGAAAAGTCCACAACCGATTACCGGTCAACATCGCGGCCAATTCGGTGGGAGAGTCGGCGCCTGAGCTGGTCGCGATGATCCGGAAAAGGGTCGCGGCGGAAATGGGGCTGGCGTGGCGAAACCGGGCGCGGCGGGNGCGTTGAAAATAATGCGTGTAATTATTTTTCGAGTTTCAAACTCAAAAAAATATGCCAGCTGGTCACCGGATCTTCCCGGACTTCAAGCGAGCCTGCATGTCACAAGGCCCGAACGGAATTGCCGCCGACATAACTGTCGTGTGGCGTATATCCGCGTACACCGGAGCACCGTACAGAACACACAATCGCTGAGAAGAGGTCAACCGGACGCCGTTCACGATCCCGGGAGCAAATAAGACCAGCTGGCCGTCGTCGGATCTGACGGCGTCTCCGTGCACTCTGACGATCGTATCGATAACCGTGCGGGAGATCGAGAATATCGGCATGAATTCCGGGAAATTTGTGCGAAGCCTGAGGAACCTGCCGCCGGGCACGGGGTCGCAGGCGTTCGGGTCGACATTGTACGTGTTCGCGACGGTGTGCAGGGGTTCGCTGGTTTTCGCGATGACCCTGGAGACCCTGTCCCAATCGAACGCGGGCGACGGGACCGTGGCGAATATGAAATCGTGGTCATTTTGCACGATGAACGCGTTGTCAACGCTCGAGTCGGTATCGACAACCACCAGCCGCTCGAAATCTGGATTCTTATCGAACAAACCGATGGCATCTTCGACAGAGTCGGTGATTTCGAAGGCTGCCGTGGTCCCCGGAGTCCTGGCGAGCTCGGTCTGGAGTTTTAGCGCGGAAACCATGAAATGCGTGGTCACGTCGCCGCCGGTCGAGACTCCGCAAATCAGGATCTTCATTTCGAGTACTCTGGGTATTTTATTTCGGGATAAAACGACCTGTTTAGGCGGCGTACGTCATCGCGAACCGCGTGGAAATATCGCCTTCGAACACGTTTGTTCCGACGTGCGCGAGACCGCTGACAGCGTCGACCCAGATCTCCACGCCGGCCTGTTGCGCGCGCCGGCAAAACGCGTAATCTTCCGATAAGTACCGCCGGCTCACGGGATCGATCATTGTCTCGAAGATCGCCGCGTATTTCGGGAGAATGGCCCGGCTGCTCGGGATATCGTTGACGCACTCAAGGTCGGGGAACGCTTTGACGATAGTCTCCATAGCATCGCGGCGGATCATCATAAATCCGGTCGCGGCATCTAGAACCCTGATGAACCCGTTTTCGAACGCGGACGTCTCGGCGCTGACGTTGATGTTGAGGTCGATGCCCATTGCCCTGGGGTGCTCATTGGAACCATCGACGACTTTCGCGCGAACGATCTCCCAATCGATAGCCTTCTTGGGGTATACCGCACACGCGACAGACTTATCGGCCGCGAGAAGACGCAGGACCGTCATCGGATCGAATACGATATCCGCGTCGATGAAAAGAAGGTGCGATGCCGTTCCCGCGAGAAACTTGCCGGCGAGGATATTCCTGGCGCGCGTGATCAGCGATTCGTTTCCCATAAACTCAAGGAGTAAACGGAGNCCNTACTGCCCCGCGAGCGCCTGNAGGTTCAGCAAGCAGACCGCGAATTCTTTGCGCATTTTACACGCNTAGCACGGGACACATACGTGGATCGTCGAGTCGGCTGCGATTGCGCGGATCTTCGTTTCAATGTCGTCCATTACACAGACCAGGACATTAAGTTTCGGATT
>JGI24768J34885_10000581_pt1 | contig 10997 bp, 1 predicted proteins | sample LakOntMetagenome_FD_34885 | JGI IMG/M metagenome (IMG submission 34885) | reverse complement strand
GACCCCTTACTGGATGGCTGGGTCGACCGCATCACACCGCTAGTGGTCGGGGAGATCCCTGCCTACCTTCTCGACTCGCTGCCGGACTTCACGGATTCTCGGCTGGACGACGTGCCGCTCAGCCGAGTCCTGCAGCCCCTCACCACCGACTGGTACCCTCTGCCTCCTGAGCAGCCCAGCGCTCCTCCCGAAGCTCCTGCCTGCCCGAAGAGCGCCTTCGAGCTCCTCACCCCTTCAGGCGCCGCACGTCTCTCGGGATGGATCGACCACCAACTTCGAGACCTCGCCCAGGTGCGCTCCGAGCTCGCACTCGGCGTCGCGCCGGGCGCGATCTTGCGCGACCGCCCCGGGCCAGTCGCCATCGGCCAGTCGGAATTTCAGAGTTGGGCACGTGGTCGAGTCTGGGACTGCACCTTTGATCAGAGCCCTTGCTGCGTGGTGTCCTCGTTCCACCACCCGCCGCTCGAGATCATCGACCGGGCAGAGGTACAGCGCAGCCTCGCTCACTACCCCGATCAGTCTCTCGTTTCCCATCTACTCCTCGGCGCCCGCACTGATGCTGACGTCGAGCTCCAGTTCGTGCTCGTACCGCACCTCACGACCCTTCCTTTTGGATTCAAGTCTGTGATCTCGGAGGTGGATCGCCTCGAGGGCTACCAATGGTATCGCTCCTTTCCCTCCATACCCTACGCTCCCATGTATCTCAATGGTCAGGGGGCAACGGCGCGCAAGCTCGAGCCCGATCGGTGGCGCCGCACGACAGAGGGGGGTGGGCCACGTCAAGTGACCTTCGACTCCGGTGGCGTACGAGCCCTCTCCCTCAACGAGGCCGCGCGTATTTACCACATGCCAGAGCACTTCCTCTCCGATCAGCGCCCAGAGTTCCTCAGCTGGCTGCGCCAGCGCGGCCTGCCGCGCGCCAACCCTATTCCTCCATCCGATGGGCGAAAGCATCCCACCAAGTGGCCGAAGGAGGTGAAGCCCGCGCTCGAGGACGTCATGCGCGACATGGCCGTGCTCGGCCGCGCCGCTGCCAGATGGGACACCGCGCTCTACTGCTCTAACGACGACATCAAGGATTACTTTAACCACCTCGCTGTGGCTACCTCTGAGCTCAGCAAGGTGGGCATTCTCCTCGATCGCGCGGACGGCACAGGCCCTCGCTTTGTCTCCGAGCGTGTCCTCGGTTTTGGTTTGCACGGTTCCTCGAACCTAGCACAGCGCTTCAGCGATTCGCTGGTCATCCTCTACTATCAGGACATGGACGCGGAATACTTCGCCTCGGGCGCATCGTACTCCTCGGCGGAGCGGAGCTGGCTCGAGCACCGACTNGCNCTTCAGCGNCGGGAGGGCGAGCCGTGCGTGGATATTTACCAGTGGACNGCGCCCCCGGCGGATCGTAGACCGCCCATTCCCGCGCCCGCCACCTTAAACGACGTCCCGGCCGGCTATGTCTGCCCGCAGCTGCGCCCCTATCGGTGCTACTTCTTCACCGATGATGCCCAGATGTTCGCCGTCGGCGTGAGAGTGAAACTCATGTCACTGCGCGCTTGGCGTCGGCTAACCAATCGCATGCGACTGCGCATGGCTATCCCAGAGAAGCGCAGCCTCGGCACCTGGTGCAAGTGGATCGGCGTTCTCCTCATTCCCATCCTAGGCTTGGTCGTTGTCACGCGGGACAAGATCCTGCGCGCCAGCGCTGCTATTGGTGAGGCGCTCGGCGGCCGGATGGAGTTCCATGTCTATCGAGCTCTGTGCGGGCTACTTGAGCATCTTCGCGCTGTCAATCTCCGGGGGCGCAACATCATGCACGGGCTATACCGTCCGCACGGCCCCGGCGGCGCGTCTCAGGAGGGGCCCTCGGGCATCGTCCGATGCGACCAACTGATGCGAAGTCAGCTGGAGCGCTGGCTGCGTATCCTTACGGACTCCTGCGGGGTCAGCGTCAAGCGCGCTCTGCTGCGCGAAAATCTGGAGGTTCTACCGTCTGTGTCCTTCGAGCTCTTCTCGGACGCTTGCTACGCAGACGTTGCCGTTCCAGGAGTGGGAGGGTACTTGCACGGCCTCTACTGGTACTTCCCTGTGCCAGCGACCGATGTCCCCCTCCTTTCGATACCCATCCTCGAGTTCTTGGGCGCGGCCTTCAACGTGCTTACCTTCTATCCTCATCTCCACTGTATGGGATCGGCGTTGTCGCCCGCCTGGGTTGACCTTTACACCGACGCTTTCACCACAGCGCGAGTTCTCGCTGCGGAGTCCGCCAAAAGTACCGTCATCGTTGAAGCCTATCAGCACCTCATCGCCTCCCCCGAATGGCGCGCCCTGTATGGGCGCCTTCGAGTCGCGCATCTTTACGGCGACGCCAACGTCTTGGCAGACCTGATCTCTCGCGCTCGTTGGGCCGAATTTCGTCAGCTCTGTGCGATGTTGGGTGTGCGGCCTCAGCTCGTGGCCATCCCAGCGGGAGTATCCGCCCTGTACCGCGCGGTCATCCTGTGCCTTCGGGAACGAGCGCATTTGGGGTCCACTGCTCGGGGGGTCTTCAACCCCCATCTCATCGGTGATCAACCCATAGCCCAGGGTGCTGCGTCTGTTGAACCCCACCCATATGCGGCTGATTCACCACTGTGGGACGATTGCCTTGGCGAGAGACTCGTACCCGACGAGTATGCGCCCATCTACGACCTCCCCCTCGATCTTCTTGTCCGGGTTGTCCGCCATCTATACTCCCCCACGGTTCTTTCCGCTGTGTCGCGCGCTTTCCAGACCGTGGCGGCTGTCGCCTTCCCGGTTCGTACCTCTCCAAAGGTGCGCGATGTGGAGGTGGAGAGACAGCTCGCCCTAGCTGAATGGGAGGTAGCCGATGCGGCGCTTGATCGGGCTATCGATCTGGGCAGCGCTCTGGAGCAGGCGACGCGATCCCGATCCGCTCAACTCGCTCTAGCCGAGTGGAGAGCAGTGGAGGCGACGCTCACGTGCTCTATGCGCCCCGAGGACGACCCCACCATTTTACCAGATGCCGCTTTACCAGATGCCGCTTGGCCTCTTGCTCCTGCAACCCTCCGAGCCATCGAGCGTGCTCAAGCGGAATGGAGAATCGTGGAGGCAACCCTCATTCAGCCTGCGGAGTGGTGGACATTCCTCAATGAGCTGATCAGCGAGCTAGACGCCGAGAGCAGTGACGATGATTCCGACGCCGGATACCCCTCGTTCGGGTCTGACGACGAAGCGCGTGCTTCCCACGAGAGGGCCTTGATGGACATCATTCAACGCCCGCGCGCCCCTTTCCTCCTGCCCCCGACCGAGCCTGCTCAACGGGAGCCTAATGAGCCCGCGGCTGCCCATACCTTGCCGCCCTCGAACTCGCTCCAAGCTCGCCCGACAGTCACGTCCACCACGCTCGGCTCGCACAATATCGCGATGGACGGACGACCTTTGGCACACCCGCCAGGTAGCGCCTCCTCCGCCCCGGCTCCGCTCGGCTTCGCTGAGTTGCTTTACGCCCAGCTGCGGGCAGCCGCGCCTCCCTCTGTCCTGGAGACGCCTGCCGTCGTGCGACACGCGACTCCTGAACCGCGGCCAACTCTCGCACCGCTGGCCTCCGGTCACGCAGCTGAGCGCTTGTACGCGGCGCTCACCACTACTTCCTCTAGTCTTCCACCCCAAGGGGTCCTGCCGGCCCCCGTCCGGTCGTGCGTGCCCGTCGGAGAGCCTTCCAGCAGCGCCTCTCCTCGCACTACGGGAGCCCGTGAGCCCTCATCCAAGCACCGCCTGTACGACCCTGGACCGCGCCGCCAGGTAGGGGATCTTCAGCTTCCCCCGGCCCCCCCATGGGTCAAGGCGCAGTCCTCTGGGCTGGCCCTGGCTAGTTCCGAATACTCTCGCCTTCGCGCCCTTGCCCTAGCCGAGGGCGGCGAACCTGGCATGGCTATCCGCACGGAACTCACGAATTCCATGACGATCACGGCCGCGATAGACGAAACTGTCTTCTTCGGGATCAACGCGAACACCCTGGGCACGGACGTACGGGCGTGGGATGCCTGGGAGTGCGTCTGCCGATCGCAAGGCACCAGTCCCCTCCGTACTGCGGCAGAAGCCCGGGACTTCCCCGAGCGCAACGCGCACCTGCTGGCTTGCCTTTTACTCCACGCGTTCTCTACGGGGCGGCCGCGAGACCGCAGTCGTGCTTTCATCAAGCCTAAATCAGCGCTGGCCTACCCGCTTGCCATCGTGCGTATTTTTGCCCGCTGGGGAGTGACGATGCCCAGCTACAAAATGCTCAAGGCGGCGGTAGCAGGCCTGTCTCGAGCCTATCTCGCCTACTACGGCCCCATGTCTCTCGCGCCGAAGCGTGCTGAGCCCATGAAGTTCAGCATGGTGCGTGAACTCTACGCTATCCCTTCTACCGGTGACTCGAGCGTTCGCATCGGCAGCCAGCCATGGTCCGATGCGGATCATAATGTGTTCATCTTTCGCCGGCTCATCTGCGTAATGATGGTCACCGCCTTCCGCCTCGGCGAAATTGTCCATCACGCGTCCGGCGAAATCATGTATCTCACTTTCGAATCGCTCACTTGGGTCATCGGAGGGATTACTATCTCGCATCCTACCGCAGCACAGTTAGCCTCGATGCGACCGGGCATCGACGGCGCTCGTCTTGCACCGCCGCGTAGCAAGCCGGATCAGACGGGGGAGATTCACTGCCCGTTCAGCGTCGTCCTCACCTATCACCCCGACGATCCTATCAACGCGGCAGCCGCCCTGCGTGACCTCGAGCTCCGAATCGGTTGCACGGTGTCTGACCGGGGAATGACACCACTCTTTTGTGACGCGTCAGGCGAGCCGTACTCGCACTGCTTCTTGCACTCGATGTTACGATCCGCGCTCGCCCACCTATACGGGGAGGCTGTTGCCAGCCTCTACTCCTTCCACTCCTTCCGCTCAGGCTTAGCTACCGCGCTCCACGCGGCAGGCGTAAGCGACGCTATGATCCAGCTCATATGTCGATGGATGTGTCCTGAATCTCTACACGTCTATCGGCGCATGGGGGTAGCCGAGCACGAGGCTAGCGTCCGGAAAGCCTCTCGCTGCCACGTCGACTGCGTTCAGTCAGTCAATGTCCCAACGGTTGTCGGAGACCAACACATGGCACTCCTCAACAGCGAGTTCGGACAAGCGAGAGCCTCAGCCGAGCAGCAGTCCTACGAGTTCGCGCTCCACGCTGCAGCAGGTACCGCCGCTGCGTCGAAGCGACAGCGACGCGCTCTCGCAGGTCCTTCGGTGGCCCCGCACCTCGAGCCACCTACCCGAGCACGACTATCCCCAGGGGCTTTGGATCCGCCTGCGGACGTGCGGGTAGCACTCGAACCGCTCGATGGAGCTCCATCTCCCGGTACCGAACTTGCATTACCCAGAGCCATGTGGCCCAACTACCCGTGCGAGGAGCTAGGCGGCCAGGGCTGGAAAGTTCTGGTACTCAAAGCCTCCTCAGCCACGACCTTAGTCAGGTTCATCCACGCGCGCTCGCGCAACCGACGCTACGAAGACACCCGTGTGCCGACGAGCTCACTCATGCTCATCAAGCCGCTCAACGCGCTCGACCAACAGGGACCGTAGGGGGCTCGCGCCATGGCGAGCTCCCGCGGCATTCTAAACATTCAATCCCTTAACGAGCTTACGTCCGAGAAGGTTGCTTCTGCGTCAGATTTGTCTTCTCGCCGGGCGAGGTAACAATCAAGGGCGGTTGGGCTGGGGGAAGGTATCCGCGGCGAGTTAGGAATCAGAGCATGCAGGGCGCGCTCCCACCACCAGCCGGGGATACGGTGGGGAGCGCCCACCCCTAGGGGGGGGGACGGGCACGACCGGAGTGATATGCGCGCACAGCGCGGAAATCCGCCGACGGATCGGAAACTCCGTTCGCGTCGCACGATGCGGAGACCAGAGCCAGCCTGCGCGCGCCCTCGTACGGGGCGTAGCGCGTGCAGTTTTTGGTGAAACAGGGAACCTCTACGCGCAACCTTTCACTCTCGCCAAGCTCATGGCGGCCCAACCACCACTCGTCCCGGTCTTCATGTTTCCGGTGCCCGCTCCGGGCAACGCCTTTCAGGACGAGGACCCCGTCTGCTTACCTGGAGGGCATCCGCTCGTCGCTGCCACGAGCTTTTTCCTGCAGTGGCAGGCAGTCGCGGCGGCACCGGGCGCCCCGCCGGGCGCCCACGTTTCCTTGCCTTTCCACGCCTTCCTTTACGCGTTTGGCACTCGCTGCAAAGTCTCTTCTTTACCCGCTGATCAGACTGCGGCTCGTGCCATCAACCCCTTTACGCTACGGCTTCACGCCGCGTACTGGAGCCGAATGCTCTCTGAACTCTGCGCCTCCGGCCTGGCTCCTCCTGGAGCGAACTACCTCACCACGGCCGAGCTTCACGATGTGATCGCCAGCCTCCCCGTGCAGAATCCGAACTTGCTGCTTATTACTGCAGCCGATTGGAACCCTGCGCCAGCGCTCACCGCGCCCGGTGCAGGCGCCCCCAACGCCGCTGCTCGAGCGCGTTTCGATGAAGTCTCTTTTCTGGCCGCGGCCTCCATCCCCAGCCTAGAGATCACCACCGGCCCCCGTGCTCGTACTGCTCCGTGGGCTGCGATCACTTTGCTGTCCGGCGCTCTCGGTCCCGTCGGCCGAAATCCTCTCCGCTTCTCTGCCACAGCACCTTCCTTGATCGTGGCTGCAGAGATTCGTGGCACCAACGCTGCTCGAGACGCGGTGCTTGCATCGTCTCTCCGCCAAGTGCTCATTAACTCGATCCTACCGACTGTCTTCCGATCCCACTCAGCGGATCAGGCGTCTGTTCTCGCGGAGCTGCAAGCTGGGCTGCGGTACAGACTGTCGGAAGACGACAAGGCAGCAGTGGAAGAGGAGCGAATTCACTTCATCCGCACTCGCTACCCCACGTTGGCGGCCGCTATTATCGACCTAGGGACGTGCGAAGGCCAGATTGCCGGCGCTCTTCGCATTCTTCAAAAGGCCATGCTACCTCCCCAGCTGCACGAGGCTCGGCTAGCTGATACGCTTGACCGGCTGGAGACCCAGTTAGCCAGTCGCCGCCCCACGATCAACACGGTACTCGCTCAAGCCAACCCGACCGTGGACGACGTGACATCGGCCATCTTGGCGGAAAACGCTGTTATGTCTCAAGTTGGCGCCGGCGCGGTCAACAACGTCGTGGGAGGCGGCGCCCCCGGTGGGGGCACCGACGCAGACGGCATCGCGCTTTCCAAGCAATCCTTCAAGGACATCGAGGCTGCACTGGGACGATTCGACCTAACCTCGGAGGCCGGTCAGCTTGATGGTATCGCCTCCATCCTCGTCCCCGGGGAATGCGTGCTAGCCATTCGCATCCTGCTGCATCCTGACCATAAGCGTTCGGACTCGGCGAGTGCACGGAATGCTACCTGCATTGCGATCAACAGTCTCAGGCCGCAACTATACAACTACTTTAACCGCACGTTGCGCATGATCACTTCCGGACCTGCACCAGTCCTACCGGGGCATATGACGAGATATTCGTTTGCCACGCCCATCGCACGAGAGGACTCCAACTCACTCCTCGCCCACTTCCTCCGCTTCGAGGTCGATCAGATGGACTTCTTTGAGCAGCCCCACGGCGCGGGTACCTGGACGGCGTGCGTCAACGTCAGTTCGGCGCGCGAAACCATCTCAAAGGTCAACTATTTTGTTCAGCTCAGCAATGTCGAGCGCGTCAAAAGCTTCGTCAATGTCCTCCTCGTGGCCATTGGATTGCCTCAAGCGTTGCCCGTCGGGCAACCAGGCTATTCTTGGCCAATGTTCGTGGACTTCTACATATCCAAGCTCAAGCTCGCGGCCGGTCTCCCTCTGCTTCTCGACCAGTATGAGCACCTCGATGCCTGTGCCGACCTTTTTCGGGCGGCCCTGACCGCTATTCGGCACCGGCTGACCACCCTTATCCGCGACCCCGATCCGTCTGCTCGTAACCTACGCGTTCCCCTGCTCCCAGCGGATTGCGCCCCGATCGAGGGCTTATCAGTTCTGGAAACAGAGATCGTACGCAAGCGCCACGCCCGCGGCGACATGGCGGGAGCCTTCAGGCCGCACGAAGGCAAACCTCCCACGGCTCTCTGGGAATCTCTAAAGCTGGACGACCCCTTCTACGTCGACCACTTGAAGGCGAAAGCGAAATCGAAGGCCCGGGTTGGAGACGCCTCGGACTCGCTCACGGTCGGGACCGATGCTCTCGAGACGGGCGCGGATGAGGCTGGTCTAGCCCCCGGCTCCCTTACCCAGTCGTATCGGTGGATGAACGGTTGTCTCATCATCAGCGCCATGTGCTGGGACGTACCGCGCCTGGCTCAACACCTCAAGGTCGCGGCTAGAGGGGCGAATGCCCCATGCTGGCCTTTCCTACTCTCGGCATGCAAGCCGCACAACCGCATGGCTCGCTGCAACCAAGCGGGCAAGGCCGGCCACGAGGATGCCTCTTCGGCTCGCCACACCGTCCCTGACTTCGACCGCTCTGCTATGGCAGCGCTGTTCGCGACCCAGGCCACCCCTGAGCAGGTCGCCGGGCTCAACAAGGTTCCGGGCAAGGGCGGCGGCAAAGGCGGCGGCAAAGGTAAAGGCCGTGGCAGAGGCCGAGGCCGGGGTAGAGGTCGTGGCCAAGAAGACGCTACCGACTCCACCCTTGCCATCACCGCCGGCTCGTCATCCGCTGCAGGCTCTTCCGGCACCACGCTCGATGCCGTAATGGCGGAGGTCACATCCCTAAAACGCCTGGCCGAAGCAGCTAACCAGTCAGATGCCAAGCGGGCCGCGGGGGAACTCCTCCAGCTGCAGCATTTTGAGCAGCCGCCCCAGGTAGAGCCCCCTGGCGGCGGCATGCACTCTAGGCTCCAAAACTTTCGCCTCATCGCTGGTGATGTTGCTGACGATCTGGCTTTAACACCCGATCTCGCCAACCTCCTCCGCAAACTGCCCACCGCGCGCCGCAATCCCTTAGGCGCGACAAACCTACGTGAGCTCCCATCGCCGCTGAAAACGCTCGCAACGGCCGTCAGCGTAAAGGGGAAATTTGTGGTGGACTGCGGCGGCCATGGCCAATGTGGCCCCAACACTCTTGGGTACCTGCTCGGGCTCGTCGACCGTGCGACCGTCGATGGGCCTCAACTTCGCCATGCTGTGATCGAGCATGCCATGGTTCCGGCCCACCGCTCTCGCCTCACGCGCTTTCGCGACCGCAACAAGCGCCTGTATACCCTCGAAGGCCTCATCCTTCGATGCCTGGCCGACGACTCGGGCGCCGGCTCTCTCACTCTCACCGTCGAAGAGTGGTGTCAGTCAATTGCCCAACCAGCGTCCTGGACAGATCTCGCCTTCATGCAAGTCGCCGCCGACTGTTTCCAAGTGGCCATCTACATTCACACCGTCGATGACCTCAGCACCGTCGGTAATCTAGGTGTCATCTTGCCCTGCAACCAGACGATCCCAGTCGCCCTCCTCGAGGTCGGCATGTGGATAGGACGCCATCTAGTGGCAGTGATCACCGCCGACGGCAACGTAGGCAGCGCCTCGATCTCCCCAAACCGCAGCCGCGTAGTTCCGCCGAATCCGCCACTCAGCCTCGCGGAAGTCCGAGATCTCATCCTCGATCCCGTAAGCTCCCCTACCATCCTTGTGGCCTGCGAATTCTCCGGTGCTCTTACTACGGCCCTCCAGGCGCGCGGATTTCGTACTCTCTCGTGCGATCTACGGCCCGCCCTCCATAGCTTCCCCCACTACCTTGGGGATGTTCGTGACGTTGTGGGCCTGCAGTTTTGGGAGCGAGCATACTTCTTCCCGAACTGCTTTCAGCACCTTCGAGGCGATGATCGTTGTTTGCACCTAAAGATCGATGATTGTCGCGCTTTTTGGGCGGCAGCCATGGTTCTATGGTGCCTAACTTGCCCACACGCGGGCGTGGTCATTGTCGAGCAACCGGACACCATCGTGTACGACTACGTTGACGTCACCGAGTTCGCTACACTCTGTGAATTCCGTACCAGTCAGTACGGCGATCCGGCACAGCATGACAAATTCGTGCGCCTCGCTATCCGTAATGCCCGCCTGGCCGCGGGCACGCACCCAATCGCTCGTCAGTTGCAGCGCTTAACCCATCGAGACTATCCGGATCCCGAAGCGCGCGATCGGGCACGCAGCACTTGGATACCTCACGCGTTCACCTGCCAAGCTCTGGCCGACCTCGAGCCATGTGCAACCGCACCGACCCCGCCGACCTACACCACGCTAATCGCAGCATTCGCAGCCAACTGGTTTAGCAGCGGGCATCCTGTGCCAAATGACTATCTTGCCGCAGACGCACAGCCAGCCGATCTCTCCTGGAGAGACTATCAGAGCGTCCGCGGACCGGGAGACGGCCGCCGCCCGCCCTTGACTGAACCCTTCCAAGCTCCTTATGGGGACGGCCAATGGGACGACGGCCTCAACGACCCCGACTCCGACTGGCGTCTCTTACCCCGTGAGTTCGCTGCCGCGAAGACGCAGCCAACGCGCGCCGGTACGCCAACTCTAACGCGCCCCGTGCGCACTACTGGCACTGATGCCCGCTTACGCGGAGTTGACGCAGCCTTGATGCGCCGCCCAAGCGCCGATTCCAGCGCCGCCCAAGCGCACAATTCCGGCACTGATACCCGCTTACGCGGAGTTGACGCAGCCTTGATGCGCCGCCCACGCGCACGATTCAGGCACTGATACCCGCTTCTGCGGAGTTGACGCAGCCTCGCACCGGCACTGATACCCGCTCATGCGGAGTTGACGCAGCCTAGCACCGGCACTGATACCCGCTTATGCGGAGTTGACGCAGCCTTGAGATGCGCTGCGCACTCTAATCACCCGCTTATGCGGAGTTGACGCAGCCTTGAGATGCGCTGCGCACTCTAATCACCCACCCACCCTGCCCAACAGGGAC